>Ga0157370_10006465_pt1 | contig 12923 bp, 15 predicted proteins | sample C35metaG_FD_113463 | JGI IMG/M metagenome (GOLD analysis project Ga0157370, IMG submission 113463) | Corn rhizosphere microbial communities from Kellogg Biological Station, Michigan, USA - C3-5 metaG | ecosystem: Host-associated > Plants > Roots > Rhizosphere > Soil | place: USA: Michigan...
TCAATTTCTTTTCTTCCCCAAGCCGCTAGAGAAATGTCTTTTACTTTGAAAGCCACATAAGGCGTAGTTGTAGTACTCATTTATAGTGTATATTTGTATATTGTAAAATTTTTGCAAATTTACGGAATAGGTTTTTAATTTTAGTAATTTCTATAAGATTTGTGAAATCTTTAATTTCTTAATCTTTAGAAAGTTAGTTTATGAATCGTTTTGTAGCATATAAGCAATACAAGTTCATTTAAAAAAGATTCTTAAACTATTACCTTTGTCGCGAATTCTTTATATTTACTAATGCATTATTTAAGCCAACAGTTATATTTTCTTAAATGACTTATATGGTTTAAAATTTATCACCAATAATTTATAATTAACCATTCATAATTTACAATTAAAAAGTAATGCCTTTATTTCAGACAATACAATTTAACGATACGACTAAAATTTTAATTTGGGAAATAACAGAATCCTTAGAGGAATTATTGAGTAAAGTTGTGCTGAAAGAAAAAACACAAAAGAGACTGGACGGAATGAGATCTCAAATGCATCAGCGTGCTTTTTTGAGTGTTCGTATGCTGATTCAGGAAATGGGTTTTACAGATAAGGATTTGCATTATGACGAGTTTGGAAAACCTTATTTCGATTGTCATAATTACATTTCAATAACACATTCCTATCATTTCGCGGCAATTATTATAAGCCACGAAACCGTAGGAATTGATATGGAATTACAGCGCGAAAAAATTCTTCGCATTGCAGATAAATTTGTCGATACAGAATTTGAATACTTAAATCCTGATGTTTTAGATGAATACGTAAAAAAGCTTACTGTAATCTGGGGAGCTAAAGAAGCAATTTTTAAGATTAGAAACGAAAAAGGAATTAGTTTTAAAGACCATATTAGAGTGGGTGATTTTTCTTTAAATCAGCCGCAAACTCAGGCAAGTCTTCATTTTGATGATTTAGTTAAAGATTTTGATGTGCATTACGAAGAAATCAAATCAGATAATTTTGAAGGAAACTTTACTTTGGTTTATGCTTTTGAGAAATAGTTTTTCAATATAAAAAATCTAAAATCTAAATTTTAAATCTCACTTTCTTTTTGTCTGTGCTGAAACATACTCATATATAGAAAAGTGCTCATTTTACGGGCGCGTCTTTTTAATATTTCTACATTTTCGCCTTCAAAATGTTCGTCTAAAGTTTGTGCCCAATGATTAAGCCAGATGCCGAATTCGTTTACCGTGATTTTTTCATCAAAATGCTCGTCTACTTCATTATGAACCGCATGCGGATTTCCTTTGTATTTTTTTACAGCAAACAAATTGGTTTCCCAAAAATCCGTTAGTTTTTCGAGGTGTGCATCCCAATCGGTTATCATTTTATTAAAATAAAAGCCGATTTCAGCATCGGCTCTTATTTTGTCATAGAATTGATGGACCAAAAACGTGATATCAGCTCTATTTTCTATTTGTTTTCTCACAGAACAAAGGTGTTTAAAAGAATTAATGCAATACTTATAAATGCGCTTAGAATAATAAGGTTAAAAACTATTTTATGTTTCATTTGTGCTAATATAGAAGTGTTTGCAAAAACGCAAGCCAGAACAATTATGGCCAGCTGAATCATTTGCGTAATTGAGGTTCCGTTAGCTAAAACATACATTGCTGCAGCGCCTCCTAAACAGCTTTGACCAATTACAGCCATTGCAGCAGAACCCATATAATTTTTATTGAAATTTTCGAATGTTGTTTGATAAAGTGTCATGGTATTTAGTTTTTATACCAACAAAGGTACGGGCACAATACCTCTGCTATTTATGACTTAAATCATAAAACGAGAACTTTTTTATCTGTATACTTTCCTGTTTATGATCTTCAATTCGCCTTTCTTCTCTAAGGCTTTTATGGCTCTAATGACGGTTTCGACACGCAAACCGGTTAAATCTCCTATTTGCTGTCTGGTAAAGTTGATGAGGTAGCCGTTTGTATCTTTTTTAAAATTAAAATAAGCAATTCCGTGATCAATTAATTTTAAAACCCGGTGTTCTGGTTCGTGCGTAGAAATTTCTGCTGCCATAACCGATTTATAATACAAACGCTGTGCAAGATTTTCGATTATTTTAATGCTGATTGCCGGGTTTTCTTCCAGCAGTTTCATGAAGTTGGTTTTTGGGAGAAGAAAAACTTCGCTGTCCTCAACCGCAATAGAATTGGCGGGATATTTTTGGTTTAGAAATAAAGGAGGTTCTCGAAAAGACTGTTCTTTATAGAAGATACCCTGAATAAATTCGCGTCCGTCATCATTATAATTGCTCATTTTGATTTCGCCCGAAATTATCTGGTAATAATGTGCCGGCAGGTTCCCTTCTTCAAAAATAATTTCACTTTTGCCGAAAGTCTTTTTTATAGCGCCATATTTTTCTAATAGTGCAGCCGTAATCATAATTTGTTTTTGTTTGATTATTAACAGAGACATTACAAATATAATTCATTCGAAATAGTTCTTCTACGTTAAAAACTTTTTACTTTTACGCCCATTATGGAGCAAAAATTACTTTCGATTCACGAACAAATTTTAGAGGCTAAGAAAAATGGGCAAAAGCTGCTGGCCATACTTCTGGATCCGGACAAAATCGTTTGGGAACAACTAGACCATTTATTAGCTAAAATAAATGAATCTCCGGCTACACATATATTTGTTGGCGGAAGTATTGTTCAAAGCACTATTTTAGAAGATTTAATTGCCCAGTTAAAGCAAAAAACAAACCTGCCGGTTATTATATTTCCAGGTGATCCATCGCAGATTTCCCCACAAGCGGATGCTATTTTGTTTTTGTCATTATTATCCGGAAGAAATCCGGATTATTTAATAGAATATCAGGTCCAGGCAGCTCCAATCTTAAAAAAGACAAATCTTGAAGTTATTTCAACAGGATATATTTTGATCGAAAGCGGCAATGAAACTGCCGTTGCGCGCGTTAGTAAAACCGAACCGCTGAATCGTGAAAATTTTGATCTGGCTCTTGCTACAGCGCAGGCAGGCGAAATGTTGGGAAATAAGTTAATTTATTTGGAGGCTGGAAGCGGTGCAAAAAAGCCGGTTCCTTTGGGAATGATAGCGTTAATTGCTCAAAATATAGAAATTCCTGTAATTGTTGGTGGAGGAATTGTAGATTTGCACGGAATTAAAGAAGCCTATAATGCGGGGGCAGATTTAGTAGTCATTGGAACTGCTTTTGAAAACGACAGCCATTTTTTTGATTCATCAATTTAACAGCACACAAATACCACAAAAATGATTGACTTTTTTCTAGATAGTTATAAAAATACTCCGTTATGGCATATTGCTTTGGAGTTTCTGGTATTTGTTTTTGGAATTTTAAGTGTTTGGTTTGCCAAAAAAGAAAATATTTTGGTTTACCCAACGGGATTAATTGCAACTGTAATTTCCGTGTATCTTTTATATGTCGCAGGTTATATTGGCGACATGATTATCAATGGATACTTCTCCATTATGAGTATTTATGGCTGGTATGTTTTGGCAAAAGGCGCAACAGTCGAAGATAATCTGCCTATTACAAGAACAAACTTTAATGAAAAAATAATTGGAGTTTTACTATTTTTCGTAACTGTTTTTGTAGTTTTCGGGATTTATAAATATTTCGATTACGAAATACACAAAGACAATTATGTCGATATGATATCGTCTGGGATATTTTTTGCTGGAATGTGGTATATGGCAAGGAAAAAAATCGAAAACTGGACACTTTGGATTATCGGTGATATTATTGTAGTGCCTCTTTATGCTTATCGCGGCTTAGGGATGCTGTCACTTCAGTATTTAATTTTTACAATTTTGGCTATTTCAGCTTATTTAGAATGGAGAAAAATCTTAGACAGCAAAAAACAACAATCATAAAAATTGCGTTGTTTGGTCCTGAAAGCACAGGCAAAACAACTTTGGCAAAACAACTGGCAGATTATTATGAAACCGAATGGGTTCCTGAATTTGCACGCGATTACCTGCAGGAAAAATGGGAAGAAAATCAGCATATTTGCGTTGCCGATGATATGATGCCTATTGCTTATGGGCAGACTGCTTTAGAAAACGAAAAACTTGCTGCAGCTAAAAAATATTTGTTCTGTGATACCAATTTAATGGTTACCAAAGTTTTTTCAGAAGTATATTATGGTTTTTGTGATCCGCTTTTAAATGAAGCCGCACTAGATCATGAATATGATTTATTTTTTCTAACAGACATTGATGTGCCTTGGGAAAAAGACGATATTAGAGATACTGCGGAAGGAAGAGAAACCGTTTTTTCTGTTTTTAAACAAGCCTTAATTGATACTAAAAAACCTTTTATAACCCTTTCAGGAGATAAAGAAAGCCGTTTAGCAAAAGCCATAACGATTGTTGATGCTTTGGGTGCTTTGAAAGAAAAAGGATTATCATCTGAAGATTTTGTCGAAATCTACAATCATGGTATTCCTTTCGAAAATATACTAAAACAATTAAAAATATTTAAAAAAGGAATAGCAAAGAGCAACTTAATCAGCCCGGCAACAATTAGCAACGGAATTTTAAGTTTATCTGAAGCTGATTTTGAAGAAAAAGCCGCTTTTTTTGATGATCAAAAAGAAAAATTGAAAATCAAAAAGTTTGTTCCGGCTTCTGGCGCAGCAACCAGAATGTTCAAGTTTTTAACTGCTTTTCTGAACGATTTCGATATTCAAAAAGAAACCATAAATGCTTACATGAACAGACAAAATGACAAGGAATTGGCCATTTTTATTGTAGGTATGGAGAAGTTTCCTTTTTTTAAAACAGTTCACGAAAAACTAAAAGAGATTTATCCGGATTTTGAAACGCTGGAAAGAGACTATAAAAATTACTATTTTATAAAATTGCTATTATCGCAAGACTATTATAATTCAGCAAATAAGCCAAAAGCGGTTTTACCTTTTCATTTATATAATAATACGCATATTGCAAATCCAATAGAAGAGCATTTGAACGAATGTGTACATTATGCTACCTCCGAAGGAGTTTCTAATCTGCATTTTACAGTTTCAGAAATTCATCAGGATTTGTTTGAAACAGCTGTTGCTGAAGTTAGAGAGAAAATAGAAAAACCATCGGGAACAAAAATTAATATTGGATATTCTTATCAAAATAAAAGTACAGATTCTATCAACGTTGACTCAAAAAACAAAATTGTTAGAAGTTCAAACGGCAATTTAGTCTTTAGACCCGGCGGGCACGGAGCTTTAATTGAAAACCTGAATAATCTGGATTCAGATATTATTTTTATTAAAAACATCGATAATGTAATTCAAAATCATATTGATAAAATTACGTTGTACAAAAAAGCTTTAGGCGGAATTTTAATTGGTGTACAGCAAAAAGTATTCGGATATTTAAATGCCATTGATAAGAATGAAATAGCTGAAAATGATCTTGCTGCCATTGTGGAATTTTTGATGCAAAAGCTGAATATTAAAATGACCAAAGATTTTAATAAATTTACCTTTGAGAATAAAATTGCAAAGATTAAAGAGGTACTAAACAGACCAATCAGAGTTTGTGGAATGGTTAAAAATGAAGGAGAACCAGGCGGAGGACCGTTTTGGGTAATGAATGAAAAAGGGGAAGTTTCACTGCAGATTGTAGAAACGTCTCAGGTTGATCTGACCAATAAAAAACAGCTTGAAATTCTCGAAGAAGCAACACATTTTAATCCAGTTGATTTAGTCTGCGGTATTAAAAATTACAAAGGAGAAAAATTTGATTTAAAACAATATGTAGATCAAAAATCTGGATTTATTGTTGAGAAAAGCGTTGAAGGAAAAGCGGTTAAAAGTTACGAATTACCAGGATTGTGGAATGGTTCAATGGCGAATTGGTTAACTGTTTTTGTTGCTGTTCCGTTAATTACTTTTAATCCGGTGAAAACAGTAAACGATTTATTAAAACCAGCGCATCAGCCACAATAATGGATAGCGATAAAATTATATCAGAATTAAGTTTTAAGGCCGTTAGAAGCAGTGGTGCAGGCGGGCAAAATGTAAATAAGGTTTCGTCGAAAGTAGTTTTGTCTTTTGATTTGAATGCTTCTCAGGCTTTATCCGAAGAAGAAAAACTGCTTTTACAGACAAATATTGCCTCTCGTTTAACAATCGAAAATATTTTGGTTTTAAACTGCGACGAAGACAGAAGCCAGCTTAAAAATAAAGATATTGTTATAAAACGCTTTTTGGAAATAATTAAAAAAGGATTGTATGTTCCTAAAGTTAGAAAAGCCACAAAAATTCCAAAATCTGTAATCAAAAAAAGAATTAAGGACAAAAAGAATATTTCTGATTTAAAACAATCTAGAAAGAAACCGAACTTGGATTAAATCCCAATTTTATAAAATTCAAAATCCAAATTCCAAAAGTCATTTTAATTTTTGGGATTTGGATTTTTTTTATTGGAATTTCTTTCTTTAGAATTCGATTTTTTAACATTACATTTGCACTGTCTCAAAGGGGTGCTCTAAATAACGAGCTGAGATCATACCCAAAGAACCTGGGCGAGTAATGTTGCTAAGGGAAAAACGATAAATTACAGTATATCACTATGCTTTGTCGGGAAACAATTTATTAATTTAAAAAAAGAATAATTCCCCCTTTTATTCGTAATTCTTTACGAATGAAAACTATTTTTAAAGGTACTGAGGTACTAAGTTACAAAGGTTCAAAGCTTCAAAAAATGAGCAGAACCAAATCTATTTTCTTTACTCTATTTTCTTTATTCTATTCTCTTTACTCTTTTTCACAAGTACAAGACTCTACCAAAGTCAATCAGCTTGATGATGTGTTAGTTTCGGCGGTTCGTGTTACGACAAAAACGCCTGTTACGTTTAGTAATATGGATAAAAAGGAAATTAAATACCGAAATCTTGGACAGGATATTCCTGTTTTAATGAATTATCTGCCATCTGTAGTAACAACATCTGATGCCGGAGGTGGAATAGGTTATACCGGAATCAGAGTCCGTGGAAGCGATGCTACAAGAGTAAACGTAACCATAAACGGAATTCCATATAACGATGCCGAAAGCCAGGGAACGTTTTGGGTAAATATGCCTGATTTTGCTTCTTCTGTAGAGAGCTTGCAATTGCAGCGCGGAGTAGGAACTTCTACTAACGGATCTTCTGCTTTTGGTGCAAGTTTAAACATGCTTACAGATAATTATGCATCTAAAGCAAATGGCGAAATTTCAAGCTCTTACGGAAGTTTTAATTCAAACAAAAACACCGTAAAATTCAGTACAGGAATATTAAACGATCATTTTGAGCTAGCAGGACGTTTATCGACCATTAAATCTGATGGTTATATAGATCGTGCCAGCTCTGATTTAAAATCGTATTTTCTTCAAGGAACTTACGTTGGAAAAACAACTTTAATCAAAGCACTGGTTTTTGGTGGAACCGAAGAAACGTACCAATCCTGGAACGGAATTGATGCTGAAACTTTAAACTCAAATCGTACTTATAATTCAGCAGGAAAGTATAAAGATGAGGCAGGAAACGTTCATTTTTATAATAATGAAACCGATAACTATAAGCAAAATCATTATCAGCTGCATTGGAGTGAATCATGGTCTGATAAATGGAGCAGTAACTTAGCTTTGCATTATACAAAAGGACTGGGGTATTATGAAAATTATAAATATGATGAGCCAATTGCAGGATATGGACCAATTCTGCCTACAAAAATGGTGGAGAATGATTTAGGAGAATTAGTTCCCGGAACAGATTTAATTCGTCAGAAATGGTTAGATAATAACTTCTACGGAACTACCTTTTCAGTAAAATACAAAGAAGAAAAGCTAGATGTTATTCTTGGCGGAGGCTGGAACAAGTATGAAGGAGATCATTATGGTAAAGTAATTTGGGCCCGAAATTCAGGACAGTCAGAATTGGGGGATCATTATTACGATGATTATTCAACAAAAACAGACGGAAACATTTTTGCAAAAGCAAATTATCAGTTTACAGAAAAATTAAGTTTTTATGGCGATTTGCAATATAGAAGAGTACAATACAAAGCAAATTCGAAAGAAACAGGTCTGGTAAATGATACGTTTAATTTCTTTAATCCAAAAGCAGGTTTAAACTACGAAATCAACCAAAAAAACACGCTTTATTTTTCATACGCTCGTGCCAATCGTGAACCAAACAGAACAGATTACGAAGGTGGAAACGTAAAGCCAGAAAAATTAAATGATTTTGAATTAGGATGGAGATTTAATTCAGAGAAATTCCAGTTGAATTCTAACTTGTATTATATGGGATATAAAGATCAGTTAATTTTAACCGGAAGATTAGATGATGTTGGAGCGCCAATTCGTGCTAATACTGAAAAAAGTTACCGTTTAGGATTTGAAGTTGATGCCACAATAAAGCTTTCGGAAAAAATTCTTCTTAGACCCAACTTCACTTTAAGCAGCAATAAAAATGTTGATTTAGCGGTTGAAGGACAGTACTACGGAACAACAGATATAGCTTATTCTCCAAATGTTATTGCTGGAAATATTATTGTTTACAGTCCTTTAGAAAGTTTACACATTTCGCTATTGCAGAAATATGTTGGCGAACAATACATGAACAACATCGAATTACCATCGGCTAAACTGGCAGATTATTTTGTAAACGATTTGAATGTTTCTTATGAAATTAAGCCAAGATCAATCTTCAAATCAATAATGATAACAGGTTTGGTAAATAATATTTTAGATAAAAAATATGTTTCAAACGGAGCCATGTGGGATATTATCCATATTATTATCCTCAGGCAGGAATTAATTTCTTAGCCGGATTGACATTGAAATTCTAATAAGTAGAAAATAAAAAAGCCTGAAAGTTTAAATTTTCAGGCTTTTTTTTATTTTAATTGTAAACGTGAATCACAGTTCCGGTTACTTGAACTTTATATTGTTTTAACGGATATTCTTTTCCTCCAAGACCGGTAAATAAGCTGTAAGCAGTTTTATCGCACGAACAAACGGCATTTACTCCATCAATAGTCATGGCAACACAGGAATTTAAATCCTGATTAGGGCAGGCAGCGTCAAAAGCATTGTAACCGCTTCCGGCATTAAAAATAATAATTCCTTTTGCGCCGTAATTTGGAATAATAACACCATTGCTCACAAATTTAAGATTTGAATAAGCAGGCAGATTCATATCTACAGATAAATTAACAGCGTAATTTGGCAAATAAGGGTTTTTATTACTGCGTTCGTGGTCGCTGCAAGATAAAAGCACTGAAACGAAAATAATTAACAGACAGATTTTTTTCATTATTTTGATAAGAATTAGTGAAACAAAAATAATTTATTTAGATTTGATTTTTATATGATTAACATATAATTATGTACTACAAAAAATAATAGTATATTTGTAATACAAAATCCCGTCCCGATGGGATTTTTTCTATTTATATAAACGATGAAGTTATGAGTAAAGTATCTTATTATACCGCAGAGGGGTTAAAAAAGTTAAAAGATGAATTGGAGCATTTAAAAAGTGTAATGCGTCCTAAAGCATCTCAAGATATAGCAGAAGCAAGAGACAAAGGCGATTTATCTGAAAACGCCGAATATGTTGCTGCAAAAGAAGCGCAGGGTTTATTAGAAATGAGAATTGCTAAGTTAGAAGAAGTATATTCTAATGCTAGATTAATTGACGAATCACAACTAGATGTTTCGAAAGCTTTGGTGCTTTCTAATGTAAAAATTAAAAACCAAAGCAACGGAATGGAAATGAAATATACGCTTGTTGCGGAAAGTGAAGCAGATTTAAAAACAGGAAAAATTTCTGTAACATCTCCTATTGGAAAAGGTTTACTAGGAAAATCTGTTGGTGAAGTAGCTGAAATTACAGTTCCAAACGGCGTTTTGAAATTTGAAATTCTAGAAATTTCAAGAGACTAAGTCATTGCGAGGAACGAAGCAATCCCATTATTAAGATTTTAAAAATAAAAGATGAGCACAATATTCACTAAAATAGTAAACGGAGAAATTCCGGCTTATAAAATCGCTGAAGACGATAACTATTTGGCTTTTTTAGATGTAAACCCAAATGCTAAAGGACACACGCTTTGTATTCCCAAAAAAGAAATCGATAAGATTTTTGATATGGATGAAGAATCGTACTTAGGATTAATGAAGTTCTCTAAAAAAATAGCTGCGGCGTTAGAAAAAACAGTTCCTTGCAAAAGAGTAGGAATGGCAGTTGTAGGGTTAGAAGTTCCTCATGCACACGTACATTTAATTCCGTTAAACGAAATGGATGAAATGCGTTTTCATAATAAAGTGTCTCTTTCAAAAGAAGAATTTGAAGCTTTAGCTAAAGACATTAGCGCAAATCTTTAAACATATTTGTCAGACTTAGCGAAGGCCTATAAAAAAAACATCAATTCAAAATATGAATTGGTGTTTTTTTTATACTGTATCTAAACAGGATCAATAATTTTATAGCTAATTTGAAAAGTAGTTCCTTTTCCAATTTCAGAATGTAAAACCTTAATTTTTCCGTTGTGATATTCTTCTACGATTCTTTTAGTTAAAGAAAGTCCTAATCCCCAGCCGCGTTTTTTGGTCGTAAATCCAGGTTCAAAAATAGTTCTGAATTGATTTTTAGAAATACCGCTTCCGGAATCTTTCACATTTATTTTCACATGATGAGCATCTTGCTCAATCTGCAGTTCTAATGTTCCTTTTCCCTTCATGGCGTCAATCGCATTTTTAATCAAATTTTCAATCGTCCAGCTGTGAAGCGTTGGATTAATTGAGGCAAAAATTGGATTTTCTGGAGCCAGATAAGAAAAGCTGACTTGCTTAGAAAAACGAGATTGCAAGTACTCGTATGTATTTAAAGTTTCTTCGACAATATTATGCGGTTCTAAAACAGGAACCGAACCAATTTTAGAAAAACGATCTGTAATGGTTTGCAAACGTTCTACATCTTTTTCAATTTCAGATGTTATGGACTGATCAATTTCTTCGGTTTTTAAAATCTCCACCCATCCAATTAAGGACGACAAAGGCGTACCAATTTGATGTGCTGTTTCTTTTGCCATTCCAGCCCACAATTTATTTTGAGTGGCCATTTTTGTGCTTTTATAAAAATTGTAAATCAAAGCACCACATAAAAAGATGATAAGTAATAAGGCTACAGGATAATATTTGAGTTTGTTAAGCAAAGCTGAATTTCCGTAATATAAAGTCTGGTATTTTCCAGGGGCATATTCAAAAGTAATGGGTTCGTTTTCGTTTTTCAGCTTATTTAAAAAACTTTTTCTTTTTTTATTGTCATTAAGAATTTCTTCCGGAACATTCTTAGCACTTACTACTTTATCATGCAGTAATAATAAAACGGGAATTGAGGTGTTGTTACTGAAAATTTGAAGAGGAAGTTCTACATCCGTATTTTCATCGGCATTTAAAATTGTAATTTGAGCATTCACAAAAAGTTTCATTTTTAAACGTTCCTCATTCTTAAATATTTGAACAAATGTATAAGTGTTCCAGAGAATCAGCGAAATGATTAAAAAGGAAATGAAAATTATAACCCAACGAGTTGTATTTTTACTTTCAGAAAAGCGCATAAACTTAATTTTGTGGTATAAATATAACGAAATAAACACATTTTATATTTCGCCGGGCTTTAAAAGATTTTTGTTTTTATCTTCCAAAACTATTTCTTTGAATTGAACGATTTCTATACTTTTGCAGTACCGAAAAGGAGTTTCGGTTAAACCAGAAAAAATTATGATTAGCATCAATCCAAAAGAAATACCTACGGCACAGCTGCAGGGTTATTTACAAAGTGCCGTTGGACCGAGACCAATTGCTTTTGCAAGTACAATCAGCGAAAAAGGAATTCCCAACCTGTCGCCCTTTAGTTTCTTTAATGTATTTAGTGCCAATCCGCCAATTTTGGTTTTTTCGCCGGCAAGACGTGTTCGCGACAATACTGTAAAACATACTTTAATTAATGCCGAAGCAACACGCGAAGTTGTAATTAATGTTGTAAATTACGATATCGTACAACAAACATCATTAGCAAGTACAGAATATGGAGACGGGGTAAACGAATTTTTGAAAGCAGGTTTAACACAAATTCCTCAGATTTTGTAAAACCATATCGTGTAAAAGAATCTCCGGTTCAGTTTGAATGCAAGATTACACAGATTATTCCGTTAGGAACAGAAGGAGGAGCAGGGAACCTGATTTTGTGTGAAGTAGTAAAAATTCACATTCATGAATCAATCTTAGACGAAAACGGAGCAATCGATCAGCATAAAATAGATTTGGTTTCAAGACTGGGAGCAAATTGGTATTCCAGATCGAACCAAGGGCTTTTTGAAGTACAAAAACCACTGACAACTTTAGGAGTTGGAGTTGACGTAATTCCTAATTTTATCAAGGAAAGTCCTGTGTTTAACGGAAATGACCTCGGAAAATTAGGTAACATTGAAGCCTTGCCTACAAAAGAAGAAGTTAGTATATTTGTGAAAGAAAATTTTGCTGTGAAAGGAGTTTTAAGCTCAGATGATCAGGAAAAAATCCACTTAGAAGCCAAAAAATATCTCGATAAAGAAGATGTTGTATCGGCATGGAAAGTGCTTTTAGCTAAAAAATAAGAAAAGAAACAATAATTAATATAGACGAAGATGGAAGTTATAGGAAAAGTAAAAGTGGTTAATCCTGAGCAGCAAGTTAGTGCTTCATTCAAAAAAAGAGAGTTAGTAGTTACTACAGATGAGCAGTATCCACAGCACATTTTAATCGAATTTACACAAGATAAATGCGATTTATTAAGCAGCTATAAACAAGGAGAGGCAGTAAAAGTTTCTATCAATTTAAGAGGA
>Ga0157370_10006466_pt1 | contig 12922 bp, 8 predicted proteins | sample C35metaG_FD_113463 | JGI IMG/M metagenome (GOLD analysis project Ga0157370, IMG submission 113463) | Corn rhizosphere microbial communities from Kellogg Biological Station, Michigan, USA - C3-5 metaG | ecosystem: Host-associated > Plants > Roots > Rhizosphere > Soil | place: USA: Michigan...
AGCGATGGCGGAAATCCCGGCTCGCTGCCAGGAGCTTATTCGGATGCTCTTCTTCGAGATGCCAGCTATTCCGTACGAACAGGTCGCGAAAAAGCTCGGAATTGCGAAAGGTTCTATAGGATTCATCCGCATGCGATGCCTGAGCCGTCTGCGAATGAAACTGGAAGGCCGGGGATTCTGATGAACTCCGAGGTGATCGAGTCTGCTCCGGGCCACGCATTGTTGTCGGAGCTTGGTCAACACCGGAACGGCGCTGCTCTGGACAAATGGCTCGACGGCAGGCCGGCCCTTCTGCGGTGCGCAGTCGTCCGGCAACTCGCCGAAGCGGTTCGGCAGGAAGTACGAGTAGACCTGGAACGAGCCCTTTGGCTTGCCGAAGTTGCACTCGCGATAGCCGTTAAAATCGACGATCCAGAGGCTTTCGGCCTTGCATATCGCGCAAAGGCAAACGCGCTCTGGTTTGCCGGCAAGCTCGCGCCCGCCGTCGAGATGTTTCAACTGGCCGTAGATTGTTTCGAGCGCGCCCGAAAGCTCGAAGAAGTGGGCCGGACCCTGAGCAGTTGCATCCAGCCGCTGATTCTGCTCGGCGAATACGATCCGGCGTTTCGATCAGGGGAACGCGCGAGAGAGATATTCCTTCAGATCGACGATCGATGGCGCCTGGGCCGCCTCGATATCAACGTAGCCAACATCTATCACCGGCAGGACCGGTTTACGGAAGCTCTCGACCGCTACCAATCAGCATACGAGCGATTGCAACCGTATAAGGATCAGGAAGCCCTCGCGGCAGCCCTGCACAACATGGCTGTTTGTCTGATCATGCTGAACGATTTCCATCGGGCGCTCGAAACGTATCAGCGGGCCCGCACGATATCCGAAGACAACAACATGCCTCGGATCGCAATGCAGGCCGATTACAACATTGCGTATCTGCGCTTCCTTCGCGGCGATTACCACCTGGCTATCGATGCGCTTCGAGTCACGCGCGAGAGGTGCGACCCCAATGTCGACCAATACCATCTGGCTCTATGCGATCTCGATGAATCGGAAATCTATCTCGAACTCAATCTGAGTGACGAGGCCGCCACCATGGCAGACAGAGCCAGAGAGCGCTTCGAAAAGCTGGGGATCTCGTTCGAAGCGGGAAGATCTGTCGTAAATTCGGCCATCGCGCTTTACCAACGGCGTGATCTCGGCCGAGCTCTGGCTCTCTTTGCGGAAGCGGAGGCCATTTTCAAACGAGAAGGAAACAAGGCGTGCCAGGCGCTGGTTGGCCTGTATTGCGCCATGGCCCTTTGGGACAGCGGCGAGGCGGAACGAGCCGAGCCCGTCTGTCTGGAGGCGCTGGACTTTTTTATCGGCGCCCACCTTCGCCGGCGTGAGATTCTCTGCCGGCTGTTATTGGCGCGCACAGCATACTCGCGTGGTCAATTCCCGGATGCCAGCCGACAGTGTGAGACGGCGTTGCGGATCCTGACTTCACTTGAAGCCCCGCTTCTGAGCTATCACGCACACCTGATTACGGGCGATCTGCGACGTGCCACCGGAATGGCGCGCCAAAGCTATCGCTCGTACCAGAAGGCGCGGCGTAACCTTGAAGGCCTTCGCGCCTCTATTCAGGGCGAAGAACTCAAAATTGCGTTCATGAAGAACCGGGCGGAGGTATACGAGAAACTGGCAGACCTTTGCCTCGAGCGCGGCCGCGAGGGATTTGAAGAAGCATTTGGCTACATGGAGCAGGCGAAATCGAGAATTCTCGCCGAGGCCATCTACACACGCGGCAATCCCATGTTATGGCCGACTCGTTCGACGGCCCGTGATCAGATAGCCGCACTGCGTAACGAGCTGAACTGGTATTACCGCCGGCTCGAAGCCGAACAGACTCGTCCCGAAGGAATTTCGCTATCGCAGATCGAGCACCTTCAGGCGGAAGCGCGGTCCAGAGAAGACGAGATTGTTCGTGCCCTGCGGCGATCACCTCGTGATGGCGATGGCGGACTTGCGCCGAAGTTGCATCAGCAGGTCGACCTTGAAGAGATCCATGCGTCTATTCAGCCTAATGCCACGCTCGTCGAATATTTCCAGGTGGGGCCACGCCTGCTTGCGGCCGTGCTGGCTCAAGGCGAAATGGAAATCGTGGAGTTGGGAAACGTGGGTCCGAACGAGCACGCCATTCGCATGCTGGACTTTCAGTTATCGGGCATGAGGGTGAAGGCGCTGCGCCGACGAGGCGAGCAGCAATCGAAGCTGTCTGCTATAACCGCCCGTTTACAGGAACTGTATCTGAACCTTGTCGCGCCGCTGATCTCGAGATTCCGGGGAAACCGGCTCGTTATCGTACCTCACGGCATCCTGCATTACCTGCCGTTTCATGCCCTGCATGACGGAACGCAGTACCTGATCGATCGATATATAGTCTCGTATGCTCCGAGCGCGAGCATACACGCTTTATGCCGCCGCAAACAGGCGAACTTCGAGGGCCCTTCCCTTCTTCTGGGCGTCGGCGACAAACGAACGCCCTGGATAACTCGGGAGATCCGGTCGGTTGCAGAAGTACTCCCCGATCCGCTGATCCGGATGGGGCGCGAAGCGAGCGCGGACGTGTTGAAGACCGCTGGCTGCGTGAGCCGTTTCATTCATATCGCCACGCACGGCCTGTTCCGGCGCGATAATCCCATGTTTTCGAGCGTGCGGCTGGCTGATTCGTACCTGAATATTTATGATTTGTACGAGCTCGCGCTACCTGCAGAGCTTCTCACGCTCAGCGGCTGTGGAACGGGATTGAGCGTGGTGGCGGCCGGTGATGAGCTGCTTGGGTTGATTCGAGGCCTGATTTCCGCGGGCGCCACATCGCTGCTGTTGACGCTCTGGGACGTACATGATCGAACAACGGCTGAATTCATGGCGAGTTTCTACCACCGGCTGCAGAGTCACGGAGACAAAGGTTGCGCTTTGCGTGAAGCCATGCTCATGCTGCGGGAGAACCATTCGCACCCATACTATTGGGCTCCTTTCGTGCTGGTCGGCAACAGTTTTTCCAGAACCGGCTGAACCGGCTATATTTTTTCGCACTGCGGCCCATCTTGAATAAAGGAAATACGGCGCCTGGAGGATAGCTGATGCGAGCACATTTCACGGATGAGATCTGGGTGGATTACGTGCGCGGCCTTTCTGGCGCAGACGACGCATCCGCCATCGAACAGCACATTCAAAACGAATGCCAGGCCTGTATCCGGTCATTTCGATTCTGGCAAACGTTGGCGGAGTACGCTGCCGGGGAGGCCCGTATCAATATCCCTGAACCAAACTTAGGGGCCGGCCGGACCGCGTACTCCGAATGGTTTCGGCGATATTCGCTTCCCACCCGCGCAAGAATGGCGCGCCTGATCTTTGATAGCCTGCTCCAGCCTTTGCCTGTCGGTGTTCGGGGCGCCGGTCCTTCACCGCGCCGTATTCTTGCAACACTCGGATCGTGGTCCGTTGATCTGCGGATTGAATCTTCTTCAAACCGACGCGTATCTCTCGCAGGACAGGTTCTCCGCTCCGGAAAAGGCGGCGCGCCGCCCAACCCTCCAGTCGTTTTGATGAGCGGTGACGTTCTGGTCGCCGAAACTTCGGCCAACGAGTTCGGCGAGTTCGAACTGCAATTCGATGAGATGAACGGGCTGCGACTCTATCTCGAGATTGCTGCAAGTCGGCCAATGGGCGTTAATTTGCCCGATCTGGCTGGGGGGCCGGCCGTCGGCGAATCCTGACTGGCTGGAAATCCAGGTTAACAACACACGAATTTAAACAAAATAGAGGATAGAATGAGGCGCTTCATTCAACTGCTTGTGATCTGCGTGTTGTTAGTCCACTCCGCGAATGCCACGCAACGCCTGATTGTACGGGACACTCTGGGACAGAGCTCATTGAATTTGACGTGCTCTCTCCTTAACTGCAGTGTAGCCTGGGGCTTGGGTGACCCGGAGGGGCAATTGTTTCTGGTTGAAGCTCCAGACTATGTAAATGCGGCTGGCCTGGTCCAGAGCCTGTTGTCGATTATCGGGATCGTAGACGCCGAGATAGATCAGCTACAGTATCTGCGCCAGAGCGCACCCGCGATTCCGTCGTCCCTATACGACAACAATATTGTCTCGTATTACGGAACCAATGTTTGGCAGGGTTATGTGAATCAACCTGCCGCCCAGATTGTGCGCATTGCGGATGCGCAAAGCACTTTCAATCTGTCGGGCACTGGGACGGTCGCCGTTATTGACACGGGAGTGGACACCACCCAGCCGGTGCTTCAGCCAGTACTGGTAAGCGGATATGATTTCACGCGCAACAAGCAGGGAAGCGCGGACGAGAAATTGGACATTACTCAACCGACTTCGCCGGTAACCAGTGGCGTTCCACCACAATATCTAAATAGCTCCGGCGCAGCGGTGCTGGATCAATCTACAGTTTCCGTCGTCGACAATTCGCAATACGCAGCATTCGGCCATGGCACGATGGTCGCCGGTATTATTCATCTGGTAGCGCCGACCGCTCTGATTATGCCGCTGAAAGCTTTTCAGGCCAACGGAACCGGATATACGTCAGATATTATCCGCGCAATTTACTGGGCAGTACGTAAAAACGCCCGGGTGCTTAGTATGAGCTTCAGTATGACGCAGCCGTCTTCGGAGCTCCAGCAGGCCCTGAGCTATGCGACCAGTAATGGCGCCATTTGTGTGGCCGCCGCCGGCAATAGCGACGCATCAACAGCCGTCTATCCTGCCGGCTACAGCAATGTAATTTCGGTCGCGTCCACCGACAACAGCGACAACCGGTCGTCCTTTTCGAATTATGGGACGTGGATCTGGCTGGCAGCGCCGGGTGAGGGCATCGTGACAACCTACCCATGGGGCGCGTACGCTGCGGTCTGGGGTACTTCATTCAGCACCCCATTCGTCTCAGGAATCGCCAGTCTGCTGCTGCAGACGAACTGGACACTGACTCAGACGGACGTCGCGAACGCTGTGGCGCATGCGTATCGGCTGGGCCCCGATTTGGGAAACGGAAGATTGGACGTCGTGCAGACGATTCAAGCCGTGACCGCATCAAACTGAGGACGGCCCGGTCGATCGATCCGAGTGCGAAGGTGTTGAGTTCGCGCTTGCAGCGTTTCGGGGCAGGTACGGCGTTGTAACACTTCCTGCGTCATACGTCAGCACTTGTCGGTATCCATCAATGGAATCCCCGGAGAGAACCGGAGCGAGCAGGCTCCAGTTGTACGCCCTCAACGGAGGCGAGAACAAGTGTAATCGGCGCGCTTGATAACCGGCGCGTTGTTCTGGCGGCGGAGTGATGCAAAGCTCAGAACACGTCCAGGTCATGCGCCGAGACCACTGCGCCTTTATAGTGCTGGCGGACTAACTGCAAAACTTCCCCTTCGCGCACGCCGTAAGAAACGTCGTGATAGAGCACCAGCAGTTTCGGTTTTGCTCGCGAGGCAATGGCCGCCAGTTCCTCTGTTGATGTGTGGAAAGCTGTTGCATACGCTTTTAACGCAGGAGGCGCGGAATCCGGGGCTGTTGCAGTTGAAGGGTAGACTTCATGTAGCAGCACATCGCAGCCGCTGCAGGCGCTGACAATGGCATCGGTGGGCGCTGTATCGCCGGAGATCACGATGGTGCGGCCCGCTGCTTCAAAACGGTAGCCAAAAGCCTCGTCCCAGGAACCGTGCTTCACAAGAAAAGCTTTCACGGTTACATTCTTATCTTTGTAAACAGCGCCGGGCTGGATTTCATGTACGTCCACGAGATATCCGGTCCTGTTGGCGTGCTCCAGGCCGTTCGTCCGCACGTCGATATCTTTCTTCCAGGCTGCGAGAATGTTGGTCGTCATTTCCTTGAGACCACGCGGACCGTATGCCTGCAGGTGCTCCGAGCGGCCTGTTACCCATGGACTGAAGATCAAATCAGGGTAGCCCAGGGTGTGATCGGAGTGCAGATGAGTGATGAACAGCGTATTCAATTCGCTCATTGCCAGGCCAGGCACTCCGGCGCGACGGGCCGCTGCGGCGCGGCGCACGATCCCCGGACCACAATCCACCAGATAGCTTTGCCCGTTTACAATTACGGCGACCGCGGGCCCGAAGCGTTCGGGGTCAGGAACGGGGGTTCCAGAGCCAAGGACCACGACTTCAGCCCCAGAAGCCGCGGCCTGAGCGAACAGCAGCGGTGCACACAAAAAGAGCAGCAGAACGCGCATGATTGGAACGGTGGGCTGTATTGTATACGACTGCCTTTCGATCTTTCGATAGTGGCCAATGGTGATTTAAAGCGACAGGCTCAGTGCCTTGGCGTGGCAGTGGATAGCTGGGGCGATGTTCCCGCGCGAGTTTGCCGCAGAAGCGGACTGCGACCCACAGCATCGAGATTCCATGGGCGATAAGGATTGTACAGACCGGTTACATTGGAGGAACGCTGCTCGCACACGACTGCAGAGCATCACTCCATAATGCAGGAGACGAACCAGACGGGACACGGCGACCGTTTGCGCCTTGATTTGGCGACCAGAGCTACCTGGCGGGCGAACCGTTTCTGATCTCGAAGACCACCGGAATCTGGTTCGTCAGCTTCATGGATTACGACCGGCTATATCGATGTGGAGAAAAGGCTCTCCACCCGCTCGAAAACGAGCCAAATGGTGGGCGCGCAGGGACTCGAACCCCGGACCTCCTGCGTGTGAAGAAGTTAAACTCTTTCTTTCGGTTCCATCAATTCCATTCCGTGTTCTGTGTTTTCAGTGATATGGGGAGTCTGCTCTCGCTCAAACCAGCAACTCCTGTGGACTCAACAGATGGGGTTTTGATACGGTTTTGATACGGGGAGACGTGGAATGTGCCTCTGGTCAGATATATGCATGCGGCCCGACAGTAGTACCGGAGCAGATCGCCGAGATGTTTGCGGCAGCGGACGCTTCGGCCGAATGCGCTAATGGCCGGGGCACGGAAGAGCAGCGCATTGTGTGTTCCCTAGAGAGGTCTTGAAGCAATGAACCTGAACTAAACGCGTCAAGTTTTAGGCGGCGAGGCGGGCGTTGTGAACACACGCGTTAACCTCCTGCTCGATCCGATCGAAAGCGCAGCGCAGCGGACTCGACGAGCGCGACAGCGCGGGCACAATCGCACCGAGCCCCGGCCGCAGGAGATGATCGTAAGCTCGGGTAAAGAACAGCGCCACGCGAAGGCCGAAGCTGGTCAGGCGATAGCGATGGCTGTGGGGAATGCGTTCAATGAGGCCGTGCAGCCGCAACCGGCGCAGATGATAAGTCATCTTGCCGGGCGTAAGTTCTTCTGCCTGCATCCCGAGCAGAGGGGCCAGACGAAGGCGAAGTTGCCCGTTTGAAAAACCTGCGGGCAACAGGTCGAAAACCACGAGAGCATGCCAGAGAGCCTGTATATTGCGATCGCCAAACCGGAGCGCCGAGACACGTTGTTGGCCGACTTGCACGGGATGATGCAGACGCTGGAGTTGCTCTTCTGTCAAAATGCAGTCGTGAGAGATCTTCTCCACTTCCAGTAGACTCCGATTGGCCTGGAATCCGATCTGGCGTAGTTTATCGAGATTGCAGAGCCTCTTGCCGATGTAGAAGTCCCGCGCGTTATTGATGGTCGTTTCGGTGCGCAAGGCCTGCCCTTCTTTGTGGTACTGCTTGATGCGTGTTCCCTTGTAGTCAACGTGGAGCGAAGGAATCACGCCGTCCGTGATGACGCGAGTCCGGAACACGCCGGGCGAGCGCTTCGTGACCCATCGTTGGAAGATCAGCTGCACCTGCTTCGGTCGCCCCACATCCAGGTTTTCACGGATTACCTGCTCAAAGAAGATGCGACCGCTGACGGGCCGGTCCAGCACCTGCGTGAGCGAAAGCTCGATCTGCAGGATGGACAGGTCGTATCTGTAGCCCGCTTTGCGATCCGCGCCTGTAAACGGGTGCGGCAGACGAGCCAGCCACTTCCGCAGGAGCGCGTCGATGCGGCTCGCAGACAGACCGTTGCATATGGTCTGCAGTCGGCGCGGCCTGACGCAGGAGAGAACCCCGTTGTCCAGCGCCGCATAGGCGATCCTCTCCCGTTCGAGTTGCCGCTTGGCGTATTCATGCCCGTTGAGGCACAGCCTCCCGTTGTAGGGAAAATACGAACAGAACTTCAGGAAAAACGGCCCGAAGTCGCAATCCACGCAGTAAAAGTAATAGTGGTTCACCAGCGCGCTCGATTTCACGATCCACGCGTAAACGGCTCCGGTGCGGGGATTCCGTCGCTTCTCGGTCCGGTAAACGCGACACTTTTCCTGCGCCTTGCCCACGAACAGAACGCCTTCTTCCCTTTTAAAGGCAGCACGGAACCGCGCGGCAATATCCTCTTTACGTTGACCCTTTTCGAAGTTCAGCAGGGGAATTCCGTTCGCCGCCACGAATCGTTCGATGCTGTTCACAAACGCCCGGGTAATCGGCTCCACCATGGCAGTGGAAGCGACTTTGTGGCCGCGATGCCGCCGAATGAATCCCAACACGCCCTCAACGGTCTGCAGCCGGGGAACGTACATGTTCAGGTACATCCGGTCGATGCCTTCCAGTTCCAGCACCACGTGGCTGCGCAATACTTCCCCTACCCTCTGAGGCATTCCAGTCTTTGTGTGCGCCGTCGGTTTCCCACGCATGGCTCAGTTATAAATCACCGCTCACGGGAACCGCAGAGCCGCATGTTCAGCGGTCTGAGGCGAAGCCTCGCTGGTGTCTGCGCTCGCCGTGCTTACAGGCGATCAGGCGGCGACACCAGAGCCAGGATGGTCTCGGGTTTGGCGACACCGGCCACATCGGCAAGCAACTTCTGCCCGAGACGTGTTCCAATCTCAGCGAGCGTGCGCCGCTCGGGGTCGGAGAGGCGCAGCTTATCAACAGGAGGTGCGAGCGAAAGATTCGATGCTCTGCGACGAGGTACTCGCATTGGAGGAGGCGTTGGTTGACGGGCCGGTCACGTAGGCCAGCAGCCGCGCCCCTGTGTTGTCGCGCATGATGGATCAACATCCGAGCGGGGACGCCGTCGCCCGACCAATCGATATTTTGACCAAACGACTATACAGCGCGGTCCGAAAACATTAGCTTAAGGCCCTGCGATCCGGACGTCGTGAAATGGCCGCCACACGCGCATCGGATACAGCAAAATCGAAGAGGGCTTTTGGCCAGCGTCAGGAAGCAGCGAAAATGTTTCGCGTTGGCCTGTATGCCCGGGTCTCGACTCACGATCAGCAGACGCTGTCGTTGCAAATGCGCGCTATGCGGGAATACGCCGCGAGGCGCGGCTGGACGATCGCGGCCCAGATCAAAGAGGTTGGTTCCGGCGCATCCGCACGCGAACTGCGGGAGCGGCTGCTGACTGCCGCCCGCCGACGCGAGATCGATGCTGTCCTCGTGTGGCGGCTGGATCGATGGGGCCGGTCGCTCGTCGATCTGGTCGTGACGCTGAAGGAACTCGCTGAACTCGGTGTCGGTTTCGTATCGCTCACCGAAGCGCTCGACCTGACGACCCCCACAGGCCGCGCCATGGCGGGCCTGCTCTCGGTATTCGCTGAGTTCGAACACGAGATCCTTCGCGAGCGGATTCGCGCGGGCATCGCCGAAGCGAGGCTGAAGGGAAAGCGCTTCGGGCGCCCTCTGACTGCGGCGAAAAAGGCCGGTCAGATCCGGAAGCTGTACTGCGCCGGCGTCAGCAAAGCCGAGATCGCGCGGCGACTCGATATCGGACGCACATCCGTGCGCCGCATTCTGGCCAGCGTAACCCCATGAAGAAACCGCGCAGAGACCCGATTCGCGAAGACCGCATCGAGAACGAAGCCATCGTCGATGCCACACCGGAAGAGCAGGCGATGGGCTGGTATTACTATCTCGAAACCAAAATCCGTTTCCCGTTCCCGGCGAAGTGCATCGCCACAGACTTCGTCTCACCGCTCCGCAAAGGCGAAACCGTGGAAGTGATTCGCATGGCGCCGGAAAATAACTGCGAGCATGACATGTTTGTCCAGGTTCGATGGCAGGGCCGGAAGATGGCCGTGCCACTCTCACAACTGGCTGCCATCGATCGCGACGAGTCCATCGAAGAAGCCATCGGCGACTGGCATTATTGGGTCGCGCGGGGCTACATCCTCTGAGCCAATCACCTCTGACCGTCGGCTCAGAACGAGCTATCTCCGCCAGTAACAGCCCACCGTAGGCACCTCTGCCGAAAACTCACGATGGGGTTTTGATACGGTTTTGATACGGCATGAAGTCGGGGTTCGCCCCTATGGTTCCGCAGCCGAACGAGCTGTCTCTGCCGGCTGAATGGAATATCCGAGGGCCTTGTACCCGCGAAGACGCCTCTCGAACATCCGCGCAAGCATGACGACATTGGAGTCAACGTAGTCGAAGACCTCCACGAACCGTTTGTTGTCGTGGAGACGGTGCAGGCGGCCAACGTATTGCTGTAGAGTTCCACGCCACGAGATTGGCATCGCAAGGAAGAGGGTATCCAGGCGCGAATCATCGAAGCCTTCGCCGATATAACTGCCTGTCGCGACGATCACGCGAGGTAAATTCAGTGTAGCGGCAAATCTCTCGGCCACTTCTGCGCGTTGCTTTGCGCCCATTCCACCCTTCAGGACAAAGACATGCTCGACACGTTCTCGCAATCGAGTGCCGAGCCATTCGACGTGATCAGTACGACCGGACAGCACCAGAGGCGATCTGCCGCGAGCTACCGCCGCTATGATATCGCTGACAATCTGCGAATTGCGCTCATTGTCCACTGTCAATAAAGCGTAGAGTTCCTGAATTGTTGGAGCCGGTTCACGGGTCCATATGACCTTCGTCGCTTGCGGTCTTACCAGATGTTCGAACGGGCTGGCTTCGACCTGAGATCGGACCGGGAGCTGGAATCGACTTGGACCACATTGCATATAGATGATCGGGTGGTGGCCATCCTTCCGAATGGGCGTAGCTGTCAATCCGAGTACATACTTGGCTTTCACCTGCCGCATTACCTGTTCGAACGTGAAAGCTGAAAGGTGATGGCACTCGTCCACGACGATATGCCCGTACTCCGCAACGAGGTCTTTCGTTTCACCCTTCCGATGCAGGCTCTGGAGCAGGGCGACATCGATTTCTCCAGTGCGCTTCGATTTCCCGCCGCTGATCTGACCGATTCGGTTGATGGGCAGGTCTAGAAACGCGGCTAACCGCTCACGCCATTGATCGAGAAGCTGAGCTCGGTGAACGAGGACGAGCGTGTTTCTCTTCCGCGCCGCAATCAAATATGCGGCCGCGACGGTCTTCCCGAAAGCAGTCCCGGCGCACAATATCCCCTCGTCGTGCTCCAGAATCTTATTCACGGCCTCGGGTTGGCGATCACGCAACGCGCCTGCAAAAGCAACATTAATCTCCGTGCCTGCGTAGCGCTCGTCCTGGAGTTCGGCGGCGATTCGATGTTGCCGGAAGAGTAGCGTCACCTCGTCAAGGAGGCCACGAGGCAAGGCGAGAAACTGAGGGAATTCCCCCGAACAGCAAATTACCCGCGGCTTGTCGTAAGTCGGCAGACGCATAGCCTGCGCCTTGTAAAACTCGGGGTTCTGAAAAGCAGCGAGCCTGTTAAGGCGATCGAGCATCGGCTCCGGGAGGCCGGTTTTTTCGATGAAGAGGAGGTTGGAGCGGACGACACGAACTCGCTCCGGCAATGGGCCCGGAATCGGCTTCTCCGGCCATCGATGAGATGGCGGCAGGAGCCACGGATCTTCGAACGAATCCTCATCCGCAAGGCTCATGCGTACGCCGATGACGTTCCCGGTCTTCTCAGCGCCTCGCACGAGCGTCTCAACCATCAGCGGCTCCATTCGAGGAATTGTGGCGAGATAGCGCCACTGATCCTCGATAGGATCGAGGGCATCATCAAGGAAGACACTAAAGCCTGCTTTACGCGGTTTCTTCTGGAGCGGAAGAGCGATTAGATTCCCGAATCCACCCTGAGGCATGGTGTCTTGATTCGGGAAAAGGCGGTCGTACGAACCCAATCCAAGCTGATGGCGTCGCTGCATGGTCCTCGTGAGCAGGGCTGCGCCCAGTCGCCGCGCGAAGGTGGCCGCGACCGGCGACGCGAAGAATATCCATACGTGCGCGCCGTCGCCAGAACGTGAGCGTTCGAGAGCGGCCGGGACGTTCCAGTCGTGGCACGACTCCACGAACGCCAAAACGTCTTGTCTCCAGGCCTTCTGGTCGAAGTCAACGGCGAGAAACCAACAAGTCTCGTCAACGAGCAAAGGATACACGCCAATCGTGATCTTGCCTGACAGGTGATCGTGAACGGCCTGATCTGTCAGAGGCAAGAGCTGACGTGTTTCCTTGTCCCGTTTCTTCCATTCCGATTTGGAGAGAGCGCGCAGCGCATCCCAATCTCGCTGGCAAGCCGGGGAATATCCTGACTTGCCGTTAGCCGTCTCGAACCGGACTGCATATACATCCTCGCGACCGCGAAAGAGCGAACGAAACAGCGATATCTTTTCAGGGATTGAGAGTTCTGTCCGGCGGGCCTCGATTGGAGCAAGCGGCAAATTGTCTGCTGCGGAATCGAACTCTTTCGGAACGAGTCGCCGATCTTCCGCGCCGAGCAATTCGCCGACTCCTGATGCCTGACCGAGCAGATCCCGCAACCGGCGATTTTCTTCGCGGAGGCGGTCGCGCTCAATCGTGAGGCGCGCACATTTGTCGGAAAGACTCTCGAAATCCTCCACCAGGCACCATTATGGCCGCCCTGAGCCGCACGAGCAGTCCTCCCTCCGGGCGCCGTACTTGGGCTTACCCTCGCGGGTACTTCCGCAGTTGCTGGAGTAGCCTCCGCCTCACTACTCGGTCGGCCACGTTCAACTGC
>Ga0157370_10006469_pt1 | contig 12918 bp, 13 predicted proteins | sample C35metaG_FD_113463 | JGI IMG/M metagenome (GOLD analysis project Ga0157370, IMG submission 113463) | Corn rhizosphere microbial communities from Kellogg Biological Station, Michigan, USA - C3-5 metaG | ecosystem: Host-associated > Plants > Roots > Rhizosphere > Soil | place: USA: Michigan...
AGGAATGATAACTTCATCAAATCCGTTTATCCATTTTTTAGTTTTAGCCATGGCTGCAATGGCTGTTATCCCTCTTGCACTCGCCTGTGTGCTCAGCCAGAATGAATTGTACCCGCTTTGATTGGCGAGGTTCATGATATTATTGGATAATTTACTATAATGATATCTAAATTCATCCGGATGAATGCTTGATAACATTAAAGGAACGCTAAGATTGGTAATTCCTGCAGGAGAAACGGCATTATCGAAAATCATCATATTCCCGGCCTGCTCATCTGTATAAGGGGTTGTTTTTTTATTGTAGCCATACAATGACATATTTTGTTTTCTTTCAGATTCCCCGATGATCAGAATTACATTTTCTATGCCTGGCTGTATTTTTTTGATATTGAAAACAGGAACATTCTTTGTAATGGCATTGATATCTTCCTGAATATCTTGTGCAATACGGAAATCAGTATAATGATAGTATACATTTTTAATCATGCTTCCTCCACCTTTATTACTCACATATTTATGTTTGAGGAAAAAAATGAATGGCATGATAAGCCACAATAATGCAATAAAGATGAACTTGAAATTGAAAGTAACTACACTTTTCTTCAGATAGTTGATCGTATATAGCATTATTCCCAAAAATAATAAACATAAAATACCGGGTAGGATAAACATATAAGACATACTCATAGCCTCATTCACATTAGACTCTACAATACTTATGGCCATTCCTACATTGAATCCGGAATGATAAATAAGAAAGCAGGAGGCTGAGATCAGAAAATTAATACTTAATAATAAGCATAGGATAACAGCAATAACGAATGTATATTTATTTTTAAAGAGAAATGCATTGAATACAAGAAACGAACAAAACATAATTCCATATTCAAAAAAATTTCGAATACTATCTAGTTTGTCTGGACCAAATAAGTTATCATATATAAAAGGAAATGAAAACAGTAAACCTGTGAGATATAGTAAGATGAGAAGAATCAAAAGTATATTTTTAAACATGGCTGAAATGTTTCAATGCTGTTAAATCAATTTTAAAGTAGTCTTTCTTAAAAGGTTTCTAAAGGACAGTATGAGGAACGTCAGAATTATGTGTTTTATAAAAGCTAGTACCACATAATAATTTTCAGGCGAACAGATCTGGCATTTATCCAATAAGAAAATATTGAAGGAGATATTGTTACAGTTTTTATGACGGAATAATATGCTGGCGTCATTTTTAGATGATAACTGTACAGCTATGGAATGGTCATGTTGGAGCGTGTTCTTTTCATCAAAATAATTTTAAATAAAATTAATAATAAATTTGAGGTTGTGTTTTTACTATTGAGCTGTTTTTTCAGAACAGGTGTATTGAATTATTTTCGCTATTCGATTGGTAAGGTGTGATATTTTCATATAAAATCAATCAATACATTCTTTGCAAATGTATATAAAATTGCCGGAAAATACAAATAGAATTTTTACTATAACTTTGATCTGCTATATTTTACGATTAATATAATCCTTGGTAGCATTCTCAGTTGGGATTATTTTTGCGGGATTTCCTATGACCACAGAATTAGAGGGTATATCAAAGTTGACATAAGAATTAGGGACTATCAATACATTATTTCCAATCGTTATAGCTCCTACAATGACTGCGTTGGTGCCTATCCACACTTCATTACCAATAATGGGTGAGCCTTCATTTTTTCCACGGTTTTGCTGCCCGATTGTAACACCCTGTGCAATATTGCAGTTTTTTCCAATAATCGTTTGAGGGTTGATGACAAGACTTCCCCAATGCCCAAGATAAAACCCTTCCCCAATCTGGGTTTCCGGATAAATCTGAAATCCATATTTGATCTGATAATGTCTTAAAACAATTCTCCAGAAAGTATTCAAAACAGGTGTTTTCTGATATTTCTGAGCCATTCTTAAGACATAGATAAAATGAAGATTAGGGTTAATACATTTTTTCCAGATCTGAAATGTTGAAAGCCATTTTCCGCTTTCCCGGTAAAAGTCTTTTTGAATGATAGAATAATCAGCCATTGTCAATGTTTTTATGCTTCATCAATTATTTTCTGAAGATGTTCCACAGATTTTTCCAATACAAACGGTAGTTCTGTTTGTGAAATCTGTTTTTTGTATTCCTCAGTGATATTTTTATCAATAAGAAACTTTTTCATTCCTTCATATATTCCTTCTTCGGAGTTTTCTGTGATATTTCCCAGTTTTCCATCTTGCAGAAGGTCTTTGATGCCAGAAATATCCGTTGCAGAAATTGGTTTGTTAAGAATAAGTGCTTCAGCAATGATCGTAGGGAATCCCTCATGCCGGGAAGACATAATATAAAAGTCTGCCTTTTTCATGTAAGGATACGGGTTACTGCTAAAGCCAAGCATTTTTGCGGTATCCTGAAGTCCTAACGTATTGATCTGATTCTGAGTAGTCTCAAAGTCATAGCCGTCACCGATGATTAGCAATTGATGTTCGAATCCTTCATCTATCAATTTTTTATGAACATTCAATAACCTGTCATACCCTTTCTGCGGATATACGGTTCCTACAGTTACAAAAGTGGGAAGGTCACTACTGAAAGGATAGTCGTTGATTTCAATATCAGCTTTTTTTAAAGTATCATTTTTATCTATTGGATTGAAGATTTTAACCACGTTTTGTTTCTCCTGATCGTTCTCTGCAATCTTTAGCATTTCCTCTTTCAGTTTATCGGAAATTACCAGTATTCTATCGAATTTAAAAAGCTGTCTGATTACATCGTGTGTATATTCTTTCAGATTAAAAATGTCATTCTGAATCCAGATTATTTTTTTTGAATCCTTTTGCGGACTGGAAAGCAGCTCTTTGTACATCCCATGAATAGCCGCTATTTCCACATCATATTTTTTGTTTTTCAAAACAAACCTGTAAAGAAGTGAAGGAAACCATAAAAACATTTTCTGATACAGTACCCTGAATGCTTTCACCGGAATTTCATGAGGTCTGTTGGTGGTAATCATTTCTCCCTTAAGTAAATAATGCAGATTGACCCATGACGGAATTTCCTTGATATACATTCCCGTATACAGATTGATTAGAAGATCTATTTCATATTTATCCTCTGGAAGGTTTTTGAGAAAGTTAACAAGAACTTTTTCTGCACCGCCATGGCGAAGGGAACCGATACGTATAAGAATTTTTTTCTTCAAAGGAGTAGTGTTATTTATTTAGATTTCTTTTAAGTTTCAGGAGGAAATGAAATTGTCTGGTTTTGAGAAGTAAAAATAAAGCTTTTCTGTAAACCCCTGTATATAAAAAATAATTGATATTTATGGATGATGCTAAACGGCTCAGGTTTTTATGCGCTTCTTCTCTGTTTAAGTTTTTACCAATAATTCCTTGATCTATGCTGGATTCAATAATATCCCAGTTTATCTGATATACATATTTTTTTATTTCTTTTCCGGACCGCTGTTTATGCAAAAAAATAAAATCCTTAATGGCAGTATGTAATTTGAATAAAGATTCGAAGGAGTGTTTTGATCTGCTCAGTGAGCTTTCAGTAAATTCATAATGATAAAGCGATGCGTCAATGATCTTTATCGCTTTAATTTGTTTTATATATTCCAAAAAGAACATCAAATCTTCACCATAACTAACTTCTTTGTTGAAAGTAATCCTATTTCCGGTTATTATTTCTTTTTCAAAAAATTTAGCAACAGGTCCCCCGAAATATAATAAATTATTTCTGACAAATAATTCGGTAAAATCTTTTTGTATTTGATAGGTTTTATAATGAAGATCTCTGGCTTTACCTCTTATAATATTTTGAAGCAGTAGAGTATCAGAGGATGTATAATTATCAACAAAAACCTGGAGGTAATTTTTTTCAATCCAATCGTCAGAATCTATAAAACAGATTATTTTTCCTTTTGCATGAGAGACACCCGTATTTCTTGTATCACTTACCCCACTGTTTTTAATTTTATTAATGACTTTGACTCTTTGATCTTTTTCAGTAAATGAATTCATTATTTCTAAAGAATGATCTACAGAGCCGTCATTAACTAGCAGTAATTCAAAATCTTCATAATCCTGTCCTAAAATAGAATCAATACATTGATGCAGACTGTCTGCAGAATTATATACTGGAATGATGACAGATATATGCGCATTGTGCTCTAAAGTATCTTCTCCCATTGTGGTATTATTTTTTCTTTACTCCATTTTTCAGATTCCATTTTACTGGATATCATGAGTTCAGTGAGTTCCTGTGGATTATTAATCAGATGTTTTAACTTTACGATAAAATTCTCCTTATCATGCATCTTAATCAAATAACCATTATTGGCATTTATGATTTCAGAAGGGCCTGTAGGACAATCATAGGATATAAGTGCATTGCCGCAGAACATAGCCTCAATAAGAACGGTAGGTAGTCCTTCGTTTAATGAGGTCATGCAAAAGATTTTTGATTTTTTGTATAGCTGCAGTATTTTCTCCTGAGGAATACTTCCTAGAAACTCAATATTCTGAAGACCAAGGTTTTGGGTTTGTTCTTTGAGTTGGGTTCTTTGAGTACCATCTCCCGCAATAATGATTTTCCAATCTTCTCCTATTTTACATTCTTTGATAATGTTAATAAAATCTTTTACATTTTTTTCAGGATCAAGCCTGCTTACAGTGCAAATAATATTCTCTTTGCTCGCAATGTCCAGTTTAAAACTTTCATAATTATCGCCAATAATATTGGAAATAACGATTGAATTTGGATTTATTTTTTTGTAATGTTCCAACGATGTATGGGTCAGAGAGATAATAGAGCGTAGATTTTTATAATACTTTCGCAGAATATTATAATAAACTAAGCCGCCTGTCTGGTAGCTGATATGCTCCCATGCAATTGTTTTCTTACTTACCTGACTATTGACAGCCAGCATTGATGAAATTTTATACCAACAGGACACAATAGTATCATAATTCTGATGGTTTTCGTTGATCCATTGGTTTAAAACCCTGTATGTTCCAAAATCATAGAGATAAGAATAAATATTATATATTTTTGGAATTTTATTGTATTTTTTATAGATAGAGGTTCCAAATCTGGAATATTTGTCACCAAAAGCATTAATGTAGTGCTTTTTTACTTTAGGATGTATGGGGTAGAAATCCTGATGAGCTTCCAATAGGAAAAGAATTTCGATATCATAATTTAACTCTGCCAGTTCTGAAGTGAGCTGAGACAGTACTTTGGCTACACCTCCGGGTTTAGTATTTTGATAATATATAAATAAGATTTTTTTTCGTTCCATTTGTGTTTATTTAATTCTCCTTGCTTTTTTGAATTTATAAGGTAGGTTTTTTTTTATATATTCATCAAATTTTTTTCTGTCTTTTTCAAGTTCTCTCGGATATTCTGGATTGTTTTTAAGAACGATATCACCATAATCTTCCATGGTACACAGAAATTGTGCTGGATTTCCAATAAAGACCGTATTATCAGGCATAGATTGTGACAACACAGAGTTGGCCCCTAAAATACAGTTATTTCCTATCTGTACATCCTGCATGATCACACAGTTGAGACCAATAGTACAGTTATTTCCGATCTTTATTCTTCCCACAATTCTGGCATCTTCATAGCCAGGAAGTCTTCTTAATAACGTAGTAGTTCCACCATGATTCACAAATCTTACATCTCCGGCAATATTCACATAGTCACCAATTTCGATGAGATAAGGTTCAGTGCCAAAATATATTTTATCAGGCATGTTAAAGCTTTTTCCTACCTTCATACCTCTGTATTTGGCCACTTCAAGATTCGCTCTATTCAAAAAATTATGATAGAGAGAGTCTATTTTTAATAAAATCCGGTATATAAAAATCATCACAGGCGTAAATTTGTTTTCGTTACTTTTGCAAAGAAAAAGAATTTATTAATATGATGAAAATTTCAAAAATAGAATATTATCTGCCTCAGCAAGTGTTAACTAATGAGGATCTGGAAAAACTTTTCCCCGAATGGAGTTCAGAACGTATCCAGGAGAAAGTAGGTATTTCTCAGCGCCATATATCTTCAGACAGCGAAACTGTACTGGATATGGCTGTACAATCCTCAGAAAAAATTTTCGAAAATTACGACAGAGGCAAAGTAGATTTTATTTTGTTCTGTACCCAAAGTCCGGAATATTTTCTGCCTACAACGGCCTGTATTTTGCAGGATAGATTGGGGCTTAGAAAAAACATAGGTGCTATAGATTTTAACCTTGGCTGCTCAGGATTTGTTTATGGATTGGCTTTTGCAAAAGGATTGATTTCTGCTGGAATTGCAAAGAGTATCCTTTTGGTTACTTCAGAAACATATACCAAGCATATTCATCCTGATGATAAAGGAAACCGAAGTATATTCGGAGATGCCTCCGCTTCAACAATTGTTGAAAAAGCAGAAGGCAATGATTATCAGTTTTGTCTGGGAACAGATGGAAGTGGTGCTGAAAACCTAATCGTAAAGCAAGGTGCTTTCAAAAAAGATTTTGCATTGAATCCGGAGCATGAATTCAGCCCTGAAAATATTTATATGAATGGCCCTGAGATTTTTAATTTTACCATTGAAAATATCCCGGGATTGGTAAAAGAAACACTGGAAGTAAATGGAATGACGATGGATGATATTGACCATTTTGTTTTTCACCAGGCGAATTCTTTTATGTTGAATTATTTAAGAAAAAAAACAAAAATACCGGCAGAAAAGTTCTATATTGATATGGAAAAAACCGGGAATACCGTTTCTGCAACTATTCCTATTGCTCTTAAAAACATGATGGACAAAGGAATGTTAAAAGAAGGGGATAAAGTTTTAATGGCAGGATTCGGAGTAGGATACTCATGGGGAGCTACTATTATGGAAATTTAAAATAACAAACATTTAAAATTATAAAATATGAAGACATCCGTTTTTTTAGAAAAACTACAGGAAGAATTGGAGGAAGATAACACATTAACTACTGAAACGAATTTGAAATCTCTGGAAAGTTACGACTCTATCAGCCTGCTTTCTGTTATTGCATTTGTAGATGAAAATTTTAGCAAAAAAATTGATACAAAGCATTTTAAAGATATCGAAACTGTTTCAGATCTGATGAATGTTATAGGAAAAGAAAATTTTGAAGATTAATGGATGCTTTCTCATTAAAAAATAAAATTATTCTCATTACAGGCGCTTCTTCCGGGATCGGAAGAAGCTGTTCTGTAGAATGCAGTAAGAGTGGTGCTGATCTTATTCTTGTGGGAAGAAACCATGATGAACTGATGAAAACCGTTTCTATGCTTAATCCTGAAACAAAAGTAGAAACCATCACTGAAGATATTACCCAATCCGAAAACCTTGAAGCAATCATTGCCGATAAAGTTTCAACATTAGGTAAAATAGCAGGATTTATACACTGTGCCGGTATTGAAAAAACGTTACCGTTAAAAAAGCACAATCCTCAGTTGTATCAGGATATATTTGCAGTCAACGTGATTGCCGGTCTTGAAATTGCTAAAATTTTATCTTTAAAGAAATATAAAGATGAAACTTCCAGCTTTGTATTTATTTCTTCTGTTGCAGGAATGGTAGGAGAGGCAGGAAAAGCGGCTTATTCCGCCAGTAAAGGAGCTGTCATTTCAGGAGCGCGTTCATTAGCTATAGAACTTTCCAGAAATAATATCCGTGTCAACAGCATAAGCCCAGCAATGGTAAATACTCCGATTCTGGAAAAAATGTTTGAAGATATTGGTGAGGAATCTTCATCAGAAATCATAAAAAAGCATCCGCTGGGAATAGGTGAACCTAAAGATGTAGCGAATGCTTGTATTTTTTTACTGTCTGATGCCTCAAAATGGGTTACAGGATCGAATCTTGTGATTGACGGCGGATACTCCGCGCAATAAACTTATTGTTTGTACAGTGTTTCTATAATATTTTCTACACTGTCAAATATTTTCTTATTGTCAAACTGACTTTCAATATTTTTGAGATTTTCTCTGATATGAAGAACAAGAGCAGGATCTGTAAGGAAGGCTTTTATTCCTTTATACATCTCATCTACATCATAACTGATGAGGAATCCTGTTTCTTTGTCTTTGATCATCAATCCCACATCTCCTACATTGGTAGCCACAATCGGCTTTTGAAGAATTAATGCTTCAGCAATTACCAATGGCCATGCCTCAGATTCTGACGGAAGAACAAAATAATCTGCTTTTTTGATGTAAGGATAAGGGTTCATTTGGTTTCCAGCCAGAATAAATGTCTTTTCCACATTATTAGCGGCTGCCTGCTCCTTAAGGTTTTTCATTTCTCCACCGTCACCAATCACAATAATCGTATGATGGAAACCATCATTGATAAGCCTTGTATGGGCTTCAATAAGTTTGTGATATCCCTTCCTTGAATGAAGCCTTCCAATAGAAACAAAAACAGGTCCTTCAGGGAAATTATCAAGTTTTTCTTCTGCCTTATGTTTGATTTCTTCAATAGGAATAGGATTGATGATCACACTTTCAGCTGGATAATTAAGGTCAGGATAGTACTCATGCATCATATCCTTTATTTTATGAGAGCAGTATACCATATGATCAAACTGAGGAAAACTCTTTAAAATATCCGGAACCAATGGCTGAAATTGAGGTACATTGACTTCAGAATGAAACCATCCTATCTTTTTGGAGTTTGTATGGGTAGAATTCAGGATAGCATCATAATCTCTGTAATCCATCCCGATTTCTATATCAAAAGTATCATTGATAAGCCTGTCTGCAATGGATGGGTTATTTTTCAGCTTTCTTAGTTTTAATCTTCTTTTAGCAAGCTGAAGTTTCTGTAAAAGAGAATTGGTGGAAAAATCTTCTTTTCCATCCGTAAGATATATTTTTCTGATATGTTTTGGAAGTTCATCACGTAATTTACCCTGGTTAAGGGTGAGGCATACCGTTATTTCAAATTTGTCAGGATTAAGGTTGTTGAGAAGTCCCAACAATACTTTTTCTACGCCTCCCATTTCCATGGAACGGTGTCTGAACAAAATTTTTATTTTTTTTTCTAACATTAACCGAAAATTGATTGTAAAGTAATTTTTATTTTTTTCTTAATACGGAAAGGCAGCTGGTGCTGATATTGCAACAGGTCAAAGATCTCATCTGCTCCTGTATAATGATCAGGAACTTTTTGACCATTGATGATTGTGAGGCCTCTTCGTTTCATTGTGTTGAAAATCACCTGAGCGAAATACTCATGAGATTTCTTTTTATTGTCATTCTGGGAAATTCCTCCCTGATGTGTTCTGTAAAGGTAATTGGTGTCATTAATAAACTGAACCTTTCCTTTCTCATACATTTTAAGATACAGATCCTGGTCTTCCCCGATTTTTAGGTTGGGATTCATTTTTTCAGTTTGTTTATAAACAGCTTTTCTAAAACTTACGAAATGAGCAATCTGGATCGGGAAATTAAAAAAATAAGGATCACCATTCGGTACCTGCATGGCAGATCTGAACGGGGAAATAGGCTTCAGATTCTGATCACATGTCATAAATCTGGAATAGGTAAGGACTGTATTTTTTTTTGCCTGAAAAATTTCCATACATTTTTGAATGGCTGTCGGGCTTATAGCGTCATCGGGATCCAGAAATCCGCAGATGTCTCCATCCGCCAGCTCAATCAGTTTGCTTTTTGTCACTCCTACACCGGAATTTTTTTCATTTTCAAAAAATTTAAACCTTTTATCATTTGAAATTATTTCCTGAACCTTTTTCTTTTCACTTTCTGATGAGGCATCATCTAAAATGATTGCTTCCCAGTCTGTATAGGTTTGCTGAAGGATACTTTCAAAACAGTCTTTGAAAAAAAGAGCGTTGTTATAGTGTGCAATAAGAATAGAAAACTTCATTAATGTTCCTTGAATATTAAATCTTGATGATTGATTACAGTTGTATTAGGTGGAATATCTTTGTGAATGGTACATCCTGCACCAATGATGCAGTTGTCTCCTATGGTAACTCCTTTTAAAACAGTCACATTGCTTCCAAGCCAGCAGTTGCTTCCAATTTTGATGGGGGCAGTGGTGAACTCAGATGAAAATAATTTGTATTCAGGGTGAGACTGGTACGCGTGGTTATGGTCATACAGCTTTACATTTTCCCCGAATAAAGTATTGTCACCTATTGAAATACTGTCCAGACAATTAATGGAACAGAAGTTATTCATGAAAAAGTTATTCCCGATTTCCAAAGTGGCATTTTTCTCCACAAGAACATGGGTATAGTTTCTAAAACTGACGGAGCTGCCAATTGTAACTTTCTTTAAATTTTCATGCAGAACAAAATGATCACTGATCCCAAGCTTTATGCCCTTAAAAGAAACCTGAGGGTGTTTTTTGAGACGAGAAATCTGGCTCCTACGTTGAATTTTTGCTAAAATTTCATCAAGCATACCTAAATTTATTTTTCACATTTGTAGGGTACAAATATAATTTGTTTTACATAATTATAATAATAAATCTTATTTTTGTGCCTTAAAATTAACACTTTATATGAAATAAGACAGGCCTTCAGTGTTGATATGGCTAAGTTTTGATAAAGTTAAGCATTTTAGGATTCTGTGAAGATAAGTCAGATTACATTTACCCGGTTTGTTGCCGCTATGGCAATTGTTATTTCCCATTTCAATAAAGATCTGTTTTTATATAAGATAGATTATATTTCCAATCTTTTTTTAAGAGCGAATGTGGGAGTAAGCTATTTTTTTATTCTTTCAGGATTTATTATGATCATTGCCTATCATAAAAAAGATAAAATTGATTATCTGGAATTCTATAAAAACAGATTTGCAAGAATTTATCCGCTTTATATGCTGGGGTTTCTGCTGTATTTCGTGACGAGGTATGAGATGTTCGACTGGTATAAACTGGTTTTATACGGATTGGGAATTCAGAGCTGGATACCGGGAGAAGCAATGATTCTGAATTTTCCCGGATGGTCTATTTCCGTCGAGTTTTTCTTCTATCTGCTTTTTCCTTTTTTATATAACTATTTCTATTCTAAGAAAAATAAAACAATCTGGATATTTGCAATTGGATTGTGGCTGATTACCCAGGTGTTTTCTAACCTGTATCCGGTGTATAGAGCTTATGAAGGGCCTCACACGAAAAGTCATGAGTTTTTGTTTTATTTTCCTTTCTGGCATCTTAATGAATTTCTGATCGGTAATCTGGCAGGAATATTTTTTGTCAGAAACTATAAGCAAAAAAATTACGATCGTCAGGTTATCGTTGTTTTCTTATTAATCCTAGTATCTCTGATGTTTGTTCCGCTTTTCTATCACAACGGTTTAATGGCATTGCTTTTTGTTCCCGCAATTATTTTGATCTCAGCTAATAATGGAAGAGTGAGCAGATTCTTTTCACTGAAGCCGCTGGAGTATCTTGGCGAAATAAGCTATGGTATATACATCACTCATATTCCTGTTCTCTATCTTGTAAGAGAATTTTTAGAATGGCAGCACTACACATTCAGTATTGATATTGTATTTGTAATTTACATTATTGTTATGCTGTTCAGTTCAGCAATTTTTTACCAATTTATTGAAAAACCGATGCGTGATCTTTTAAGAAAGATTCATTTTGTAAAGCGTTAAAATGAGTGTCTGGCTATAAAACTAAATGTTTAGTTTTATAGCCAGACAGTATATTTATCTTAGAATACTCTAATCTAGAACAAATCTTTTCTGAAGTTGATATTGTATATTCCAGAACGTATACTTTTATAATCTGTCAACAGATACTTTGTAATCATTCCCCATTTTTTCAAAAAAGGAGCATTGGCAATCTGGAAGCTTCTGTATACTCTTTTAATGTGAAGCTTAATGTCATCAGGAATGGTATTTTCATTTTCAGCCCAATGATTGACCTCCTTCCAAAGTAGAACTCTTGTAGATGCAGGTTTTACTTCTCTTGCATCTATTTTGGTAATTCTGTTATTCTCGTGAACTCCTCTTACGGCCACTGCCTTATCGAGAATTCCCGGATATAAGTTTAAATAGTAAGAGAGTCTGAATAGAAACTCTGTATCCTGATGAAGTTTTAAATGAGTTTTAAAGAAATACTCCAGATTTTTTAAAGAGCTTTTTCGGATCGTTAAAGCATCAATACTGAAAAGTCCAAAAGTACCTTTCATATTAAGCTGTCCCGGAAATACATCTTTAGGATGGTGTTTTTTATAAACCGTAGTCAGGCGGTCACCAAAGACTTTATAATATTGTTCTTTTGCTTTTTCAGAATAATAATGGACACCAATGGCACCGTAAACTCCGTCTACCTCTGTATTGGGAAACAGTTCTCTTTCTGCATCAAAACGGTTCGGAAGATAGTAATCATCGGCATCAAGGAATGCAATGAAATCTCCTTCTGATTTTTCCATTCCCAGATTTCTGCTGGCACCGGCTCCGTGATTTCCTTTGTCAGGATGCTGAAAAAGCTTTACTCTGTCATATTTTTCAGCAAGTTCCCGGCATACCTCTAATGCATTGTCTGGAGATTTGTCTTCTACTAATACTACTTCATATACATCGTCGAACTGGAGGGCAGATTCTACAGCCTGAGAAACGTATTTCTCGGCATTGTAGACGGGAATAACTACAGAAATTTTCATTTTTTATTGTATTATGCTTTTAATTTTATTTTTAAATAATGGGTTATTTTTTTCTCTACAAAATAATATAGAAATGAAGCCAGTGCAATGGCGATAATGATTTTAAGAAGGAAATAAGGCAGATTGAGGTAACCCTCAACTTCAACTTTCAACTTTTTTAAAATAATCTCTACAAAAGAATGGGAGAGATATAAGGAGTAGGATACATCTCCTAGAAAAATTAAAAATTTGTTTC
>Ga0157370_10006470_pt1 | contig 12917 bp, 10 predicted proteins | sample C35metaG_FD_113463 | JGI IMG/M metagenome (GOLD analysis project Ga0157370, IMG submission 113463) | Corn rhizosphere microbial communities from Kellogg Biological Station, Michigan, USA - C3-5 metaG | ecosystem: Host-associated > Plants > Roots > Rhizosphere > Soil | place: USA: Michigan...
GTTCCGCCTGCCGATGACCTTCGCGGAGATCTTCCCGGTCGGCGTGCTGGTGTCGCTGGTCTCGGCGGGACTGCTGCGCAACAGCCGGTTTCTGCCCGCGCGCCGGGATTGAGGCGTTTCGAAAATGGTGCCGGGGACAAATGGCACTTACTTAAGGGGCAATCCGACTCACAACCGTTCGCGCTGAGCGTAGCCCGCGCAGCGGGCGGAGTCGAAGCGCCGCCATGCGGTGGTCATGCCGGCATGTCCTTCGACTTCCTCGCTCCTCAAAGCTGTGGCCATCCATAGCCACTCCCCGCGTGCGGCCTTCGGCCTACGCTCAGAGCCTGCTCCGGACCTGATCCGGGACGAACGGGCTTAAGCAAGTGCCATTTGTGCCGGGGACAATTTGAACAAGCAGTGATCGCCCGGGTGGCTGCAGCAGCGATTGTCTCCGGCATCTTTTTTCCAAGGGAGCGCCCTGGATTCTGCGTAAACGGGTCATGGCGGGAGGTTGCCGTGCACCTCGAAGACGGCAGAGCCCCGACCTACATCTTGCCGTGCTCCAGCGGCCGCTGGCGGTGCATCAGCGCCCACTCGGCATGTTCGGCCAGCGCGGCTTCGCCCAGCGCGCGCAGGATCTCGCGTTGCTCGGTCGGGTCGCCGGTCCGGGCAAGCGCCATGCGCGCCTCGTCGAAGATGCGCTGCATGAAGCGGTATTGCTTGATCAACTCCTTGTCGGCCTTCTTGAACGCATAAGCTTCGCGCACCGCGGCGACAATCGACAGGATGCCCATGATCACCACCAGGATGTTTTTCGCGTCCGCCGACAGCTGGTGCGCCAATGCCGCCAGCACGATGCTGATGCCGATGCCGGCGAACAGGCTGGCGAAACCCAGCATCTCGGTGATGTGATGCTGCCGGGTCCGCTGCACGGCCTTGCTGCGGAAGTAATCCACCTGGCCGCCATGCGCGGCGTCGCCGACCCATTCACGGATGACGGCGTCCAGCTCCTGCTCCGGATGCGCTGGCGGGTCGAGTGGGTAGCCGAGTCCCGCGCTGCGCATCACATTGCGCGTCCAGCCCAGTTCGATGTCCTGCTTCTGCATGAAACTGTCCTGCGCGAACTCGGGGTCGCCGGTCAGCGAGATGCCGGCGCGACGCCAGTAGCCCTGCACCCGCAACCCCTCGGCCAGCGCGCGATAGTCGAGGTACTTGCGGTGCCAGCCGCGCCGCCTGGCGAGTGTGCTCAGCCAGACGCCGCCGGCGAACAGCAGCAGGAATACATAGATGAAATCGTCCTGGTCGGGCAGGTTGTCGTAGATCGTGAAGGCGATGCCCATCACGGCCGCCAGCGTGTAGATCACCCGCATCGCCAGCAGCACACGGCGACGGAAATGCACCGCCAGCCAGTCGGCCGCGCGGAACAGCGCCGCCTCCGGTCGCGCCAGCGTGGCGTCGTCGCCAGGCGCCGCCTTGTCGGCGGCGCCGCTGCTCTCGATACCGGCGTGGTACTTCACGCAGTCGCCATCGAACTCGGCCATGTGGGCGAAGGTCTGGCGAAAAGCCTCCGGCATCGGCGCGTCGACCGGCGACAGTTCGGTCTGCGTGCGCCACAGCAGCTGGCCCGGTTGCAACGGTGACAACGGCGCGCCGTCGGCGCCATCGCGCGAACAGACGATCTGGCATACCAGCCGTTCATCGCCGCTGCCCAGCAGATGCCGGCGTCCGCCGCGGCGGCGTTCGATCAGCCCCGGCATCGCTCCACTGAGGAAGTAATGCGCCACCTGGGCGGTGCCGCCGAGCCGAGCCGAACTCTTGCCATCCCAGATCGCCAGCAGCAGGTGGCAGTGGCGGGCGATGAACACGCCGGCCTGCCCGTACTGGCGGTCGCGCTGTGGTCCGTGGCTGCCGATGTTGATGTGCGTACTGTCCGGCAGCAAAGGCAGGTCGATTACCTGGGCGCGGGTGCACAGCGCATCGAAGCTGGCGCGGGTGGCCGGGTGGTGGAAATCCTCGACATAGAGTTCGCGCGGCAACGGCAGCGGCGCGATCAGTTGCGCGCCGACCGCCAGGGCTTCCTCGGCCACCAGTTGATCGCCGCCCTCGGCCAGTGCCGACAGCACCACCAGCGGCAGGGTCGGGAAGTCGCGCTGCAATTGCGCGAGGAATTCCCGCACGCGTCGCCGGATCGCGTCCACTTCGCGCGCGGGAATGTTGCGGTGGCTGGTCACGCCGATCACCAGCGGTACGCTGGCTGATGCGAGGAGGCGAGGTCGATGTTCCATGCCAGGCAATCGGATCGGTGTCAGGTGTTCTTGATCCGCGGATTGGTCGTCGTGCTCGGCGAGAGCTTTCCTGGCTCTTCCGGGCTCTGGTCGGAGTCGCGGTTGCTTTCCTGGGTCTGGTCGTCTGGCTGTGGCTCGATCGGGATGTTCTGATCGTCTTTGTTGGTCTTGGACATGATGGTCACCGGGTTTGATTGAAATACGATGCTGTCCGTCAGATTGGTGCTCCCACTTGTCACACTTCTGTGCTGCTCCCGCACCAAAGCGCCTGCGTGATGACGCTACAGGTTCTTGATCCTCGGATCTGTCGTGGTGCCCGTGGGAAGAGTGCTGATGGTCGAGTACGGGACGCCATTGATCGTCGCGCAGAGTTGGTAGACCCATTCGCCGCTCGAGCTGGTGCTGTCGTTGGCATCGGTGATCGTGATCTTGTCGCCGTTGTCCACGAGTTGCGCCTGGCCGAACACGCCGGATGGAGGCGGTTGAATCCAGGCGAACCCGGGATGGGTCGGGTCGCTGATCGCATTGAATGATCCCGGGTTCACGCCCGCGCCGCTCAGGTGCCAGGTGATCGTCACCGTTTGGCCGTGGGCGATCTGGTTTCCATTGCCCGACTGATCCACGTCGAGACTGCCGTTTTTCAGTGTCACCTGGAGTGTTACGTTGGGCATGATGTACTCCTTGCAGGGATCGTGGGCGGCGTGGAGGGCGGGCCGCAGCGCCTTGATTCAGGGCCTTGGATCCGGCGTGCGCGCAGCGCGCGTGGCCGGTGTGGGAGTGCCGGCACCGGTTTGCATGATCTGCGCGATGCGCGTCGTGAATGAGGGGTTTGCCGGGTAGTCCACCCGGGCGCGCCGCAGGATTGTGAGCAGGGCCGGATCGCGATAGCCGGCGTTCCAGAGGCGCTCGATCAACGGCTTTGCTTCGGCATGCTTCTGCAGGCCAAGCAGTACCTCGATCTGCAAGGCGAGCAGGCGCGGGTCGTCCTTGCCGCCCTTCACGGATTGCGTGGCTTTCCATGCCTCCTCCCGCAGCTGCCGTGCCGCCGGCGCGTCGCTGCCGGCGTCGGCGAGCAGCAGGCTCGCGGTCAGCGCATCCAGCAGCAGGCTGCGGTCATCCGGCTGCTTGGCGAACAGCGGTTGCAGGATGTTCATGGCGCCCTGCGCCTGCGCCCGCGCCGTCGCGGCTTGCCCGCTGGCCAGTGATTGCGCGGCCTGCTCGCTGCGGGCCTCGGCATTAATCTGCTGCCATGTAACGTTGGCCGGCTCCTGGCGAGTCAGCGCGGACAGGGTGGCCAGCGCTCGCGCAGTCAGCGTTTGTGCCGCCGGCAAATCCCCGTGCAGACGCTTCAGGCGGCTCAATTGCACGAGATAGACCGCTGATTTTTCCTGAAAGCCGGTTTGCGTCGGCGCGATCGCGATCAGCTGGGCGGCGATGTCGACCGCTTGCTGGAGGTCGCGGATGCCTGTGTCGACGTCGCCGGTCAGCGCCAGCGTGCGGCCCAGGATGGCGCGCACCCGCAGCATGTTTTCGCGCTGTTCATTGTTCCTGGGGTCGGCGGCGGCAAGTCGGGCTTCGATCGCGTCGTCGGCGCGGTACGCGGCGACGGCCTCCGCCAGATCGCCACGCTGCAAGGCCAGCTTGCCGAGATTGTTGTGCGCGTCCCCCAAGGCGGATGCCCAGTCGGTTTTGTCGGGGTTGGCGGCGACCAGCTCACGACCCAATGCCAGCGCGTTCCGGTACGCGCTGGCGGCGGCGGCCGGTTGTCCGCGTGCTTCCAGCACGTGACCGATATTGCTGTTGACGCTCAGCAGTTCGAGCTTCAGCGACAGGTCGTTGCCGGCGCGCGCCTGCGCCTGCCGCAAAACATTCCGCGCGGATTCGAAATCCCGCCAGGCGGCGTCCAGCTTGCCCTGATACCAGTCGGTCATGCCGACGAAGGACCACGACCGGGCATGCGCAACTTGCCGCGCCGCGTCGCCGGGCGCTTCCCCGGCGAGGCGCCCGGACAGCTGCAAGGCCGCCCGATACGATTCCATCGCGCCGGACAGGTTGCCTTGATCCAGACGCACGCTGCCGATCTTCTCCAGTGCCTTGGCACGCTGCTCCAGGGCTTCGTCGGTGACATCCGTGGCCGGCAGCGACTGGAAGTAGGCCATCGCCTTGTCGTCGACGCTCTGCATGATGTCCAGGCGGGATGCCTGCGCCAGCTTGTCGTTCAGATCGCCGAGCATGAATCCGACCAGCGCCTCGGCCTGCTTCTGCCGGCGCTGGGCGGCCTGGCTGGCCTCCACCGCGGCGTGGCGCGAGACGATGGCGAAAACCGCCAGGGTGGTGGTCACCGCCATCACCGTCACCGCCAGCGCTGCCACCACCGTCATGCGCCGGGTGCGTCGTTGCAGTTCGCGCTGCTTGAGCGCGTCGAAACCGACGTCGAGCAGGCCGGCGATCAGTTTCAGTTTGGCGTTGTTCTTGCCGTCCTTGCCGGCGCGTGCGTCGGCCGCGATCGGCTCGGTGCGTTCACGGGTCGGCTGCCCATCGGCGTCGAGCCGGAAACGCAGTGCCGGCGCAAAACATTCTTCCGCCGCGCGCCCGGGCAGGTCGCTGGCGTTGGGCTCGCCATCGACGATCAGGCAGAAGATGCGCTCATCCTGGCCAATGCGTTTCCACGCCAGCACCTCCTCGTTGACCCAGTGCGAGGCGGCCGAGCGCGGCGAGCAGATCACGATCAGGTTGGCCGATTGCGCCAGCGCCTGATTGACCTTGCGGCCGAGGTCATGCGCGGTGGCCAGTTCGTCGCGGTCGCGGAAGATCGGCGTGAGGCGTGCGGGAATGGTGCCGGCGGTGGTGGCCTGGCCGACCAGCCGTTTCGGCACCCGATAGGTTTCCAGCGCCTTGTGCAGCCAGTCGGCCCAGGCCTTGTCCTGGTGGCTGTAGCTGATGAAGGCGTAATACCGGAACCCTGGTGATCCCGTGCCCTGCGTCATGACATCCGGCACTCCCGTGCCTGGTCATGCAGTCCCTTGCGGGTTGTCCCCCTGCGTCGAAACGGCCGGCAGCAGCTCGGTCACTGCCGTGTCGGTGGTCTGCGCGTCGGCGCAAGATAGCACCAAATTATGAGAACTGCGTCACACTTTTAGGCGCGCCGGGGCGGGCGGCACGGCGGCTTGGCCCGGGCGCCCATGAATGCGAGGTTGTGGTCAGCCTACTTCCGGCTCCAGCGTCAGCGTGTGCACGGTCTTGCCCGGCAGCAGCGGGGTCGGACGGCCCTCGACCCAGTCCTCATGCCCGGCGCCGAAGAACGGCGACAGCGGGTTGTCGCTCTGGCCGCCGGGCATTTCCAGGATGCCCTGCGCCTCGTGGCCCGGCGACACGTCGAAGCGTTCGGAGGCGCCGAATCCCGGCATCGCGACACGCGGCATGTTGTTGTCGCCCGGCAGCGGCTGGTCGGGCATGTCGATGAAACGGGCCAGCCACGCGGGCAGGGCGGGAGACAGCGCGTGGTGGATGTCGCTGCGGTTGTGTTCGCCCCAGCTGCGCGCAGCCAGGCCGCCGGGTTGCTGGCCGAGCTCATCGGTGACCTTGCGCGCGGCATCGACGAGCAGGGCATGCCAGTCCGCGTATTTCGGATCGAGCAGCCAGGCGGGTTGTTGCCGGATCAGCATCCATACCGCTGCTTCGGCGCTGTTCTGGCCGGGCCAGCTGAAATCGGGATGCTGCTGCTTCACGCGGGCGGCAAACGGTGCCAGCACCGCCATGCCGACCTGGTCGCGGAACGCCCGCACCAGCCGGTAGTCGACGCTGTCGACGGCGGCGCGCCCGCGCCAGGCCAGGGTGAGCTGGCGCAACTGTTGCAGCGCCGGGTCCTTGCTGCCATCCAGGGTTCGCTGCAGCAGCTCCTGCCAGCGACCGAGGAATACGGCGTGGTCGTCCAGCTGGATATCGAGCAGGTCGGCGGGGGCGAAACTGGCGCGCGCGTGCAGGTCGTCGCGGATCTGCCGGGCGCGTGCGCCCAGGTCATGGCCGCCGTTGCCGAGCAGGGCCAGCGCCGCATCGTCGACGGTGCGGTTGTTGGCCGTCCACAGCCGGTCATCGGCGGGATGTTCGATGCGCGGATATTGCGCCGGCGCGGCCCAGCCCTGCCAGCCGCTGCCCGGTTTCGACCAGTCCGAGGGCAGCAGCGGGTCGATGCCGGCGCGCAGCGGGATGCTGTTGCCGGCGATCGTCCAGCCGATCCGGCCGGCGCTGTCGGCCACCAGCAGGTTCTGCGGCGGCATGCCCAACTGCGGCGCGAGGTTCAGCGCGGCCGCCACGTCGGGCATCTGCTCGAACTGCATCAGGTTGACGTTGTACGCGCGCGGCAGTTGCGCGATCCACGCCAGCGCCAGCGGCGTGCCGTCCGCGTCCTTGCCCATGATCGGCCCCCAGAGGGTGTCCTCGACCTTGAGGATGGTGTCGGGCTTGCCCTTGACCTGGATGTGCTCCTCGTGGGTTTCGATCCTTGCCCATCCTTCGGGCACCTTGTAGCGGCCGGGGTCGGCCGGATCGCGCTGTACCCGTATCCAGTCGGCCCAGTCGCCGTAGCTGTTGGTGAAGCCCCAGGCGATCCGCCCGTTGGAACCGACCACCATGGCCGGGGTGCCGGGCAGGCTCACGCCGTTGACGTCGCGCTCGCCGTTTGGCGCGCCCGGGTCGGGGTAACGCAGGCGCGTGCGGAACCAGATGTTGGGCACGCGCAGGCCCAGGTGCATGTCGTTGGCAAGCAGCGCCGCCCCGTTGCCGGTCAGCGCACTGGCGACGGCGAAACTGTTGCTGCCCGGACGGGGCTCATCCAGCGCCGGGGCCAGTGCCGCGGCCAGGCTGCTTGAAGCCACTGCAGGCGACCCCTGCCGCAGGTCGAACACATCCGCCGCGGGAACCACCGGCGAACGCGAGAGCCGGCCGCTGAGCGGTGCTTCCCAGTCGGGATCGGGCGCCAGCAGGAAGTCCACCAGCGAGCCGGGCAGCACCGAGCGCATCTGCGCCATGCGCAGTTCGCGTTCGTTGCGGCCGCCGCTGTTGAGATCCAGATACATGGCCGCGATGACCAGGGCGCTGTCTTCCGATCGCCAGGGCTGCGGCTTGCTGCCGAGCAGCAGGTATTCCCACGGCTTTTCGCGCAGGTCGGACAGGCCTGCATTGACGCCGTCGCGATAGCGATCCAGCGCGCGCTTCTGCGCGGGCGGCATCTGCGCATACGCCGCCTCGACCACGGCACGCAGGCGATGCCGGCGGTGATTGAGGTCCACCTTCAACGCGGCCGGGCCGACCAGCGCCGACAACTCGCCGGCGCTCATGCGCCGCATCAGGTCCATCTCGAAGAAGCGCTCCTGCGCATGCACATAGCCCATGGCGTAGCTGATGTCGTCGCGACTCCTCCCCTCGATGGTGACCGTGCCCAGCGCGTCGCGACTGATGCTGACGCTGGCGTCGAGTCCCGCCAGCCTGCGCTGGCCATCCAGCCTGGCGCGACTGCCGGCGAGCAGCCACCATGCCGCGACGAAGGCGATCAGCAGCAGCGCCGGCAGGCTCAGCAGGACGGCGCGCAGGATGCGCCAGCGGCGTGTGGTCATGGAGGTGTGCCCTGGGTTGCCGAATGCGGGTCAGTGCCGGGAGAACACGGCGAAGATACCGGCATACGGCTTGACCATGAAGGCCGGCGCGCCGGCATAGCCCGCGCCGTCGATGTAGAACTGCGAAATGCTGCCATCGAGGTACAGCGCATCGCGGCAACCCAGCTTGTCGCGAAACAGCCGGCCGAAGGTGTGGAAGTTCACCGGCGCCTCGCTGACCGCGAAGACCACCTCGTGGGGCGATCTGGCGCACACGCCGCTGCGCCATTTGAGGCTGGAGGAGTCGTTGATGAACTGGTCGTTGAGCTTGCCGTCGATCAGCAGCATCGGGCCGGACTGGGTGGCCTGTTGCGCCACCTTGCCGTCGGCCTTGAACGCGGCGCTGGTATGCACCGCGGCGTGGCCATCCGGATAGATCGCGAACACGCCGTTCGGCAGCAGCGAGAAATTGCCCGAGGTCGGGTTGCCGTGGGCGAGGTTCAGCGGCACCAGCGTCCTGCCGTCTTCCACGTACAGGCCGAGCGGGGAAAAATTGCGGTCGTAGATGCCGGCGTTGGTGGCAAACAGCAGTTGCCGCCCGTGCGCCTCACCCCATTGGCGCAGGCTCTCGATGCTGCCGAACGGCCGGCCGTCCTGCGGATCGCGCCAGTACAGGCCGAGCTGCTCCCGCTTCAGGTCGATGTGCACGACGCGATAATTCTGTCCTTCGAACGCCAGCTCGCCACTGTCCAGCGCCCGTGCCGTGCCGCCGCAGGCGGCCACGCCGGCCAGTACCAGCGGGGGCAGCAGCCAGCGCAACAGCAGGCGTCGGGATGGGCGGCGGAAGAAAGACGAATTCAGGAAAGCCATGCACCGATGGTCGCCGGCCAGCGGTGCCGACGCAAGCCCGTCGATCGTGCGCCCGGGCGGATCGGGCAGCTCAGCGCGGCTGCCGTTAAACTCGGGCTTTTGCCGCGAGCCAACGATGCCTTACACGCCGATCGTCGCCACCCTTGGCTATGTGTTGTCGGCGGATCGCCGCGAGGTGCTGATGATCCACCGCAATGCGCGGCCGGACGACCAGCACCTGGGCAAGTACAACGGGCTCGGCGGCAAGATGGAGCCGGGCGAGGACATTGCCGCCTGCATGCGCCGCGAGATCCTGGAGGAGGCCGGGATCGCCTGCGAGACGATGCGGCTGCGCGGCACCCTGAACTGGCCCGGCTTCGGCAAGCACGGCGAGGACTGGCTCGGCTTCATCTTCGTGATCGATCGCTACAGCGGCACGCCGCTCGCGTCGAATCCGGAAGGCACGCTGGAATGGGTGGCGCTGGATCGGCTGATGGAGCTGCCGATGTGGGAAGGCGACCGCCATTTCCTGCCGCTGGTGTTCGACGCCGACCCACGACCGTTCCATGGCGTGATGCCGTACCAGGACGGCCGCATGCAGTCGTGGTCGTTCAGCCGGTTGTAAAGGGACTCCCCATGCCGTCATTCCGGCGCAGGCCGGAATCGCACTTTTGCAGTGCGATCGGATGCTGTCCTGTGAAAGCGGGATGGCCGGCTTTGCTGTTGAAAAGCGATGACCAGCTTCGCTGTTGTGAAGCACCTCCGGCTTGCGCCGGAATGACGACATCGCGCGACGTGGAAACCGCGGCCCGCTATGGCACGTCGGCCAGCCACGTTGGGCTGGAAAACCGTTCGCGCGCCAGCGCCTCGGCGCGGGCGAGTTCGTCGGGGCGCAGGATGTCGCTGGTGAGCCCGTGGCGGTGGCGGAAGGTGGCGATCATGCGCTCGATCACCGCTTCGCGCGGCAGCCCGGTCTGGCTGCGCAGCGGGTCGACCCGCTTGGCGGCGCTGGTGGTGCCCTTGTCGGACAGCTTCTCGCGGCCGATGCGCAGCACCTGCAGCATTTTCTGCGCATCGATGTCGTAGGCCATCGTGACGTGATGCAGCACGGCGCCGCCTCGGTGCGCCTGGGCGGCGCCGGCGATCTTGCCGCCGTCGGAGGTGATGTCGTTGAGCGGCTGGTACCACGCCCTGATCCCCAGCGTGCCCAGCGCCTCGATCACCCATTCGTCCATCAGCGCATAGGCCTGCTGGAACGACAGGCCCCTGATCAGCGACAGCGGCGCATGGATCGAATAGGTGATCGTGTTGCCCGGCTCGATGAACATGGCGCCGCCGCCGGACACCCGCCGCACCACCTCGATGCCGTGCCGCTGCGCGGCCTCCATGTCGACCTCGTTGCGCAGGGACTGGAAGCGCCCGATCACCACGGCCGAACCCGCCCATTCCCAGATGCGCAGGGTGGGCGGCCGGTGTCCGGCGCCGACTTCGTGGGTCAGCACGTCGTCCAGTGCCATGTGCAGCGACGGTGATTGCGGAACGGTGTGGATCAGCTGCCAGTCGTGGTCACGCCACTCGGTGCGCATCATGCGGCGGGCTCCCCGCGCAGGGCACGTTGCACCGCCACCGCGATCGCCTCGGGAGAAATGCCGTACATCGTCACCTCGGGGCCGAGCGCGGCGTGAATGGCGGCGGCGATATCGGCCTGGTCGGCAGCGACGGGTTGCCCCGTCAGCGCCTGGTTGATCGTGTTCAGCGCGTCATCCGGTTCGAGAAAGAAATCGCCGCTCAAGCGGACGCCGGCGAGTCGATCGCCATGCACGTCAAGGTCGATGACGACCAGCTTCCCTCCGGGCACCTTGTATTCGCCGTGCATGTGCTTGTCCCGCAGGTTGTCCCGACACCCGCACAGTGTGCCTTGCGCGAGATCGGGATGACAAAGGCAACGACATCATGCCGCCCTGACGGCGACGCTGCACGCGACATCCCTCGGCAATGCGCGGCGGCAGCCTGATCGAGCGACTTGCGGGCAAATGCGGTGGCTGCGGCAGCCCGGTTTGTCAATGGCCGCGGCCGCGGCCGTGGAAGTTGCCGGTGCCGCTGCTGACCGAGAAGCTGATGCCGCCGTGCGGGTCGTCACAACTGCCGAAGGCCTTGCTGACGCTCACCGAACCCGTCTGGTAATTGCCGCTCACGTGGTTGCCGGCCATCACGCCCATGCCGATGCTGCCGTGCACTTGCGGCTGGTTGTAGGTGGAGTCGTCGCAGTCGCGCCGGGCATCGCTGGCCACCTCGGTATTGCCCATGCGTCCGCTGGTGTCGCCGTAGTACACGCCGGGTGCACTGCCGGCGGGGCTGGCGGCACTGGTCGCGCTGCTGGCGGAAGCGGGCGCATCGCTGACCGGAACCTTCAGGTTCAACGGTTTGCCGGCCGTCTGTGCCCACGCGGACGTGGTCAGGCAGGCGATCAGCAGTGCGGGGAGGAATCTCTGGATGTGCATGCATGCTCCGGGTTGCACGTGTTCAACGCGCGATGCCGCGTTGGCGTGTACATCCCTGTTGGAAAGTCCGGGTGCCGACAAGTTCCTCTCGATCCGGATGAGTGCGGCGACTCAGGATGCCTTCGGGTGCGCCCATCGCGCCAGTTCCGTCATCCCGGCCTGAGCGGCCCTGCGGCCGTTGAAAACCGCCGGGATGGACGCCACCAGGGTGTTTCGGAACGCCCATCACGGTCACCACGGTTGTACCCCGCCTGGTGGCGAGGTGCAATCCATGGCGGAAACTCAGCCGGTGGTCTCGATTCGTTCGACCCGGCGCAGACCGCGCGGCAGCAGGCCGCCGCGGCTGGCGCGCGTGCCGCCGTATTCGACCAGGTCCGACCACTTCAGGGTCAGCTTGCGCGCGCCGGCGTACATGGTGACCTCGCCCTTGCCCTCGCTGACCACCGCCACGCCGGCCACGCGCTCGTCGCCGCTGGCCAGTTTCGCCTTGGGAATCTCGATCAGCTTGTTGCCCTTGCCCTTGTCCAGCTCGGGCAGCTCGGCCACCGAGAACATCAGCAGGTGGCCTTCGGTGGTCGCCACCACGATGCGGTCGCGCGCCGGGTCGGCGCTGATCTGCGGCGCCAGCACTTTCGCGTTGTCGCCCAGGCTGATGATCTGCTTGCCCGCCTTCTGCCGGCCGGTGAGCGCCTCGAACCGGGTGACGAAGCCGTAGCCGAAGTCGGTGGCAAGAATCAGTCGGGTGTCGTTGTCGCCGGCGATCACCGCGTCGAAGCTGGCGCCACCGGCGGGGCTGAAGCGTCCCGTGAGCGGCTCGCCGTTGCCGCGTGCCGAGGGCAGGGTGTGCGCAAGCGTGGAGTAGGCGCGGCCGGTGGAGTCGATGAAAGCCACCTGCTGGGTGGTGCGTGCCTTCACCGTGGCGAGCAGGCTGTCGCCTTCGCGGTAGTTCAGCGCCTCGGCGTCGATGTCGTGGCCCTTGGCCGCGCGCGCCCAGCCCTTCTGGCTCAGCACCACGGTGACCGGTTCGCTGGTCACCAGCGCGCTCTCGTCCAGCGCCTGCGCGGCCTCGCGCTGGACCAGCGGCGAGCGGCGGGCGTCGCCGAATTTCTCGGCGTCGGCGCGCAGCTCGTCCTTGATCAGGCTCTTCAGCTTGGCGGGCGATTTCAGCAGCACGTTGATGCGCGCGCGCTCCTCTTCGAGCTGGTCGCGCTCGGCATTGATCTTCATCTCCTCGAGGCGGGCCAGTTGGCGCAGACGGGTCTCCAGGATGTAGTCGGTCTGCTCCTCGCTGAGCTTGAATCGGGCCATCAGCACGGGCTTGGGCTCGTCCTCGCTGCGCACGATGCGGATGACTTCGTCGAGGTTGAGGTAGGCGGTGTGCAGGCCTTCGAGCAGGTGCAGGCGGCGGTCGACTTTGGCCAGGCGGTGCTCCAGGCGTTTGGTCACGGTGCTGGTACGGAACGTCAGCCACTCGGTGAGGATGCGTCGGAGGTCCTTCACCTGCGGCCGGCCGTCCAGGCCGATCATGTTGAGGTTGACGCGGAAGCTCTTCTCCATGTCGGTGGTGGCGAACAGGTGCTGCATGGTCTCGTCGGCGTCGACGCGATTCGAGCGCGGCACGATCACCAGCCGGATCGGATTCTCGTGATCGGACTCGTCGCGCAGGTCCTCGATCATCGGCAGCTTCTTCGCGCGCATCTGCGCGGCGA
>Ga0157370_10006472_pt1 | contig 12914 bp, 4 predicted proteins | sample C35metaG_FD_113463 | JGI IMG/M metagenome (GOLD analysis project Ga0157370, IMG submission 113463) | Corn rhizosphere microbial communities from Kellogg Biological Station, Michigan, USA - C3-5 metaG | ecosystem: Host-associated > Plants > Roots > Rhizosphere > Soil | place: USA: Michigan...
AGAAGAATTATGCTAATCTCAACCGCCAGATTCAGATCGATATGAGCTCTTCTTATATGGGTGTTTATGTTCTTAGTTTCCAGTTGAAAGACGGAAGAGTGATGACGCGAAATATCATCAAAGAATAAAATAATCCCAACTACGACATATTTATTATAAACTATAATAACCACTTCTCCTAAAAAAACTAAAACGAGAATGAAAAAGCTATACTTATATTTCACTGCACTTTTATCGACAGGTTTATATTCACAGTCGATATTGAATCAGGCAGAGACCGGATCAAGGACAGTTTCGGATCCACAAGCGGTAGTTCTAGCACAGGGTTTCAGTGCGAGTTCGAATGTTTCTAATCCATTTATCGCGAAGATTGGAGCATCTAGTGAGAATAATCCGACAAATCCAACAAACTCAAATGCAGGGTCAACAAATCCAGCAGGTACAACCGCTCCGACAGGAATGAGTTTTCATGACACGCAAGGTAATATCGATGTAAATGGTGGTGGTCAATTACAATATACTTTACCAATTGCATTACCTCCTGGAGTAAAAAGTGTAGCTCCGCAGATCAATTTAATCTATAATAGTGGTAGTGGTAATGGTATTGCAGGGTATGGATGGAATCTTTCTGGAATTACATCAATATCACGAGTTGGTAAAAATATTGAAAAAGATAATGAGATTAAGGCCCTACAACTTGACTATTCGGATTATTACAGCTTCAATGGGCAGAGATTGATATTGAAGTCTGGAGAATATGGTAAAGATGGTGCAGAATATGTGACTGAGAAATATTCTAATATTAAAATTAAATCTGTTGGTGCAACACAATCCGCAACAAAAGGACCAATGTATTTCCAAGTAACCTTTGAAGATGGTTCGCAGGCATGGTACGGAGATATACAATCTGATGATCCGGAATTTAATTCTGCCAATGCAAGAACTTCATTGGAGTATAATATTGTTAAGTGGATGGATGCCCAGGGTAACTATATCAGTTATAATTATGAAGTAACAACTGGGCAAATGCAAGGATTAGTGAGCCGGATTGCTACAATAGCTTGGGGTGGAAATGAAACATTAAATAAACCGCACTTTAACAGCATAGTTTTTACATATAAAGCAAGAAATACAATAGAAGAATCATTTCTCAATGGTTATAAGTTTGTACAAAATCAGATTTTAAATTATATCACGGTATATGCTAATAATAATATTTTTAAAAAATATAATATTGACTATGAAATTAATACAGCTGTTTCTAAGCTCGAGTATGTAAAAAAGATAACAGAATCAAATTCGAATCTACAGGCTGCTAATGCGGTAGAGTTCTCCTATCCAACAATAGATTATATTGCGCAGAGACAAAATTTGAGTGCAAATTTAATTTCGGAAAATCAAAAATTTGGAGATTTTGATGGAGATGGGAGAATAGATCTTCTATATTATGATGTAGGTACAGCAGGTTATTATGAATGTTTAGAGTATGACGATTATGGATATTGTAATCAACAAGGTAATTATATAGAACCGACTGCAGGAGGCACATATGTTGTTTTTAATAAGTTTGATGGAAATTTTTCTCCGACTAGAGTTTCTAATGAAAACCTAACAAATGGTATCATAGTAGGTGGTATTTTAGATGCCAATGGCAAAATATCAGCAGGTCAAGGATTAATTATGAAAGAGGAAATTAAGAATGTTTCCCCTCAAAAGCTTGTTCTTAAAATGTACACATTAGAAAACAACACTTTTGTGTTGGCAAGAACAAAAGAAATCTTACGATCTAAATATGATAATACATTTAAGTATCCACCTAATCCTGGGCCTTTTGAGCCATATTCAGAATCTGTAACATCTTTAGGCGGATTTAAAGACATAGATATAGATGGAGATAGTACATCAGAACTAATTTTCAGCGCTCAAGATTATTATTGTGTGCATGATGTTTTTCCTCCAGATAATATCATAAATAATGGTTCTTCTTCAGCAAATAAGAACGCACCAGAAAATTGGGATGTAAGATGTAATTATCAATACAGGAATTATGTAATAGACTTGAAAGATTCGTCTACCGATATCTCTCCTGTATATTTTGGTAGTAAAGACATTAACGATTACGATATTTTAGATTTTGATGGGGATGGTAAGTCTGATATTGTTGAGCGAAAGGATACTACACTGGAAATAAAACAAGATTTTAAGAAAAACAGTTCTAACGCCTATCAATCGAATAAGCAACTTTACATCCTTTATAATGGAGAGAAAGCTGGTTTAAGTTATGGCGATTTTAATGGCGATGGAAAAACAGATTTTATAGTTCCGGAGAAAGGAGTTGATGATACTACAAACTGGCGATTATATACTAATAATGGGAATGCTTTTATTGAAACATATTATTCTAATTTATTTCCTTATAGAAAAGATCCAGATATAAGTAATTCTGGAAGAAAGAGATACAAGATTAAAACAAATTTTTCCAAAGATATTAATGGAGATGGAAAAGATGACTTGATATTCATTGAATCTCAAACGTTCAAAAAACATGATATTGGATCAAACAGAGATTCGAGTTTTGAAATTAGAACAAAAATTAACGAGGGTGTAGATGCATCAGGTAGAATAACATTTAGAGATTCTTATACTGAAAATTTTGAATCAACGGATGATAATCACTTTATTCCAATTAATATTTCAGCAAAGGTTTATAATGTAGATCGTTTTATAATGGTAAAACATGGGAATACCAATTTTTTTGCATATAATTTTATAAATGTTCCTGAAAAATATACCATTAATAAAATAAAACAAGGAGAGATCTACACAGATATTATCTATAACAGCATAGATGCTGGAAATAGCAATACATCAGATTTTTATCGAGTATCTGCTGGACTGCAATATCCATATGCCACATTAAAGAATATTCCTTCAAAATCAGTTGTTGTCAGATTACAGCAAAATAACAGAAAACAGGATTTTAAATATCGAGATTTGTCTATTCATTTTCAAGGTAGGGGAGCACTTGGCTTCCGTCAGACAGCCAGATCCTCATGGTATGCTAATTCTGATGGTTTAGAAAATACAGCTATATGGTCTGGTGCGGAAATCGATCCATTAAATGAAAGTGTACCAATTAAAGAGTGGAGTGTAAAAACATATAATGATAACAATCTGATATTCCCAACTGATATTTCGGAAAATAACAATCAGCTTTTATCGTATAAAAAAACAGATTATTCTACCGATTTACTAGCCAACGGAGTTAAAGCAATACTTCCATGGAAAAGCTTAACCAAGGATTTTTTAACGAACATTACAACAGACGCTCAAATTTTTTACGGTAGTTATTATTTACCAGAAAAAACAACAACCAGTATCAACGGTGGTTATGGAACAACACAAACGTTAATGTCATATACTCATAATCCATTGGGTATAGGAAAAGATTATTATATAGGAAGAGCTGAATCTAAAACGGAAGTGATTACAGCTTATGGCAATACAAAAAGTGCAGAAGAGTATTATGAATATGATAATAATCTTTTATCAGCATTAATTAAAAAACCATATTCCACACAAACCAGTCTGAATGAGTTATACCAATATGATGGGTGGGGTAATATTATAGAAAAAAGAATATTATATAAGATACCAAAATCTACTACCCCTCCATCATTAATACAAATAGAAAAGGCGCAGTATGATGACAAGGGCCGGTTTGCAATAAAAAAAACAGACAATCTGGAATTAAGCACTAATATTACTTATAATGATTGGGGGCAAATCCTTACCCAAACGGATCCATTTGGAGTTATTCTTACTAATACTTATGATGGGTGGGGTAAACTATTAACCTCTAAAACCAACTTGGAAGGACAGACAACCTATGTCTATAACAAATATGCGGATGGGGGTAGTGTAGTAATCCAACATGATCCTAATGGTAACATATCAAAGAAATATACCAATAAGTTAGGACAAGACTATAAAACACAAACCAAAGCTTTTGGACAGAATAATTATGTTGCCAAGTACAAATTATACGATGCTATTGGTAGGCAGATCAAAGAATCAGAACCATACTTTGATACTGCAACGGAAGAACTACCATCCAATATAAAATGGAACGAGATCAAATACGATGACACTGTATATCCTTCTAAAGTAACAGCTATTTCATTTAATGGTAAAAAGTTAGAAACGACTTTTTCAGGAAGGACAACCTCGGTTAGAGAATTGAATGGAAATATGCGTATTACTACCAAAACAACCGATGCCTTAGGTAATGTTATTACCTCTACAGATAAGGGAGGAACCATCAATTTTGGATATAATGCAGCAGGACAGCAAATCAGCGCACAATATGGAACCAATACAGTAACTATGGGTTATGACGATTGGGGTAGAAAAATAGAGTTTAATGATCCATCCAATGGAAAATATTCTTATGGCTATGATGGATTGGGAAGAATTGTATCAGAGAAAAGTCCAAAAGGAATCAAGGAATATGGATATAACAATTTTGGGCAACTATCTGTTCAAGAGGAACATTCAGAAGATGGCATATCTACAAATAAGTCAATAATATATTCTTATAATGCAAAAGGTTTAATCACGAGCAAGCAAGGAACAGCAAATGGTAAAGCCTTTAGTTCGATTGTAAGTTATGATGATTATGGCCGTGTCATTTCATCATCAGAGAACAGCAATGGTAAATATTTTATGAAAAAAGGAGTTACTTATGATGATAAAATGCGTGTAACCTCCTATGAAAAGAGTCTTTACTCTTCTGGTCAATACACGAAAGTGGTAATAGAAAATGTTTACGATTCTTGGAATGGAGAACTGTATCAGGTTAAAGATAAGAACCAAAACAAAGTGCTTTGGGAATTACAAAGTACCCAAGCAAATGGACAGGTGCTCAATGCGAAATTGGGAGGAACAACTATTACAAACCAATATGACAGTAATAACTTCCTCTATACGATGCATTATAAAAACGTATCCAACAATGCCACAGTATTACAAATGACTTATAGTTTTGATGCACTTAAAAACGAATTAAAGTACAGAACAAGAGGCGGCGATTTTAATATTACCGAAAACTTTGATTATGATGATAATAATCGTCTGGAAAATTGGACTGATCCAGTTACTGGTATCAAACCTCAAACTATAAGAAATACTTATGATATCAAAGGAAGAATCATAAACAATGATCAGGTTGGAGAATTTAAATTTGATAATACTAACAAAATTTATCAGCCAAGTAGAATGATTCTTAATGCAGAAGGTCAGCAAAATTTTAATGAAAATCTGCTTCAAAAGATTACTTATAATGAGAATAATGATCCAATCTTCATTGATGGGATGAAGGGAGATGTATCCTTTACTTATGGTCTTACAAATATGCGTCAGATGGCTACGTACGGAGGTAATTTTGATAAAAATGGGACAGGAAAGTTCACTAAGTATTACAGCGAGGACGGTAGCTATGAAGTTGTCAGAAACAACCAGACAGGACAGGAAAAACATATCCTTTACATAGGAGGAACGCCGTATGAAAGCAATATTCTGTATTTGAAAGATTATACCGAGAGTAGCGGATCATACAAATTTTTACATAAAGATTATCTTGGAAGTATTTTGGCCATTAGTGATGAGGCCGGAAATACATTAGAGCAAAGACATTATGATGCGTGGGGACAATTTACGCATCTGAAGGTTGGTTCACAGTCTATGATTGTAGGAGTACAACAAGTAACAGATTATTTAGCTAGCAATAATCTGTTGTTAGATAGAGGTTACACAAGTCATGAGCATTTTTCAGAGGTAGGATTAATTCATATGAATGGCCGTTTGTACGATCCATTATTGAAAAGGTTTCTGAATGCTGATGAGAATATACAAGATATGTTCAACACACAGAATTATAACAAATATGGCTATGTATTGAACAATCCGTTAATGTATAATGATCCGAATGGCGAATTTATTTGGTTTTTAGCAGCAGCTTGGGCGGCATCGCATATATTTGCTGCAACAGTAATAACAGGAGCAGTAATTGGAGCAGCTCTAGGAGCAGGAATGTATATGATTCAAGCAGCCCTATCAGGTAAATGGAATTGGGGAGGTTTTGCTAAATCTATTTTATTTGGAGCTGTTTCAGGGGCAGCGGGAGGAGCTGTTGGAACATTATTTACTGCAGGGTCATTAATGGCTTCGGCTATGGCAGGAATGGCAGGAGGAGTATCCCAAGGTATATTAAATACTTTTGTTAATGGAGCAAGTGCAAATGGAATTTGGCAAGGGGCAATAACTGGATTTTTAGGAGGAGCAGCAGGAACAATTGGAGGAGGAACTTTTGGAGAAAACATGGCTTGGGGAACGGGAACAGGAGCTTTAGTTGGCGGTGTTAGTTCATCATTATCAGGAGGTAATTTTTGGCAAGGAGCAATAACAGGAGCAATAACAGGAGCCGCATTCGCAACTATAACTTCTGGAATTGAGATGGTTAGAAATTATAGAGACGGATATGGGTTCAAGACAAATTCAGGAGTAGTTAATAACCTAGTTAATCAAGCAAATGCGGGTGGCAAAATAGACGCTGTAGCGGCACAAAAAGCAATTGATTTTGCACAAAAAAGATATGGATTAGGTAATATGAGTATGGAATATGACAGTACCTTGGATGATTGGGGAAGCACTAATGTTGATACTGGAAATATAAGAATAGGTGATAGTGCATTTAGTTCTGCTTCGATGTTTAAGGCAACCATTTCTCATGAATATTATCATTCTGCTAACGATAGAAATTATGATATGAAAACAGGAAAATATAGTTGGAAAGGTACACGTAGATTCAATCCAGATGGTCAGATTGGATATGAAGGCGAAATTAAACTTGCAGGTAAATTGCATACCGGATGGAGTGCATTAGGTGCCAAAGTAAAAGGCGAAGCCTTGAATCAAATATGGACGAACAAATCATTTTTTAATAAAATATTTAGTACAATTCCTAGCAGATTTTAATATGAAACATTCGATTATGATTGCTTTATTCTTGCTTATTAGCTGTCATTCAGTTAATTTAAAAGAAGATTTGATTGACGCTAAAATCAATTGTTATCTAAAAGGAAAAGATGTATTTATTACATTTATTAACAATAACAATGCTCCATTATTAATTAAAAGACCTTGTATGGCAAATGCTTATGTTGATATACGGCATAACGATAAGTCGCTACCAATTAAAATAAGAATAAAGGTAGACCCTAATTGTATGCTTCCTGCTTATCAACTAAAAGCTAAAGATTCTGTAACTTTTAAGTATAATTATAAAATTGATGATTTATATGATTTAGAGAAAAATAATAAATATGATATGTTTATAGAGTATTATATTTATGAAAATAATAGACTTAAACAAAAAATTTTTAGTGATAAATATAGTTTTGTTAATTAAAAACTATATGTATTTCTATTCAAAAAAGAGTATCAAAATCGATACTCTTTTTTACATTAGAGGAAGTTCCAAAACTTTAGAATAAAATAATTTTAACAGAAAGTCTAAAATTCACTGGATCTAATTATTCATTAAAATAGTCAACTATTGTTTTGAATTATAAATCACAAGAAACATATCGGGAAAATAAGACGGGATTTTTTTATATAGAATCACAATCTTTGAAGTTTGGATTATTTTGTAGAAAGGGAATATTTCAATTTTCACAGATGACAAAAACGCTGTTATTTTAAAAATACTGATAAAAAACCGTTTCTTTTTGAAAAACGGTTATAAAATGATTATCAAGGGTTTTTCTTCATATCTCGTTTTTCTTATTTTAAACTTTCGTATCGTTGCTGATGGTGCTGTCGATTCATTTTTATCTAAAGTACTTATGATGTTTTTCGTAATGGTAAATTTTATATTCTGAATAATTTCTATTCTATTCTTGCGGGGCAATCTGATTTCGTTCCTGCGGAATGCCGTGAGTCTGGTGGATGAAATTTCATCATTTAAGGCGATATTATGTAAAAAAATGTGCTGCAATATGAATGTCGCAGCACATTTTGTTATATCGAAAAGTCATTAACTTTAAAAATTGTAATTCGTGAAGGCAAATAAATATTGACCACTTGTGGTCATTATAAAAAAATTTAATTTTGAGAGCCTGCAATATCTAAAACAATTCTCCCATCAATCTGCCCTGCTTTCATTTTGTCAAAAACTTCATTGATCTCTTCTAATTTTGCAGAAGTCACAGTGGCTTTTACCAGACCTTCATTGGCGAAATCCAAAGCTTCCTGCAAATCCTTTCTTGTTCCAACAATGGATCCTCTCACGGTAATCCTTTTAAGAACAGTCTCAAAGATCGGTAACGGGAAAGATCCAGGCGGAAGACCATTAAGTGCAATTGTTCCTTTTCTTCTCAGAACATCTATCCCTTGTTTAAAGGCAATTGGAGAAACGGCAGTGATCAATGCACCGTGCATTCCTCCAACTTCTTTGTGAAGATATTGTCCCGGGTCAGTTTCTTTTGCATTCACGACCAGATCAGCACCCAGTTTTTTAGCCAGTTCCAGTTTATCATCTGATACGTCAATAGCTGCAACGTGCATTCCCATTGCTTTCGCATACTGAACGGCAACATGACCCAATCCGCCAATTCCTGATATGGCAACCCATTCGCCAGGTTTTGTTTCTGTCTCTTTTAATCCTTTGTACACGGTAACACCCGCACAAAGGATCGGAGCAATTTCAAGGAAGTTTGTATTCGATTTCAAATGTCCTACATATCTGGAGTCTGCGATCACATATTCTGCAAACGCACCATCTACACTGTAACCGCCGTTCTGCTGTGACTCACAGAGTGTTTCCCATCCTGTAATACAATACTCGCAGCATCCACAAGCAGAATATAACCAGGGAACTCCCACTGCATCACCTTCTTTCACCATAGCTTCCGGTCCGCAGGCCACCACTATTCCCACACCTTCATGTCCGGGAATTAGTGGCATTTTGGGTTTCGCAGGCCAGTCACCGTCGACAGCGTGTAAATCTGTGTGGCAAACACCGCAGGCAATAACTTTTACCAATACTTCATATCGTCCGGGAACTTTTACAGGGACTTCCATAATTTTCAATGGCTCACCGTAACCCTGTACGACAGCCGCTTTCATTGTTTTTGGGATCATAATTTAATTTTTTATTAGATTATTATTTGATATAAGAAGTTATACCGTATTTGCAGGAAAATTTCAACATTTTTGACTGAAGACCTAACCAATGGAAATGCTTATATACTCATGATATATAAATGTTTTTTTATTGATAATCAAAACATTTTGTTAAGGCTAAGTTAGACCTATATACTATTCGTCTGGTAGCAAAATCGTCCAAAAAAATAGTAGTATCATACATTTATAATAGTGGTTTAATTATTAATTATTCAGCAAAATGGGTGACCAGATTTTAGATGACGGTCCAAAGACATAAAATTTAGTATTTGAAAACAATTCTGGTTTCAAAGAAGCCTTATTGAAAAGGTCTGAAATTATTTACTTTTTTTAAGATACAATTTGCTTTATGTAAATCTTTTGTTCTTATTTTAAGTAAGAAAGCAAATTTTTTTTGCTTTATCAATAGTTGGTGGTAATGTTAAAGAAACAGCCTAAGGGAAACCAGGAACTTATATTAGAGATATTTTATTCATTCCAGTCCTTGGTAATCCAATCTCGAATTCCTGCGGATATGGCTTACGGGATGTCATACTTACATCCTCGCGAAGGCTCCTTTCGATTTCAAGGGATTTTTCTTTGTCCATTGAATATCGCGGATCGGCAATGAGAGGCATCTTTGCCATTTTTGTAATAGTGACTGTCGGGAAATAGTAGTCAACCTCCACAGTACCTAATAATAAATAAATTCCTCCTTCTTTGAAAGGAAATTTTTTGAGACTATCTGGAAAATGAGCCGTATCAAAATACTGTCCCTCTGCATCGATCCAGGTCCCGAAATACATATCGTCTTTTTTACCGGGATAATTCTTTTTTTTAATCGGAACATGTTTTCTTGAAATCAGATATGCCAACATTTTCACCTGTCTTTTGTGATAGGTAAGCAGATCTTTCACCATGACATGACCTCTGTATTTTGTTTTGAGCAGGTCGAATATGGAATGTGATACAGGAAAGCCCAATATCTCTATCTCATCAAAAGCATCTTCGAACCGGTTCCTCTGAATAAGGGGCAAATGATACTTCTTTTGAGGCTCGTCAAATAATGAAGTCATTTTGGTCTTATATTGGCCTTTGGAGAATAGAAATCTGGCCTCGATCAGTAATTCATGCTTTTGTTTCCCTGTGAACCTGAAAGCCCCGACAAAGATCAATATTTGCAAAGTTTCTATACCGATATTGACCCTTTTGACAAAATCCTCAAGTGACCTGTAATCCCCATTGATCTTTCTATCCTCAGGAATAAACTGCTTGACCGTTGTCCCCAATTTTTCGATATGCATCAGACCTAAGTAAACATCCGGTCCATAGACCGTTGTCTGAAATTCGCTGAGGTTGACACAGGGATTATGAATGGTAGCTCCGGATATCTTAGCTTCGTGAACATAAACTTCCATTCTGTAAAATCCTCCTCCGTTGTTAATTGCAGATACCATAAATTCAATAGGATAATAAGCCTTCAAGTAAAGGCTCTGATAACTTTCCACAGCATAGGAAGCTGAATGTGCTTTACAGAATGAGTATCCTGCAAAAGATTCAATCTGCCGGTAAACTTCCTGAGACAATTGTTCAGGATGCCCTTTCTTCTTACAGGATTCAAAAAAATCATCTTTTAATTTCTGTAAAGCTGATAATGAACGGCCTTTACCGCTCATAGCTCTTCTTAATACATCGCCATTTTCAGCTGAAACGCCGCCGAAATGCATGGCGATCTTGATCACATCCTCCTGATAGACCATAATGCCATAGGTTTCGCCTAATTCTTTTTCGAATACTTCATGAAAATATTCAAACTGATCAGGATGATTATGCCGAAATATGTACTCCCGCATCATACCGCTTTGCGCCACACCTGGTCTGATAATGGAAGAGGCAGCAACCAATACCTTATAGTTATCGCATTTTAGTCTTCTCAATAATCCACGCATTGCAGGCGATTCAATATAAAAACACCCAATAGTTCTTCCAATGCTCAGGAACTCATTGCATCTGGTCTCACCCTTTGAGATTCTTGTATCTTCGATATCTATGGTAATACCTCTTTTTTGTTCGATCAGTTTCACTGTGTCCTTTATAGTTCCCAGACCTCTTTGAGAAAGGATATCAAATTTTTCAAGGCCTATATCCTCTGCCGTGTACATATCGAACTGTACAATTGGGAATTCCTTTGGAGGAAACTCTAATGCAGAGTAATTCGTGATCGGTTCCTCGGAAATCAGGATGCCACAAGAGTGCATGCTTCTTTGGTTGGGAAAGCCTATCAGTAATTTTTCATACTTATAGATCTCCTGAACAATGGAATTCTGATCGTGATGTTCTTTTGGTCTTTTGGAAAGTTCATCCAATTCATCCTTTGGAAGGCCGAATACTTTACCCAGTTCTCTGAATCTTGATTTGCTTTTAAACTCGACATTGGTACCGCAAAAGGCAACGTGATCTTTTCCATATTTGCTAAAGATATATTCCAAAATAGTATCCCGATTCTTCCAACTCCAGTCCAAATCAAAATCTGGAGGTGTTTTCCTGTTGAGATTCAAAAATCTTTCAAAATAGAGGTCCAGCTCCAACGGACATATGTCGGTGATCCCGATGCAGTAGCTCACAATGGAGTTAGCACCGCTTCCTCTGCCGACATGCATAAAACCCATCCGATTGCTGTACTGGACGATATCCCAAGTGATCAAAAAGTAGCCGCAAAAATTCAGTTGATCAATCACTTCGAGTTCTTTATCTACTCTGGTTTTTGCCTGTAAGTTCTCATCAGAATATCTTTTGCTTAAGCCTTCATAAGCTAATTGTTTCAGCAGTTTGAAATCACGCTCTTTGCTGTCTGTATAATATTTTTTATTTTTAGGTGTTTTACAATCAAAATCAAAACTGCACCCATCTACAATATATTTGGTATTCTCAATAATCGGCGGATAAATTTTATATTTTTCCAAGAGCTGTCTTTTACCAATAAAAGTCTCATTATCTTTACAATGGTCGTCTTTTGTCAGCTTGGTAAGTAACGTATTACCTGCTATAGCCCTCAATATCTTGTGCAATCCATATTCTTCTTCTGTGTTAAAAGTTACAGGATGCAGGATAATCATTTTATGAATCAGCTTTTTTAATTCAGGTCTCATCAAAAGGTTTAGCTCATCCTGTCTGATCCCGATAAATTCATGTTCAAGCAGATTTTCAGGAACGTTGTGTAGCGGATAAATCACAAAACTATCTTCGAGTGCAGGATTAGTTTTAGGTATCTCAGCCCCTTCACAATTATATTCAGTTAAAAGCCTGTTCACTTCTGCAATGCCTTTTGGATTCTTGGCAAGACAGATGTAATACTGTTCATCATCAACCCGTACATCAACCCCCACGATCGGTTTGATACCCGCATCCTGGCAAAGTTTATAGAATTGATAGATACCGGTCACTGTATTAATGTCGGTCAGTGCCAAAACCTTCAATTCATGATCGACAGCCAGCTGGACCAGATCTTCAACAGAAATAGTCCCAAAACGTAAGCTGTGATAAGTATGACAATTGAGAAACATAAATTATTTATTTTAAAAAGCCTGATGCTCTGCCAACACTGGAAGTTCCAAATCTGTTCTTGATCTTGTCCATCGTTTCATATAATGAGATGAGCTCTTCCGTATCTTCAAAAAGATCCATTTGATGAC
>Ga0157370_10006474_pt1 | contig 12913 bp, 8 predicted proteins | sample C35metaG_FD_113463 | JGI IMG/M metagenome (GOLD analysis project Ga0157370, IMG submission 113463) | Corn rhizosphere microbial communities from Kellogg Biological Station, Michigan, USA - C3-5 metaG | ecosystem: Host-associated > Plants > Roots > Rhizosphere > Soil | place: USA: Michigan...
CGCCGCCATCGCGAGCGCGGTCGAGAGCCTGACCGCGAACCCGGCATGACCCGCGTGCGGAGCGTCGGGGGGAACCAGCGCAACGCGCTCGATACAGGCTGGGAGGTGGCATTCGCGCCCGCGGGGATGCCACGCGAAGACATCGACACGCTCGACTGGCTGCCGGCCCAGGTACCGGGTACCGCTGCAGGCGCGTTCCGCGCCGCCGGTCGCTGGGACTTCCCGCAGACGCGAGATTTCGACGCCGAAGATTGGTGGTGGCGCTGCCGGTTCCAGGCCGGACGCGGTCCCGCCGTGCTCGGTTTCGGTGGCTTGGCGACCTTGGCGGAAGTCTGGCTGGATCGCGAATGCATCCTCGTCAGCGACAACATGTTTCGCTGTCACGAAGTGCCGGTCACGTTGGCTGGCGAACATGAACTACTGATTCGTTGCCGCGCGCTTGCGCCGGAATTGGCGAAGCGTCGGCCGCGGCCGCGCTGGCGCGTGCCGATGCTGAAGCAGCAGCAATTGCGCTGGTTCCGCACCACGTTGCTGGGCCGCACTCCCGGATGGTCGCCGGCATGTCCTGCGGTCGGGCCGTGGCGCGGCGTGTGGCTGGAAACGCGTTCGCTGGATGTCGGACCGGTTCGGCTGGATGCGCGGGTTGATCGCAGACTGGGCAGTATCTCGATCGCAGCGACGCTCGACGTGCGCGTCGAAAGTGCCTCTTTGATCGTCGAGCGTGGTGATCGGCGTACCTGCGCGTCGCTCACACCGAATAGCGGTTACTGGCAGGGGCACGTGCAGATCGACGACCCCACCCTGTGGTGGCCGCATACCCACGGCGAGCCGTCACTTTATCGTGCATCATTGATGTTGAAGTGCGGCGGCGAATCGGCCACGGTCGATCTTGGTCGCGTCGGCTTTCGCACCATTGAAGTCGATCGTGGTGCGGGTGAAGACTTCCGCATCGTCGTCAACGATGTGCCGGTATTCTGCCGCGGCGCCTGCTGGACGCCACTCGATCCCGTCACCTTGTCGGCATCGCCCGAGGCCAATCGCACCGCGATCGCGCAGGCGCGCGAGGCCGGCATGAACATGCTGCGCGTCGGCGGCACCATGGTGTACGAGGACGATGCGTTCTACGATGCGCTGGACGAGGCCGGCATTCTGTTGTGGCAGGACTGCATGTTTGCCAGCATGGATTATCCGGACGACGAGGCGTTCATCGCCAACGTCCTGGCCGAAGTCGACCAGCAACTTGACCGCCTGCATTCGCGCGCGTGTCTCGCCGTGCTGTGTGGCAACAGCGAGGTCGAGCAGCAGGCCGCGATGGCCGGCGCACCACGCGAACGTTGGTCGCCATCGCTGTTCCATCACGTCATCGCGGAGCGCGCACGTTCGTTCGACGTTGCCTACGTGGCGTCGAGCGCGACCGGCGGCGTGTTTCCGCACGCCGCCGATGCAGGCCCGACTTCGTATTACGGTGTCGGCGCTTACCTGCGCGGCTTCGAAGACGCGCGCCGCAGCCGCGTGCGCTTCGCTTCGGAATGCCTGGCATTCGCCAACATCCCTGAAGATTCCGGGCTACCGAGTGCGTCGACGCGCGCACATCATCCCTTGTGGAAGGCACGTTCGCCACGCGACCTCGGTGCCGGGTGGGATTTCGACGATGTGCGCGATCATTACATGCAGCGGCTGTTCGGCATCGATCCGGTCGCATTGCGCGGCGTCGATCACGAGCGCTATCTCGCGCTGGGCCGTGCTGCGACCAGCGAGGCGATGGCCCGCTGCTTTGCCGAATGGCGGCGCGCGGACACGCAAACGCGCGGCGCGCTGATCTGGTTCCTGCGCGATCTCTGGCCCGGTGTCGGTTGGGGCGTGGTCGATGCCAACGGCGACCCAAAACCTTGCTGGTACGCGCTGAAACGCGCACTGGCGCCGGTGGCACTCGCGATCACCGATGAAGGCGTCAATGGACTTGCTCTGCACATTGTCAATGATCCCGCAGCCTCGCTGGATGCGCTGCTTACGATCGACCTGTTCCGCAACGGCGAAACACCGGTGGGGCACGGGGAGGCCCCTGTTCACGTTCCCGCGCACGGCGCCATTACGGTGACCACGGCATCGCTCTTCGACGAATGGCTGGACCTCTCGTACGCCCACCGGTTTGGACCGCCCCCGGCCGACGTCGTGCATGCGAAGCTGGTTGCGAATGACGTGCTGATGGCCGACGTTTTCTGGTTCCCGGCGGGCTTGCCGTCCGATCGCGAAGCGGACATTGGTTTGACTGCATCCATCGAGCAGGGCGGCGGCGATGCGCCCGTGCTGCGCATCGGCACGCGTCGCTTCGCGCAGACGGTATTCCTCCATGCCCCGGGTTACCTGCCGGTGGACAACGGATTCCATCTTGCGCCCGGGCAGGTGCGCACCGTGGGGTTGCACCCACATGGCGATCCGCAGCGCAGGCGCCCACGTGCATCTGGCAATGCCGTTGCGCTCAACGCCGAAATCAGTGCAGGATTTGCGCTGCCATGAACGACTCTACACCCGACGCAGCCAACACCGACGGTGTGCGCATCCAGCACGGCGGTCGTATCGCCGGAGCCGGCTGGTTCGGGTCTCCGGAGCGCCCGCTTGCAGGATGGTGGACGTTCCCCGAGCGCCCGTCACGCGACGGCGTGGTGATTGCTCCGCCGCTCGGCTACGAATACTGGTCCACCCATCGCAGTCTGCGCACGCTGGCCGAGACGCTGGCCGGTGCGGGCTGGAACGTGTTGCGGTTTGACTGGGATGGCACCGGCGATTCTGCCGGGGAAGTGTCCGATCCGGATCGTGTCGCCGCGTGGCGTGCCAGCCTCGCGCGTGCCGTGGCTGCGATGCGTAAAGCTGGCGTCGAGCGCGTTGCGCTGGTTGGCCTGCGCCTCGGCGCGACGCTGGCGCTGTTCGATGCCGAAGCATTGGGTATCGATGAAATCGTCGCTTGCGCTCCGGTCACGGGCAAGCGTTTCGTCAAGGAAGTCAAGATGCTCGGCATCGTGGATCCCGGGAAGCCGGGCGGATTGATGTATGCAGGGCTGATGATCAGCCCGGGTACTGCCAGCGATCTGGCAGGCATGGATCCGCGAAAAATCTTCCCGCGCATATCGCGCACGCTGCTGGTGACACGCTCAAGTGCCGACAGCGCGCCAGGGTGGGAGGCCTTGCTCAAGAACGGAAGGTCCGTGGATGTACGCGAATGCCCGCAGATGCACAGCATGCTGGACACACCGACAGAAGACGCAACGGTACCGGCAGAATTCATCGAAGCGATAGCGACCTGGCTGGGCCCTGGCCAATTCCGGGCGGACGGTGTTGACAAGTGCGACCTGCGCGCGACCACCGACATGTCTTGGCGCGGAGGCATCGTTCGAGAAACGTTTGCCTGCGTCGATGATCTGGTCGCAATCTGCTGCCAGCCGCCAAACAATGATCCCGATACCGTCGTCGTGTTTCTCAACTCAGGCTCGGAACCGCACATCGGTCCCGGTCGTGCATGGGTGGAATATGCGCGCGCCTTGGCATCGAAGGGTTATGCGTGTGTGCGCGTCGATTTCAGTGGCTGGGGAGAAAGCCCCGATGAAGGTCACGCCCCCGGCCGCCCTTACGATGAACATTGCGTCGCCGACACGCTTCGAATCGTCGCGGCCCTGCGCAAAACCCATTCGCGGATCGTACTGGCGGGGCTCTGCGCCGGCGCGTGGGTGGCGCTGAAAGCCGCGCAATTGATCCGTGTCGAGGGCGTGTTTGCGCTGAACCCGCAGCTGTACTGGCAACCCGGGGACCCGGTAGAAGCCTTGATCACCGACACGCACCGTCGGCGCACTTCGGAACGCCGACGCGAAGCGCACGGCGCACGCTGGAAATATTGGTCGCTGCTCGATCTGCTCGGCATCCGTCCGATGGCAGCACGCTGGTTGATCGCCCTGCGCAAAAGCCGCACGCCGGTGGTGCTGGGCTTTGCCGAAGGCGACGACGGCTTGATCTTCCTGCGCGATCGTTGCGGCCGTAGACTTGCCCGCGAACGGCGTTCGGGATACCTCGTGGTCGAGGAAGTTTCCGGCATCGATCACCAAATGTATCGTCTGTGGCGGCGCGAGGCGGTGACCGAACAGATGCTGCGATTTCTCGATGCCCTGCAGCAGCGGCGAAGCACGGTTGAATGGAACAGCAGACGACCCGATATGGCCATTTCCATACGCTCGAATGTGGCGATGCCTCGTCACCGCTTGTAGTGATCATGCTGCACGGCCGCAACATGCGGGCCGCCGATCTCGCGCCGTTCGGCGCGTCGCTGGGCATCGACGCGCATTTCGTGTTTCCCGATGCGCCGCTCGTGGCCAACCCTGGGCGCTCGTGGTGGCCGGTCGCGTCTGAAAATCGCTTGCGCAAGCAAGGCACGCGCGACCTGCACGCGCTGGACCCGGAAGGTCGCACGGAAGCGCGCGCAACCTTGCGCCAACTGTGCGAGCAAGTCGCGCGCGGCAAGCGGCTCGCGCTGGTGGGGTTTTCACAGGGCGGGATGCTGGCGATGGATTACGTGCTGCATGGCGGGCGCGCGGATGCGCTGGCCTTGCTGTCATCGAGCCGCATCGCATTTGTCGAATGGCGCCCGTTATTGCCGCAACTGACCGGCTTGCCGGTACTGGTTGCGCACGGCCGCGGCGACGAGGAATTGGCGTTCACGGCCGGCGAAGCGCTGCGGGATGCGGCGCTCGCGGGCGGCGCCAAGGTGACGTGGCTTCCGTTTGATGGAGGACACGGCATTCCGCTGCCGGCATGGCGGGGCTTGCGCCGGTTCCTGCAGGTTCTCACGTAACCTGCGGCGAACGTTCAGCCTTTCGCCACCAGACTGCGTTTGTTTCGAGTCAAGTTTCGGCCAGGATCGGCCAACATGAAGGAACGCGAAAAGCATGGATGCGGTCTGCAATAGCATGGAAGAATACGCGCCATCGCCCCTCTGGACCGCGCACGGGTTTCGCGCGCAAGCAGGCTGGTTCGGTCCCGAGGGCCGTGCCCGCTTCGGCTGGTTTTATGGCCCCGATCGGATCAACGGCACGATCGGGGTCGTCATCGTGCCACCGTTCGGTCGCGATGACATTTGTGCACACCGCACCCTCAGGCATCTGGCCGAAGCCAGCGCACGAAGTGGCTTCATCGCGGTCCGTTTCGACCTCGACGGCTGCGGCGACAGCGCGGGCGACGATTCCGATGCCGGTCGCGTGGAAAGCTGGATCACCAGCGTCCTGGACGCCTGCGACCTGGTGCGTCGCGCGGGCGCGGAAAAAGTCGTGCTGATCGGTATTCGTCTGGGTGCCACGCTCGCGACGCTGGCCGCGCACCGCCGCGACGATGTTGCCGCGCTGGTGGCTTTCAACGCCGTCACCCGGGGTCGCCGTTGGCTGCACGAATTGCGCGCATTCGAGATCGCGATGAATCTGCAGCCATCGCCAACGGCGGCGAAAGAGGGCGGCCAGGAAACCAGCGGATTCTTGTTGAGTTCGGAAACCTGCGAAGCATTGAAAGGCATCGACTTGACGCGTGTCGCCGCCCCGGCATCGCGTGTGCTGCTTCTGGAGCGCGACGACCTGCCTGGCTCCGACGGCTGGCATGATCATCTGCAGGCAGAGGGTTGCCGGGTTGAACGGCGGCGCATTCCGGGCTATGTCGACATGATGGCGGACGCGCACCTTGGCCAGGTCGCTCAGGTTTTCATCGATGCATGCATCGAATACCTGTGCGACATTTCCACCCCGGACGGGATCGAGCTCGAAGCGCCGGCCCTGCCTTTGCGCCCGTCCGCGATGTTGCGCATCGGCGATGTGCTGATCGAAGAAACCATCGTGTCGCCGGGCGCCGGTATCTTCGGCATCCTTGCCAAACCACAGCAACACGACGCGCATCGCGCGCTGCTGGTGTTGAATGCAGGTGCTGTTCGCCACATCGGTGTGGGTCGTTTCGACGTCACATTTTCCAGGCAAATGGCTGCGTCCGGATTGCAAGCACTGCGGGTGGATCTGACCGGCATCGGCGACAGCCCCGCCCGCGAAGGCGCCGCCGAAAACCTGGTGTTCGGACCGGATTGCATCAAGGACATCGGCATCTGCGTGGACTGGCTGCGCGCACGCGGCGTGCGCGAGCTCACCGTCGGTGGCATGTGCTCGGGCGCGAGCCACGCATTGCGCGCGATCGTGACAGGCCAACCCATCGACGCCGCGTACCTCGTCAATTGCGGCTTGTTTGCGCCCGAGACGAGAATCGATCCCGCCACCGATCGGCGTTTCAACGACATCGCGCATTACAACAAGGCCATGAAATCGGCACGGTCATGGCGGAAGTTGCTGAGCGGCAACGTCGACATGCGCCGGATCGCCAAGGTCGCCGCGTGGAAGGTTGCGCTGAAGAGCAAAGGCCTGCTGTGGGATGCTGCGCGTCGGACGGGCATTCCGATGCGCGGGGACCTGAGCCGCGACTTCGACATACTGGTCCGGCGCGGCGTGAAGGTGCATTTCCTGTATTCCGGCAATGATCCCGGGTTGGTCCGCCTGGACATCGAGGCAGGCTCCTCGGTTCCGAAATACTGTCGCGCCGGTCGATTCAGCCTGCGGACGTTCGCCGGGGCCAACCACACCTTCACCCAGCGCTGGGCGCAGGCATCGTTGTTGCTGGCCTTGCAGCAAATTTTGACGCCGGCCGAAATGTCTACTCGAGCCTCGGCCTCGACGCGCCACGATCGTCCGCGGCTGCATTGACGCTGACAGACAGGCGTGGCGTAATCGGGCGCGCACCTGCATGCTTCAAACAGGGGATCGCGCTAATCTCACCCTCCGCGCAAATCGGGCGGACGCTCCCGCCCGTGGCCTTTTGTTGAAAGTCGCATGACCGACGCTGCCCATCAAACCCGTTCGATTGATCCCGTCCTGTTCCGTCGGGTCATGGGGCGTTTTGCAACCGGCGTGACGGTGGTGAGCTTTCTGCGGGCCGGTCGGCCAGCCGGCATGACGGTGAATTCGTTTCTGTCCGTGTCGCTGGATCCGCCGCTGGTCCTGGTCTCGGTCCGCAAGTCATCGCGTTTCGTCGAACACGTGCGTGTCGGCAGTCGTTGCGGCATCAACATTCTCTCGGAACAACAGCGCAAGCTCGGGCCGCATTTCGCCAATGGTCCAGAACGAGACACCAACGTGCAATTCAAAGAGCACGCCGGCACGCCACTGCTGGAAGGCAGTCTCGCGCAAATCGTGGCGCGCGTGGTCGACATTCATCCGGCCGGCGATCACCTGCTGTTCATCGCGGAAATCGAGCATCTCACGCACGGACCCGAGGCGCAGCCGCTGATTTTCTTCTCCGGCCGCTACAAGCAGATCCACGCACACGATCCGATGGTGCAGTGGAACGCGATGGACGGCTGGTGATGGGGGCATCGCTGCGCCCACCGATGCAACGCACCAGCGATCAGGTGCGCATGCTGCGCGACCAATTGGTGGCCGCGGCAAAATCGCTGCAGCCCTTGTTTGCCGAACACGCGGCCGAGACCGAGCGCGAGCGCCGGATCGCCGACGCCAACATCGAAGCCTTGCGTGACGCCGGGCTGTTCCGGATGCTTTCGCCGAAACGCTGCGGCGGTTACGAAGTCGACGCGCACACCTGGCTGGACGTGATCGCATCGATCGCGGAAGCCTGCGGCTCGACCGCGTGGGTATTGAGCCTGCTGACACATGCTTCGTGGTTCGCCGGCATGCTGGGCGGCCAGGCGCGCAAGGAAATTTTCGGCAGCGATCCGGACGCGCGCATCGCAGGCGTGTTTGCGCCCAGCGAAGAAATGCAACGCGAAAAGCACGGCATACGCGTTTCCGGCAAATGGTTTTGGGCCTCGGGCTCGTTGCACGCAAACTGGGCGATGCTGGGCGTGCTGGAACGCGATGCGCAGGCACGGGTGGTCGACCATTGGCTCGGGTTCGTGCCGATGCGCGAACTTTCCATCGAGAACACCTGGTACGCCTCGGGCATGAAGGGCACCGGCAGCAACTGTCTGGTCGCCGAGAACCTGTTCATTCCCGCGTATCGCTTGATGTCGCTGCGCCAGGCCATTGCCGGAACGATTCCGAACACACACCCGGATGAAATGCTGTATCGCTCGGCCTGCGTACCGATGATGGTCCTGGCGTTGCTTGGCCCGCAGCTCGGGCTGGCGCGCGCGGCGCTGCAACACACGATTTCCGTGGCCGGTCGCAGGAACATTCCCTACACCATCTATCAGCGCGAAGCCGATTCGCCGGCGTTCCAGATGCAGATCGCCGAAGCAGCGCTCAAGATCGACAGCGCGCATCTGCACGCCTACCGGATTGCCGACGATATTGATGCCTTCGCGCAACGCGGGCAGCGCATGGATCTGACCACCCGCGCGCGTGCGCGCGCCAGCGCCGGCTACGTCGGCAAGCTCGTCACCGAAGCCATCAACACGCTGATTTCGGCCTATGGTGCCGGCGCTTTCGCCGACGCCAATCCGCTGCAACGGATCTGGCGCGACGCCAACACCGCCGCGCGCCACGCACTGGTTTTGCCGCCGGTGTGCGAGGAAATCTACGGCAAGGCGCTGCTGGGGCTGGACAACAACATCACGCCGCTGATCTGACGACCTCCACTCCCCGCCATTCGCCGTGAATGAAGCGGAGGAAGCGAGTACCCGAACGAAAATGCCGGCCATTGGCCGGCATTTCTTCATGTCGACACGTCGTCAATGCTGCAGGCTGCGGCGCAGGCGTTCCAGCGCCTGCAACTGCGCGACGGCCTGGGTGAGTTGTTCCTGCGCCTGTTCGACGGTTTTGGCATCACCACGGTTTTCCAGCACGCGCTCGGCTTCTTCCTTGGCGCGCTTGGCGGAAGCTTCGTCGATTTCGTCGGCGCGCAACGCGGTGTCGGCCAGCACCGTCACCACGTTCGGCTGCACTTCGAGGATGCCGCCGGACACGTAGTACGACTGCCGCTTGCCGTCCTCGCCGATCACCTCGACCTGGCCGGGCTTGAGGCGCGTCAACAGCGGCTCGTGGCGCGGCGCGATGCCAAGCTCGCCGGCTTCGCCGCTGGCGATGACCAGCACCGCTTCGCCATGGAAGATGTTGGCTTCGGCGCTGACGATGTCGCAACGGATGGTGGTCATGAGGTTCTCGCTTTAATGCCGTCATCCCGGCGAAGGCCGGAATCCATTTTGCTTTCGCAGACAACCGAGAAGACCAAAATGGATTCCGGGTTCCGTTCGCGATATGGCCGCGAACGGCCCCGGAATGACGACAATGTTTGTTCCAATTCCCTGTTCCAAGTCCGGGAGCTTACGCCGCCTTCTTTTCGCCGGCGGCGCTCATCTGCTCGCCCTTCTTGATGGCGTCTTCGATGCCGCCGACCATGTAGAACGCCTGCTCGGGCAGGTGGTCGACTTCGCCCTCGACGATCATCTTGAACGCGCGGATGGTTTCCTTCAGCGGTACGTACTTGCCCGGAGAGCCGGTGAACACTTCCGCCACGTGGAACGGCTGCGAGAAGAAACGCTCGCACTTGCGCGCGCGGTACACGGCCTGCTTGTCCTCTTCGGAAAGCTCGTCCATGCCAAGGATCGCGATGATGTCCTTCAATTCCTTGTAGCGCTGCAGCGTACCCTGCACCTTGCGCGCGACGTCGTAGTGTTCCTGGCCGATCACCAGCGGATCAAGCTGGCGCGAAGTCGAGGCCAGCGGATCGACCGCGGGATAGATGCCGAGCGAGGCGATGTCGCGCGACAAGGCCACCGTGGAGTCCAAATGCGCGAACGTCGTCGCAGGCGACGGATCGGTGTAGTCGTCGGCCGGCACGTACACGGCCTGGATGGACGTGATCGAACCGGTTTTGGTCGACGTGATGCGCTCCTGCAGGCGGCCCATTTCATCCGCGAGCGTTGGCTGGTAACCCACCGCCGACGGCATGCGGCCGAGCAGCGCCGACACTTCGGTGCCCGCCAGCGTGTAGCGGTAGATGTTGTCCACGAAGAACAGGATGTCGCGGCCCTTGCCCGACGCGTCCTTCTCGTCGCGGAAGAATTCGGCCATGGTGAGGCCGGTCAACGCGACGCGCAGGCGGTTGCCCGGCGGTTCGTTCATCTGGCCATACACCATTGCCACCTTCGACTCGGGGAAGTTGTCGGGTTTGACCACGCCGGCTTCGATCATCTCGTGGTAGAAGTCGTTGCCTTCGCGGGTGCGCTCGCCGACGCCCGCGAACACCGACAGGCCCGAATGCTGGGTCGCGATGTTGTTGATCAGCTCCAGCATCGTCACCGTCTTGCCCACGCCCGCGCCGCCGAACAGGCCGACCTTGCCGCCCTTGGCGAACGGGCACATCAGGTCGATCACCTTGATGCCGGTTTCCAACAGTTCGTTGGCGGCGGCCTGGTCCTCGTAGGACGGCGCCGAACGGTGGATTTCCCACTGCTGTTCGGCGTTCACCGGACCACGTTCGTCGATGGGCTCGCCCAGCACGTTCATGATGCGCCCGAGCGTGGCCTTGCCGACCGGCACCTTGATGTACGCGCCGGTGTTGGTGACCTCGAGGTTGCGCTTCAGGCCGTCGGTGGAACCCAGCGCGATCGTGCGCACCACGCCGTCGCCCAGCTGCTGCTGGACTTCCAGCGTGACCTCGGTGCCTTGCACCTTGAGCGCGTCGTACACCTTCGGCACTGCGTCGCGCGGGAATTCGACGTCGACCACCGCGCCGATGATTTGAACGATCTTGCCCTGGCTCATTGTATTGTCCTCGACTCAATTCGAATTGAACCCCTCTCCCTGCCGGGAGAGGCGGCCTGCGGCCGAGCGCGTAGCGCTGGGGTGAGGGTTCGGTTTCGCGTGCTTGATGCTGCTACCCCGGACCCTCATCCGGCGCTTCGCGCCACCTTCTCCCCGAGGGAGAAGGAAAATCAAATCATCCACCAACCGCTGCAGCGCCACCGACGATCTCGGAAATTTCCTGGGTAATGGCCGCCTGGCGCGCCTTGTTGTAGATCAGCGTCAGCGTGCCGATGGCCTTGGTGGCATTGTCGGAAGCGGCCTTCATCGCCACCATCCGCGCAGCGTGTTCACTGGCCAGGTTTTCCAGCGTGGCGTGATACACCATTGCCTCGAAGTAACGGTTCAGTACGTGCCGGATCACCGTTTCCGCGTCCGGTTCGTACAGGTAGTCCCAACTCGTCGCGCGCTCCACCTTGGCATCGCCGGAAGCAGGGTGCAGTTCGTCGCCTTCGCTGGTCTCGATTTCCTCGGCCACGGCAGGCAGCGGCAGCAACACGTCCACCATCGCGCGCTGGGTCATGGTGTTGACGAACTGGTTGTAGCAAAGATAGACGCGATCCAGCTTGCCTTGCATGAAGCCGTCGTCGGCGATCTTCATCACGCCGATCAGTTTTTCCAGATGCGGATGGTCGCCCAGATGCGTGATCGTGCCGACCAGATCGACCTTGATGCGGCGGAAGAACTGCGCGGCCTTCTGACCGATCGCGATGACCTCCACGTCCACGCCTTTCTGCTCCCAGCCGTGGATGTCGGCCAGCACCTTGCGGAACAGGTTGGCGTTCAAGCCGCCGCACAGACCGCGGTCGGTCGAGACGACCAGATAGCACACGCGCTTGATCTCGCGTTCGCGCAGCGCCGGATGCCGATAGTCGGTGTTCGCCTGCGCGATATGTGCAATCACGTTGCGCATGTGCAGCGCATACGGTCGCGAGGTGTGCATCAGATCCTGCGCACGGCGGATCTTGGACGCAGACACCATCTGCAGCGCGCTGGTCACCTTGCGGGTGTTCGCGACGCTCTTGATCTTGCTGCGGATTTCCCTTGCGCCGGCCATGCGTGGTTACCAGCTTCCGGTTTTCTTGAACTCGTCCAGCGCCGACTTGAAGGTACCTTCGATATCGGCGTTCCAGTCGCCGGTGTCGACGATCTTCTGCATCAGCTCGCCATGGTTGGCCTGCATGAACTGGTGCAGCGCGTGCTCGAACGGCAGGATCTGCGCGATCGGCAGGTCGTCCAGATAGCCCTTCTCGGCCGCGTACAACGAAATCGCCAATTGCGCGATCGACAGCGGCGAATACTGCTTCTGCTTCATCAGTTCCGTGACGCGCTGGCCGCGTTCCAGCTGCGCACGGGTCGCGGCGTCCAGGTCGGACGCGAACTGTGCGAATGCGGCGAGTTCGCGGTACTGCGCCAGTGCCAGCTTCACGCCGCCGGAAAGTTTCTTGATGATCTTGGTCTGCGCCGCGCCGCCCACGCGCGACACCGAGATGCCGGCGTTCACGGCCGGACGGATGCCGGCGTTGAACAGGTCGGTCTCGAGGAAGATTTGTCCGTCCGTGATCGAGATCACATTGGTGGGCACGAACGCGGACACGTCGCCGGCCTGGGTTTCGATGATCGGCAGCGCGGTCAGCGAGCCGGTCTTGCCCTTCACCGCGCCATTGGTCGCCTTCTCGACGTATTCCGCGTTGACGCGCGCGGCGCGTTCCAGCAAGCGCGAATGCAAGTAGAACACGTCGCCCGGATACGCCTCGCGGCCCGGCGGACGACGCAGCAGCAGCGAAATCTGGCGATACGCCCAGGCCTGCTTGGTCAGATCGTCGTAGATGATCAGCGCGTCTTCGCCATGGTCGCGGAAGTATTCGCCCATCGCGCAACCGGCATACGGTGCGATGTACTGCATGGTTGCCGATTCCGACGCCGAGGCCGCCACGATGATGGTGTGCGCCAGCGCGTCGTGCTCTTCCAGTTTGCGCACCACGTTCGCGATCGAGGACTGCTTCTGTCCGATCGCGACGTAAATGCACTTCACGCCGGTGCCCTTCTGGTTGATGACGGCGTCGACCGCGAGCGCGGACTTGCCG
>Ga0157370_10006475_pt1 | contig 12912 bp, 9 predicted proteins | sample C35metaG_FD_113463 | JGI IMG/M metagenome (GOLD analysis project Ga0157370, IMG submission 113463) | Corn rhizosphere microbial communities from Kellogg Biological Station, Michigan, USA - C3-5 metaG | ecosystem: Host-associated > Plants > Roots > Rhizosphere > Soil | place: USA: Michigan...
AATATGGTAAAAGGCACTCGGACGATAAAAAAGACTGTCGCATACCAATGTGTATTTTTCAAATCGCATCGGAATTTTCTCTTTTAAAGTAGCATCTGTCAGTAGAATTCCTTCTAATTTCAGAATAATTTTTTTGATGCTGAAAATAGGCTTTTCCGTATCTAACGAAACCACATCGACTGTTCCGTCGTTTAAGTAAATATTGGAGACGGCAACAATTTTTCGAAACGGTTCAATAATTTCGTTTTTAATGCTCTTGCTGTTATTTATAAGTTTTTCGCCTTTTTTATATAAAATTACGCGGGGTTTATTGATGATAATACTTTCGGCCTGAATAATATCGCGAAATGCCAGATCCCAAATATTAAAATGTTTAATGGTTACCGATTCTATTTTTGAGAAAAGTCCATTTTTACTGTCTTTCGGCTGGTTTTTCGGACTTACTAGTAAAGTTTGTGCGTTGATATTTCGAGATAAAAGTGATACTTCTATTTTTTCGTAATTGATATTATATGGCGTATTGTTTTTCTCGTGAATAATAATCGGGAGCTGTTTTTTGATCCAGTAATTCAGACCAATATTGGCCAAAATCACAAGAAGGAATAGAGAAATTACACCGATTGCTATTTTTTTATAGATTGACATTTATAGGATTGATTTTAAATACATAAATTTAGGCTTTTAAAAAGGAGGATTATTACATTATTCTTCTTTTTGGTTACATCATTTTATAAAACTAATTATTTATACTTTTTGCAAAATATGAGAAGATTTAAAAAATTTCTGCTGGTTTTATTAGTACTTATAGTTGTAATTGGAATAGCTTTATGTGCCTATATTTTTCATTTGAAACCCAAATATGAAGGGGAATTGCAACTGAAAAATCTCGAAAAAGAAACCACAGTTTATTTTGATGAATTTGGAGTTCCTCATATTTATGCCGATTCTGAAAAGGATGCCATGACAGCACTTGGATACGTTCATGCGCAGGAAAGATTATGGCAGATGGAATTGCTTCGCAGAATTGCACCAGGGAGATTATCAGAAATATTTGGATCTGTTGCGCTAAAGAATGATAAGTTTTTTGCTGGAATTGGTATCGAAGAAGCTTCGGCGAAAGCCATTGCCAAATTAGATAAAAACAGTGAAAGTTATAAATTGACTCAAGCTTATCTGGACGGAATAAATCAATATTTAGAAGAAGGTACAACTCCTATTGAGTTTACGCTTGTTGGGGTAAAAAAGGAAAAATTTACCATAAAAGATGTTTACAATATCTTTGGTTATATGTCTTTTAGTTTTGCGATGGCTCAAAAAAACGATCCTTTGATGACAGACATTCGTAATAAATATGGCGCAGCTTATTTGAAAGATTTAGGGGTTGAAGGCGAATTTAATACAACGCAGATTAAAAGCTCAAAAGAAAATACGAAAGATTATACCACTATTTCAAAATCGATTACTGCTTTATTAGACAAATCGCCAATTCCGCCTTTTATTGGAAGTAACAGCTGGATTGCCGGACCGCGCAAAACAAAGAGCGGCAAAGTGATTTTTGCCAATGACCCGCATATTGCGTTTTCGCAGCCGGCTACTTGGTACGAAGCGCATATCGTAACACCGAAACATGAATTATATGGATGTTATCTGGCTGGAACTCCGTTTCCGTTATTGGCGCACAATCGTGATTATGCCTATGGTTTAACGATGTTTGAAAATGATGATATCGATTTTTATCAGGAAAAAAATAAAGATGGAGATTCAAATCAATATCAAACGCCGACTGGTTTTGCGAATTACGAGATCAGAAAAAAAACAATTAAGATAAAAGATACTTCGGATGTTGTGTTAACGGTTAAGTCAAGCCGACATGGACCCATTATGAATGATTTGCTGGAACGATTAGACCGCAAAAATCCAATTGCGATGTTGTGGACTTACACAAATCAGCCAATTCAAATTTTAGATGCTGTTTACGGACTTTCGCATGCTAAAAGTAAAGCCGATTTTAAAAAGGCAGTACAATTAGTTGCAGCTCCGGGATTGAATGTAATGTACGGTGATGCAAAAGGAAATGTGGCTTGGTGGGCGACCGGAAAATTGTACAAACACAATCCAGGTGTCAATACACATTTAATCTTGGACGGTTCAAGTGGAAAAGAGGATATTGTGGAGTATTTGGATTTCTCCAAAAATCCATCGGCTGAAAATCCAGAATGGGGTTATGTATATTCAGCAAATAATCAGCCCGAAGCGATTGATGGTTATTTATATCCGGGATATTATCTTCCGGAGGATCGTGCGAAAAGAATTTCAGGTTTAATGGATGTCAAATCAGATTGGGATAAAGAAGCAATTAGCAAAATGATTTATGATAATACATCTGATGTTGCAGTTGAAACGGTTCAAAATCTAATTTCGAATATTGATTTTTCTTCTATTTCATCAGAAGAAAAAGAAGCTGTAACTGTTTTAAAATCATGGAAAGGAACCACAAATCTTGAAGATGTTGCGCCAACGATTTACAATAAATGGGTTTATCTCTATTTGAAGAATACTTTTGAAGACGAAATGGGCGAAGACAATTTCAATTTGTTTTTAGGAATTTCTGCAGGGAAACAAATAATTGCCAATCAGGTTAAGAACGAAAATTCGGTTTGGTGGGATAACATCAAAACTAAAAATGTAAAAGAAAACAGAAAAGATATTATTTCAAAATCATTTCATGAAGCTATTTCAGATCTTCAAAAACAATTAGGAAACACAATTGCCGATTGGAAATGGGAAAAAGTCCATACCGTAGAACATGAACATCCGTTAGGAAAAATAGCAGCGCTTCGCGGTTTATTCAACGTTGGCCCTTTTGCTTCACCGGGATCAAATGAAGTAATTAATAATTTGTTTTTTGGTTTAACCAACGAAGGAAAGTATTACGTAAAAGGTGGTCCTTCGACCAGAAGAATTGTAGATTTCTCTGATATTGAAAACAGCTGGAGTATTCTCCCAACCGGACAATCCGGAAATCCTTTCAGTAAACATTACAGCGATCAAGCCGAAATGTACAACGCCGGGAAATTCAGAAAAATGAAATTGAACAAAGACGAGATTATAAAAACATCAACGAAGCTGGTTTTAAAACCGGGGAAATAGTTTTTTTGTTTCTAGTTTCAGGTTTTCATAAACTTTGTCATCTCTAAAATGAAAAACTGTAAACCAATTTAAGTCCTATTTTCAAATATAGCCCGTGGTTTCAACCACGGGAATTCAATACGAGGTGTGATAATTACGTCCCCGTGGTTGAAACCACGGGCAATGTTTGACAAGTTTAAGAGTAAAAAACCTTTGTCCCTCTGAAACCTTTGCAGCTTTGAACCTAAACTCAGCCCCTTAGCAACTCAGAACCTCAGACCCTTTACTTAGAAATATACTTCCCTTTCACAATATCACTTGCAAAAATGTTCAGATTATTAATTAACACCTTATTGTTGGTCATCACATTCATAGTTTGGTAAGCGGTGTCTTTTTCGTAAGCATTTAATAAAGTTTCTAATTCAACCTCGTCAAATACAACAAAACTATTGTAAATCGCGTCTCTGAAATTTTTGTAATTAATACTTTGGGTAATTTCCATTGCCTTTTGCTCGTTCCACCCTTCTTTTGCTGAAGCTTCGTTTATTTTAGACACGCAAAAATCAATCACATAGGTTTTATAATGTGTGGCTTCGACTATTTTGTCAATTATAATTTTATTTTGCTGCGAAGGCATTGCCGGAGCCTGAGTATTTGTTTGGGATAAACAATTGAAGGAAATAAACAAGCATAAACATACAGCCAGAAGGCTCTGTTTTTTAAAATTTTTCATAGGTTAAATTGTTATTTTGGGTAGGGCTAAAATACTATTTTAAATACTAAATCATCAAAATTGAATGTTAGAAATTGTAACAAAAAAACGCCGCTAAAACAGAATCAGATTCTATCTTAGCGGCGTTTTCTTAAGAAGTTAATTAAGAATTACTTCGTTTTGCTTTTTGAAATTTCTTCTAATACTTTTTTTCCATTTTCGTTTGATGGATCTAGTTCAACCGATTTGGAATAATTCGCAATGGCCAGTTTTTTATCTCCATCGGCTAAATAAGCTTCTCCTAAACTATCGTATGCATTTCCAGATTTTGGAAAAGTTTCGACATTGATTTTAAATATTTCAATAGCTTCTTTCTTTTTGCCGCTTTGCAATAACTGATATCCAGCCTGATTTATATCACTTTCTTTAATACCATACGTTGGATCGTTTTTAAATTTTTTATAAGCATCAATTCCAGCTGTTGTACCTTTTGTAGAGAAAACTTCTAATAAATCAAAAGCCAGTGATTTTTTTGGCTGATTAAATGGTTGATTGTATAAAATCGCGCGGATAGCATCGTTCATTTCGCCTAAAACAGTTCCTCCGGTATTATTTAATAGAATAACCAAATTTTTGTCAGCAGGAACACGCGAAATGATGGTGTTGAATCCGTTTATTCCTCCGCCATGCTCAATAATTTTCAGCTTGCCTTTATCACCGTTATTTGCTTCCGAAATAAACCAACCGTAACCATAAGATTCATCCCAAGCTTTTATATAAGGCTTAAACAAAGATTCCATCGATTTTTCTGAAAGCAGTTTAGTCGTATAAAGCGCCTGATCCCAGATATATAAATCTTCAACAGTAGAATATAAAGACCCCGCCGCATACGGAATACTCATGTCGATAAAAGAAGAATTAACCATTTTTTTGCCTTGCTTTTCATAACCGGCCGCTCTGTTTTTTAGAATTACTTCACTATGGTCAAAACCTGTGTTTTCCATTTTTAAAGGCGTAAGTATAGTTTCTTGCAAATACTGCTCATAAGTTTTGCCGGTAACTTTTTCGATAATATAACCCAGTAAAAAATAACCAGAATTGCTATAATTGAATTTCTCGCCTGGTTTAAATTCAAGAGGCAGTTTGTTGAATGTTTTTACAAAGTCTGCCGGAGCATAAGCATTACGGCTTTTATCTCTAAGGAAATTTGGAGTCGCCGTATAATTTGGAATTCCGGATGTATGTGTTAACAAATGGTGAATCGTGATTTGATCTCCGGTTTCTTTTGGGTAATCTGGTAAATACGTCGTAATAGGCGCGTCAAGTTTTAGTTTTCCGTCTTCAGCCAGTTTTACAATTAAAAAGGCGGTGAATTGTTTGGTAATAGAACCCAATCTGAATTTTGTGTCGGGCTGGTTTGGAATATTCCACTCCATATTGGCAGAACCAAAACCTTTTTTAAAGATTACTTTTCCGTTTTGAGCCACCAAAGCCGAACCGTTAAATTGCCCGTATTCGTTATATTTGGCCAAAAGCTGTTCAATTTGCTGCGCTTTGTCCTGTGCAAAAATAGTTACTGCAAAAAGAAGGAACATAACACAGAGTGCGATTGGTTTGATTGATTGTTTCATGATTAATGATGGTAGTTAAAGAATTAATGAATGATTGTCTTTTTGATTGATGATCGAAACTTATAATAAAAAGATATTCAGTAAGTTGAATCGAAATTACGATTTTTTTACCTCGAATTGATCTCTCTTGTTAAAATGTTAGACGATCGATTTAGGATTTGGTTTCAACATTCATCCATTTTTTTTATTTTATTTTAAAACAAAACGAATCTGAGCATAAACCAAAGCTACTTTTTATAAGGTCTATGCTCGTAACTAACAATTCGTTTTAACTTCCATTCGTTATCTTTTCTTTCCCAGATATGAACAAATTTCCCGGTTCCTTTTGGAATATCGTTTACATAAAAGGTATGTTCTCCTAATTGTACAGCTCCAAAATCACCTAGTCTATCAATTGTACAGGAATTTAATTTTCGGGTTAGTTTTTCCGGTCTTTCGCATTTTGAAAGCAGCGACTTTATTTCATTGGCCTGCGATATATTCAATCCAGAGCGGTCATCGTAAAATTCAACATCTTCTGAAATTATTTTTTTAAATAGAGCAGCATCACATTGATTGAAGGCAACATCAAAAAGCAAGCTGTCCATTTTAATAATTTCAGTTTTTAAAAGATCCATTTTTAAAACTTCTGAATTTGTTTGCGCGATTGTTTCTCTTTTTAAAAATAACATAAAGAGAACTAGTATATTGATCATTTTTGGCATGGCTGTGTTTTTTATAAGTTTTTATTCTGGTTGATTATTTGGTTTCAATGTCTACTATTTTTCGTCCATTTTCTCCCAGATAATGCACGACTATATTTTCGTAAACTTTATAACCATCGTCAACATTGGTAAAAATGACCAAACCTTGTTTTGTTTTTGGCAGTAAAATAAAAATCGTCTGTACGCCTTTGTCTGCACCGCCGTGTGATAAAGCATAATTCTCATTTCCTAAATCGTAGATTTCAAAACCTAAACCAAAGTATTTGTCTTTTTTGGTTGTTACCTGATGCGAAGTCATCTCATCAAATACTTTTTTGCTTAAGCCTTCGCTGTTCATTACACCACATAAAAAATTACTGTAATCTTCAACAGTTGTTAGTAGATCATCGGCAGCGTTTACGATTTTGTTTTTGGTAGGCTCATAAGGATTTCCTTTGTTGTCATAATTTAAGGCATATCTCGAAACATCAATTTTATCATTCCAAATCAATTGCGAATCTGTCATTTTTAAAGGTTCAAAAACCAATTCGGCGGCTAATTGATCTAAAGTTTTGTGAAATTTTTTCTCTATTGCTTTTCGCAGATATTCAAAACCTTCGCCAGAATACTGGTATTTAGTTCCGGGTTTAAATTTAAAATCCAGTTTTCCGGATTCGTTAAAGGACCTCCAATTCGGGAAACCGGTTTGGTGGCTTAAAACAATTCTTGTTGTCAGCAATTTTAAATTCGGGTCTTTTGCAATATCAGGATCTGTCCAGTATTTGTAAAGCGGTTCGTCTAAATCCCATTTTCCGGAACTTACTAATTTCAAAACTGTTATGGCAGTGACAGGTTTTGTTAGAGAAGCAACGTTCCAAATCGTATTGTAAGGTGCAGTAATGCCTTTTTTAAGTTCTCCGAAAACCTTAATCTGTTTTAATTTCCCATCGGTAATAATGCCAATTCCTAAAGCCGGAACGTTGTTTTCTTTGAGCCATTTTTCAGTTTCCTGATCGTTATCAAAAAGATCCTGTTTACTCGCTGAAGAACTCGTCATTTGATGGTTGTAACTTAGCGATCTGGCTAGTTTCCAATCTTTGTTTTTTAGCAGCCAAAGATGTGTGAATTTGGCAAAACTTCCTGCTTGTTCTGTAGAATTAGACGAACTTTCATAAAACCGATGTACACCCATTTGTATCGCGCCATATAAAACACCATTTTTATATAATGGATAAATCTCGGTGCTTTCGTCAAGTAGTTCCAGACGATAATTGTATTTTCTTGTTGGAGAACAAATCCCGCTTTTAAAGGTTTTTAAAAACCTGGCTTTGTCCGAAATACTGTCTTTGTCATGATAAAACTCAAAATCTTCGGTATAAAGATTTTCAAATTGTTTTATGTCGCAGGTATTAAAGCCAATATTAAAAAGAAGGCTGTCTTTTGACATAATGGTTTTATATAAAACCGAATTCTTTTCTTCCTGAGAAAATCCAAATTGGATTTGAAAGAGCAACATTCCAACTAAAAAAACTTTTAATTGGAAAAAAGTGTGATTGATTTTCATTTTGATTGATTGATGATGATTGATTGTGCAATAATACAGCAATCAAAACTTCAAAAATTGTACAAATGCGAAAACTTATCTTTTTTGAGAAAGAAAATACGATTTTGGATCGAACATTTTGGGAGTCGTTTTAGTCACATCTTTGAATTTTTTTATAAAATGCGACTGGTCAAAGTATTTATTGTAAAGCGCAACATCAGTCAGTTTTAGTTTTTCTAAATCAGAATTGACCATTTGATCGACCGATTTTCTGAATTTCAAAATCTGAATGTATTGTTTAATTGTTAATCCGGTTGCGATTTTAAATTTGATTTGAAGTAATCGCTGAGACGAATTTAAATCAGTGCTGATTTCCGAAACCGAAATTTCTTCTTCCTGAATTTTAATGATTTCGCAAATTTTTTCAATTATATTTTTATCCGAATGTAAAGTCGCTAATTCTTCAAAATAAATATTAATTGTTTCTAATAAAGTCTCAATCTCAAAGCTGATTTGAACTTCAAAAGGCAATTCTGATGGATTAATTTTGAGAATAGAATCGGTAAAATTGCTCAAATCATATTGAGGAAACATCGAAAGTGTCCAGGCATGAAGCTGTATAATCGTAACCTTAGTTTTAGGCTGTATATTAACCAAAACGTTATTGGTCATTTGCGAACAAAAATAAATGCCTTCGTTCATTTCATATTTCTTTTTGCTGGTATGAACTTCTATCGCATTGCCGCTAACAATAGCAAGATTAAAACAGCCATTTGGCAGAACGAGTTTGTTTTCGATCAGGCTTTCGCCGATGCTGTTATCCAGACACCAAATTTTATTGACGAACCTTTCAGCTTTTTGAGTTACGTAATGTTCTGAATATAGGTTCATTTTGAGGTTTTGTCTATGTGGTATTTTGCAATCTTAAAATCCAGACTAAATTAAGATTTTTTCTATTACCATATATTTAAATAAACTCCCCAAAATAATCCCGTTTCGTATTGGCCCATTCTTCTGAAATTATGCTATAATAAACATCGTCTTTACTGTTTCCCTCAGAATCGATATAATTGTTTCTAAATAAACCTTCTTTTAAAGCTCCCAGGTTTTCAATAGCTTTTTGAGATCTTATATTTTCAAGATCGGCGCTGAATTGTATTCTTTTAAATTGGATATTTTCGAAACCAAAATTCAATAATTCGTATTTACAGGCTTTGTTTAAACCAGTTCCCTGAAAATCTTTTCCATACCAAGTCCAGCCAATTTCGCATTTCTGGCTTGCGTGATTTAAATATCCGTAACGGGTACTTCCCGCAACTCGGTTTGTGGCTTTATCTATTATAAGGAAAGGATAACAAATTCCGTCTGCTTTTTGCTTTAATGTATTTTGAATGTAATTCTCGAAATCCAGATCGTTTCGAACATACATTCCCATATATTTCCAAATTTCATCATCAAAAATAATTTCTTTGAGTTCAATGTTTCTTTGATTTTCAAACGGAAGTAATACTACTTTGTTGTTTTCTAAAATAATTTCTGATTGTAAGATTTCGCTGTTCATAATTTTGATGTATGTATTAAGGTAAAACCGAAAGCGAAATTAATTGTTTAAAAACTTTAAATAAATCAAATAAAATAACATTTTGTTATATTTTTAAATCAACTCTGAATCCTAACAAAAATTCGAAACCGTTATGGACACTTAAGAGGTAAATAATTTATTTATTTTAAACCTCATGTACAATTATTACTTATTTTTACGATCTTATATATTAGATTTTCCCCGATGCAAACTTCACTAAAAATTGCTGTTGTAGGTTCTGGACTTGTAGGATCGCTGTTGGCAATTTATCTTAAAAAAGCAGGTCACACGGTTCATGTTTATGATCGCAGTCCTGATATTCGAAAAATAAATTTCTCTGGTCGTTCTATTAATTTGGCAATGTCTAACCGAGGCTGGAAAGCACTTGACGGTGTTGGTGTTGGAGATTCGGTTAGGGAAATCGCGATTCCTATGGATAAACGCGCTATTCATTTGGTCGATAAACTGAATTTTCAGAATTATGGCCAGGAAGGCTAATCGATTTATTCGATTTCCAGAGGTAAGCTAAACAGAAAAATGATTGATTTGGCCGAAAATGCCGGAGCTGAATTTTATTTTGAACAAAAAATCTGGGATGTAACCCTGAGCGATGCCACTTTGCATATTGGCGAAAGCGAAAGAGGCGAGTGGGAGGAACGAAAATACGACATGGTTTTTGGTGCCGATGGCGCCTTTTCGAGAATCCGTCACAGAATGCAGCGCCAGAGCATGTTTAATTATTCGCAGGAATTTTTAAATATGGGGTATAAGGAATTGAATATTCCGGCAAATGCTGATGCTACACATAAATTAGATAAAAATTCTTTTCATATTTGGCCAAGAGGCGAGTATATGTTAATTGCACTTCCTAATCTTGACGGAAGTTTTACTTGTACTTTGTTTATGCCTTTTGAAGGCGAAAACTCTTTTGCATCGCTTACAGATCGTAAAATGGTGGAAGATTTCTTTGAGAGAAACTTCCCGGATTCGATTGAAGTGATTCCGGAACTGGCAAATGATTTCTTTAAAAATCCTACGAGTACTTTGGTAACCATGAAATGTTTTCCGTGGACATACGAAGATAAAATTGCTTTAATTGGAGATGCCTGCCATGCTATTGTTCCGTTTTACGGACAAGGAATGAATGCCGGTTTTGAAGATATTACAGTTCTAAATGAAATGATAGAGAAATACGGAGACGACTGGAAAAAGATTTTTTCTGAATACCAAATCTCTCGTAAACCAAACGCCGATGCAATTGCCGAGCTATCCTACCGAAATTTCATGGAAATGAGTACCAAAACGGCAGATGAAAAATTCTTATTGCAAAAGAAAATAGAAAAAGTCTTTTCAGATAAACATCCAGACAAATGGATTCCGCTTTACAGCCGTGTTACTTTTAGCGACCGCCCGTATGCTGAAGCTATGGCAATTGGAGATTTCCAAAACGGAATTATGGAAGAGGTTTTAAAACTGGATAACATTGAAAACATCTGGAACTCGCCAGAAGTTGAGAGCAAAATTCTAGAGCTGTTGGAAAAAGCATAATTTTTCTTTAAACCATATAAGTGATATAAGTCTATATAAAGTGCGTTGCTTATAAATAATAAACCCGACAGATTTTTAAAATCTGTCGGGTTTATTATTTTAAGTACTCAACGAAATCTACATATAAATTAAATGAACTTATATCACTTATATGGTTTAAATACTTTTTTTACTTTTTAAAGATTTTGGTTAAAACTCCAAAAACGCCTCTTATAAATGTAGCGCTGGTTACTACTTTTAAAACAGATTTTGTAACCACTTCTGTAGTACTTGGCCCAGATGCTTTTGAAGATTTCGCCGGGGCTTGTTCTTCTTGTTGAGAAGCGACTTCAGCAGCATCGGCTATTTTTTTAGTTAGGATTTCGAAGGCGCTTTCTCGGTCAATTTCTTCACTGTATTTTTTTACCAGTTTTGATTTGCTGTTTATTTCTTCAATTTCAGAAGCAGATAAAATATCCATTCTACTTTGCGGGGCGCGCATCATCGTAGCCACTAACGGTGTAGGGATACCTTTTTCGTTTAATGCCGTAACAAGAGCTTCCCCAATTCCTAAACTTGTTAGTAATTCATCTGTTTTATAGTATTGAGAAGTAGGATAATTATCGGCAGTTTTTTTGATCGCTTGTCTGTCATTTGCAGTAAAAGCTCTCAGCGCATGCTGAATCTTTAATCCCAATTGTGCCAAAACACCGCTTGGAACATCCATTGGGTTTTGGGTTACAAAATAAACACCAACACCTTTGGAACGAATTAGTTTTACAATTGTTTCAATTTGTTCTAATAACGCTTTGCTGGCTTCATTGAAAATTAAATGGGCTTCATCAATAAAAATTACTAATTCAGGTTGCTCTGCATCACCTTTCTCGGGCATTTTTTGATAGATTTCGGCTAAAAGACTCAGCATAAAAGTTGAGAACAATTTTGGTTTATCCTGAATATCCGTTAAGCGGATGATATTTACGTATCCTTTTCCGTTTTCATCAATTCGCATTAAATCATCGGTTTCAAAAGATAATTCACCAAAGAATAAATCACCGCCTTGTTGTTCCAGTTCGATAATCTTTCTTAAAATCGTTCCGGTTGTAGCAGTAGAAATTTTGCCATAACTAGCCGAAATTTCGTCTTTGCCTTCTTCGGTAATATAATTAATTACTTTTTTTATGTCTTTTAAATCAAGTAACGGCATTTGCTTATCATCGCAGTATTTAAAGATAACTGCCACGACACCAGCCTGGGTATCATTTAAATCTAAAATTCTTGAAAATAAAACAGGACCAAATTCAGAAACCGTTGCACGCAGTCGAACTCCGTCTTGTTTTGACAATGACATTAATTCAACCGGAAAAGAAGCTACATTATAAGGTACGTTTATTTTAGCATGTCGTTCTGTAATAAAAGCTTCTTCTTTTCCTTCTTTTGCAATACCGCTAAAGTCACCTTTGATATCCATCATTAAAACCGGAATTCCTGCATTTGATAACTGCTCAGAAAAAACCTGAATTGTCTTGGTTTTTCCTGTTCCGGTTGCACCGGCTATAAGTCCGTGGCGGTTTAATGTTTTTAAGGGAATTTTTACATGAGCCTCAGCAACTGCTTCTCCGTCTAAGATGGCGCCTCCCAGTATTATCGAGTCGCCTTTAGATGAATATCCATTATTTATGTCTTGAATGAAATTGTCCTTTTTATTCATGTTTTATTTGTAATTTAGATGATTATAAGAGTTTTGCTTGTTTTTTTAACATTTTTCACTTCTTTTTTTTAGTAGGAAAATGCCTTTTTTGATTGAAAAATACATAAAAAATAATTTCGCAGCTTTTTAAGAACATTTCAAAGGATTGTTTGAATAATTACTAAAACGTTGTAAATTTTTTATTATTCGCCTTTATTTTTGTTTTATCATAAAAATGATGCCGGCAATTTAATGAGATATTTTTTAAATTGACGTTAAATTTCGTTCAATTAAATTAAAAAAAGTTTTTTTATTTAAACTAAACGTATAAATTTGCTCCTCTACAAGTTAAATATAACTAAAAAATAAAAATTATTTAAAACTATTAAAATTAAAAAAAATGGCAAACGTTAAA
>Ga0157370_10006477_pt1 | contig 12911 bp, 9 predicted proteins | sample C35metaG_FD_113463 | JGI IMG/M metagenome (GOLD analysis project Ga0157370, IMG submission 113463) | Corn rhizosphere microbial communities from Kellogg Biological Station, Michigan, USA - C3-5 metaG | ecosystem: Host-associated > Plants > Roots > Rhizosphere > Soil | place: USA: Michigan...
CGGCTTCTACGACGCCGAAGATCTCGCCGGTCCGTGGCGAACCTTTCGCGGCATCGAGCGCCTGGCGCCCGGATCGGACAACCATATCGCGATCGGCCCGTGGGCACACGGCGGCTGGTCGCGCGGCGACGGCGACGCAATGGGATCGCTCCGCTGGCAGACGAAGACGGGGCCGTGGTTTCGCGACTCGGTCGAGCTGCCGTTCTTTCTGCACTACCTGAAGGGCGAGCCGGCGTCCCCGCTGCCCGAGGTGCTGGTGTACCGGACGGGCGGCGAGCGGTGGGATCGGTACGACGCATGGCCACCCAAGAACGCCAATATGAGATCGCTCTACTTGCTGCCTGGCGGCAGGCTCGGCTGGCAGCGTCCCCAAACGTTGCCGAGCGCGCAGAAGGCCGACAAGTTCGACGAGTACTCGAGCGATCCGGCGAACCCGGTGCCGGTGGTCGGCCGCGTCGATCGCAGCGGCATGCCGCGCGACTACATGACCGGCGACCAGCGGTTCGCGTCGAAGCGGCCGGACGTGCTCACCTTTCAAACGGAGCCCCTCGCCGAAGACGTGACGATCGTCGGGCCGGTCGCACCCGTGCTGCACGTCGCGACGAGCGGCACCGACGCCGACTTCGACGTCAAGTTGATCGACGTCTTTCCCGCCGATGCGCCGAACTGGCCGGGAGATACCACGGGGTTCACGGTGGCCGGCTACCAGCAGCTCGTGCGCGGCGAGCCGTTTCGCGGCCGCTACCGCCGCGATCCGGCCAAGCCGGTGCCATTCGTGCCGAGCAAGCCGGATTCATTGCGCTTCGTGATGCCCGACATCAACCATACGTTCCGAAAAGGCCACCGCATCATGGTGCAGATCCAGAGCTCGTGGTTTCCGCTCACCGACCGCAATCCGCAGGCGTACGTAACGAACATCTTCGAGGCAAAGCCGCACGATTTTCAGAAGGCGACGATGCGCGTCTACCACGCCACGGGCCGCGAATCGCGCGTCGAGGTTCACGTGCTTCCGTGAAGCGCGGCGCCCGGATGAGGGCCATCCGAACCGACGGACCCTCGTGAAAGTGTCGAGCCGTGCCGCTGGTCACCTGGTTGTGACGAATGTCTCAGCCCTGATTCGTGTGCTGCTGGCCCTGGCGCTGCTTGGAATCATCGCCGCGTGGATTGCGCCGGACACTCGCGCCCAGGCCTTCGGCTGGACGGCCGTATGCGTCGTGTTTGGTCTCGCCCTGATGGCGGCGAACGAGCGTTCGACGTTCGACTTCGATCGGCAGTCTTTCGCGCTGCGCTGGCGGCGCGACACGCCGTTCCGTCACGCCTCCGGAGAGATTCCGCTCGACGCGATCACGGCGCTGTCGATCGAGCGGGATTTCAAGTATGCCACTCCATCGCGCGGCCGCGGTGGCGCGCGGCGGCTCGTGCTGCTCACGACGAGCGGTCCCATCCCGTTCACGACGTCGTTCACGGGCATTGGATCGGACGTCGAAGACGTCGGGCGGGAGGTGCGGCAGTTCTTGATGGATGCGCACCCGGGCCATGAGATTCCGCTCAACGCTCCGAGGTAGCGTTGAGCGGGTCATGTCGCGTCACGATACGCGCGACGCCGGCTACGGGATCCCGCTCCGCTCGTCCGTCCTGTCCGCCCTTGTCCCGCGCTCGGCCCGTGCCTTGGCGACGATCGCCTTCACTTCGCGCATCAGCGTCGGCCCGTTGTAGGGAATGCCGTCCTTGATCGTCCACTCGACGCCGCCGGTGTGCACCGGCTTGCCGTCCTTGATGTCGTCGACGCCGGTCGGGTAGAGCACCTTCAGGTTCTCGAGCGGGTTGCCGTTGACGACGATGAGATCGGCCTTGTAGCCCTGGCGCACGCGTCCCAGCTCGGCCTCTTTGCCGAGGATGCGCGCGTTGTTGAGGGTGGCGTGCTGGATCACCTTGATCGGACTGAAGCCCGCTTCCTGGTGCAGCTCGAGCTCTCTGAGCAGCCCGAAGCCGTACATCTGATAGATGAACCCCGCGTCGTCGCCGGCACCGACCAGGCCGCCTTTGCGGTCGAAGTCGCGCACGGCGTTCATCCAGATTCTGTAATTCTCCTTCCAGAACGTCTCGTCGGTGGAGGTCCAGCCGAAGAAATAGGAGCCGTGGTTCGACGGGTCCGGACGGAAGTACTCCTCGAGCGTCGGATGCAGGTAGTCCCGGAACCAGGGCTGCGTGCGCGCCCGTTGCAGGTCTCTCGACGCTTCATAGATGTCGAACGTCGGCACCCACGCCACGTGGTGCGCCACCATCGAGTCGAGCACCATCTGGAGCCGGGCCGGATCGGCCTCGCGCCACAAGTGGCCGGCCCAGCGAAAGCGGTCGGTCTCGTTGTTGTAGTTGTAGTATGATGGAAAATCCTGTACGCCGCCGGGAATCGCCGCGTCGGGAATGCCGTACCAATGCTCGATGCTCGTGGTGCCGAAATGGATGTCGTCCCACGCGTTCGTCTCCTCGACGCCGACGTGGTGCGCGACGCGCAGGCCCTCCTTGTGCGCTTCCTCTTCCATCGCCTGCATGATGTCGCGGTCGATGCCGAGCAGCTTGATGCCGTCGGCGCCCATGGCCTTGAGCGCGCGCACCCGGGCGCGGGCCGAGTCGGCGTTGGTGGGCCGGCCGAACTGCGGATAGACGAAGATGCGCGGGGCGACGAGCGTACCCTTGGCGCTCGCGTCGCGCCAGGCCAACGCCTTCCTCGTGTCGCTGCCGACGTCGCGCACGGCGGTGATGCCGCAGGCGAGCCAGACGTCCAGCTCGTATTGGATCGGCTGCGGAACGCCGGAGCGTTCGTCCTGCAAGTGCGCGTGCGCGTCGATCAGCCCCGGCAGCACGTACTTCCCCGTGGCGTCGATCTCCGCCGTGCCGGGCGTGGCGGCGGGCCGGCGACCCTCGCCGCGCCTGAGCGCCACCGGATCGAGCGCGACGAGCTGCGTGATCGTGCCGCCCTCGACGACGATGTCGAACGGCCCCCGCGCCGGCGTCCCGTTGCCGTCGACGATCGTGGCGTTGCGGATGATGAGCCGCGCCGGGCGCACGCCGTGGGTGACGGTGGTTTGCGCGGAGACCGCCGAGGTGGACATGGCGGAGACGATCGCGGCGACGAGGACCGCGGCGAGAGACGGGCAGGCTCGCATCTGAACACTCGGAAAGAAGGGCGGGGCATGGTGCACCGACCGTGCAACCTGCCCCGCCGCCGAGCGACGCGCAATACTGACGAGCCGGCTCTACGGAACTTGGTTCGCCGGCGATTCGCCGTTCGTCGAATCCGGCACCGCGAGCAGCTTCGGATCGACGTCCGCCGGCTGCACGCCCGTGATCTGCGTCTGCTGCACGACGTGCATCGTGTCGATCGTCGGATCGGTGCCGACGTAGCTCTGGAATCCGATGATGTCGTGGATGCCGGAGAACGTGGTGTTCGTGGCCACTTTGACCGGCGTGCCCTCGATCTGGGCTCGGATCGCCCGCAGCTTGAGAGCGTACTCGATGAGCGGCCCGTCGGTCGACTGATCGGCGACGATGAGCGGCTCGAACGGATTCGGGATGCGCATCGGGAGCTGGGCCGTCCAGATGTCGGTCACCGCATGCGCCGGGAACCCCTGATCGCCCCAGAGGACGCGATAGTCGGTCGTGACGCGGTAGTGCTGTGTCGGACGTCCGTCCATCGGGTCGCCCGCGCCCAGCTTCTCGAGCTTGAAGTTGACGTCGAGCAGCTCGAGCTGATTGAGCAGTCCTCCTCCGAGGCCACCGCGACCGCGCCGTCCACCGCGTGCCCCGCCGGGTGGGCCGCCGCCGCCACCGCCGCCGCGGCGGCCACCGAAGCCGCCTCGTGCTCCGCCGGCGCGCCCGCCCGCCGCGGCGCCATCTGCGTCTGGATTGGCGCCGCCGAATCCGCCGCGACCGCCGCCCATCACGCGTCCCAGCGCGACGACCGCCGGTCCGCCGAAGACATCGTTCGCGGCCGAATACCGCTGGTCTTTGGTGTGCTCGATGAAGACCTTGCCTGAATCGAGCGCGATGAGGTAGTCGTCGGTCGTCACCCCCTGCGGCGGCGGAGTGAAGACGAGAAACTCGACCCGTGACCGGTTGCCGAGGGCAATGCCGCGGCCACGCATGACTTCGTCGTCCTGGCCGCGGGGCACGTCGCCGGCGTAGACCTGCGTCGATGAGGAAATTTTGAACGACAGGCCGGGCTCGCGCGCGCCCGGCGTGACCGCCGCGACCGTCCCCAGGAAGCCGGCCAGCATGGCCGTTGCCAACGCGCCGCGACGCTCGAGACGAACGAGATGAACGAGAGGAACCAATCGTGTGGATCTGAGAAACACGTGTGCTCCGAATACGTCGTTGATGGACTGAAGTTTATACGTCCGGCGACGGGCGAACGTTCGCCGTCGCGGCGGCGAAGCCGGCCCGTCAGTGCTTGCCCGGGCTGCGCCGATGCCTCATAATTGCACGCCCCAGAGCGGCGCGGCTCGGGCACCTGATCGCACTCGACGCCCCCACCTCATCTCATGCCCGATCGGTCCGAGAAGCGGCCGTCGTTCGACCCCCGCGTGCTGGACCGCACGGTCATCGCGCGGCCACTGCTCGAGGAGCTCGCGAAAAAGGGCGACGACGCGCTCGTCGACATCGTCATCGATCTCAATCTCAACTTTCCCGGCGGCCGCGATCGCGCGCGCGAGCGCGTACGCGATCTCGCGAGTGCCGCGCTGGCGGCGAGCGGCGGCCGCAAACGCGGCGCGGGCGTCGACGAACGCAAGACCGAGCTGAGCGACCAGTACGTGTTCGCCCGACTGTCGGGCCGGGCGATCAGGGCGATGGTCCGGTTCGACGCGGAGTCCGTGGGGGGCGCGTCGTCGGCGCCGTCGCGCGTGATTTTTCGCATCTGGCCCGATTTCGAGATCCGGGCGCTGCTCACTCACTCGGTCAGCACGGTCAAGGCCGACGCGGCGCTCACCTCCTTTTCGGCGGGCGGAAGCCGGGTAGTCTGGGCCGTGCTCGATTCGGGTGTGCAGGGCGACCACCCGCACTTCCGCAAGCACGACACGCTCCGCCTCGCGGCGCCGCTGCGCCACCGCGATTTCACCATTGGGCCGGACGACGTCGAGAGTCCGCTGGTCGACGAGTTCGGTCACGGGACGCATGTCGCGGGCATCATCGCCGGCGAGCTGGACGTCGACGATCTCGCGGCAGCGGCGAGAAGCTCGGTGGCCGCGGTGACGCGGCATCAGGACGAATCGGGTCGTGTGGTGCAGGAGGTCACGCCGCTGAGTCACATTCGCGGCATCGCGCCGGAGTGCACGATCCTCAGCGTGAAGGTGCTCGACAAGGAGGGCAAGGGTCAGGTCAGCAATCTGATTACGGCCCTGGAGGAGATCGAGCGTATCAACGGATACGGGAAGGATCTTCGCATTCACGGCGTGAACTTGAGCGTCGGCTACGATTTCGATCCCGAGTGGTTCGCCTGCGGCCAGAGTCCGCTGTGCAACGTCGTCGATCGCGTGGTGCGCTCCGGCGTGGTCGTCGTCGTGGCGGCGGGCAACACGGGCTATGGGTATCAAGACACCGTCGACCGCGGCTCGGTGGCCGCCGGTCTTCCGTTGAGCATCAACGATCCGGGAAACGCCGACCGCGCCATCACCGTCGGCTCGACGCATCGCGACATGCCGCACGTGTACGGCGTGTCGTACTTCTCGTCCAAGGGTCCGACGGGCGACGGGCGGCCGAAACCGGATCTCGTCGCCCCCGGAGAGAAGATCATCTCGTGCGGCGCCGGTACGACACTGGCCGGCGCCCGCGCCGCGTCGAACAGTGACGCGCTGTACGTCGAGGACAGCGGAACGAGCATGGCCGCGCCGCACGTGTCGGGTGCGATCGCGGCGTTTCTTTCGATCCGCCGCGAATTCATTGGCCAGACCGACGAAGTGAAGCGCATCTTCCTGCAGTCGGCCACGGATCTCCGCCGCGAGCGCTACTTCCAGGGCGCCGGTCTGGTCGATGTCATGCGCGCCATCCAGTCGGTGTAGTCATGCCATCACCCAGGAAGGTCGGGTCGTTCGCCTACCTGCCGGTCGAATTCACGAGGGACGGCGACATCTACAAGGCGTCGCAGCTCGAGGCGGTGCTCGACCTGATCGCCAAACCGGCGGCGAACGGCGTGACTGACCTGTTCGTCATCTCGCACGGCTGGAACAACGACATCGCCGAAGCGGAAGATCTGTATTCGCGCCTCTTTTCTGCGGTCGATGCGGTGCTCGCGCGCAACAGCGCGGCGTGCGACGAGGTGCGTGCGAGGCGCGCCGCCGTGGTGGGAATTCTCTGGCCGTCGAAGAAGTTCGACGAGGCGTCGCTCACCGCCGGTGGAGCCGCGTCCATGGGCGCGAAGGAAGCGTCGGCGCTGACGGATTCGCTCGATCTGTTGAGCGGCTTCATCGGCACGCCCGGCGCCAAGCGATCGCTCGCGCGCGCACGCGCGCTCGCGCCGGTGCTCGCGAGCTCGCTCGACGCACGCGACGAGTTCGTGCGCATCGTCCGCGCCTTCATGCCGCACGACGTCAACGTTGAAGAGCCGGTGATCCCCGACGACCTGTTCACCCTCGACGGCGATCAGTTGCTGCAGCGGCTGAGTCGCGCCGGTCACGACTCGACGGCTGCCGGCGCGCGCCGCGCTACGAGCTCCGGCGGCGCGGCTGGTTTGGGCGATTGGATCGGCAAGGCCGTCGATGGCGCGAAAGGTCTCGTCAACCTTGTCACGTACTATCAGATGAAGAACCGCGCCGGCGTCGTCGGGGAGAGGGGCGCGTACGACATGCTTCGGCAGATTCGCGCCGCACGGCCGGCCGACGGGAACGACTCGCTCCGGCTGCATCTCATCGGTCACAGCTTCGGCTGCCGGCTGGTGACCGCAGCAACGGCGGGTCCGGCGACCGCACCGCCGCTTCCCATCGACTCGCTCACGCTGTTGCAGGCCGCGTTCTCCCACTACGGCTTCGCGCAGGCGTACGACGGCACGCACGACGGATACTTTCGGCGCGTCGTGACGGACCCGGCCCGCGTGCGCGGGCCAATCGTCATCACGTTCACGGCGAAGGACAAGGCGGTCGGCCTCGCCTACCCGATCGCGTCACGCATCGCACGACAGATCGCCGCCGCACTAGGCGACGCGAACGATCCGTACGGCGGGCTCGGTCGCAACGGAGCGCAGAAGACACCGGGCGCGCAAACCGTCACGCTCGGCAAGGTCGGCTCCGTCTATACGTTCGCCGCCCGCGGCATCTACAACCTCGACGCGAACGCTGTCATCGCCGGCCACTCGGACTTGGCGCACGCAGAGGTCGCGTACGCGATCGTGAGCGCCGCGGCCGCCGTGTGAGCCATTGCAAGGGCTGCCGATCGCGGCGAAGCCACCAAAAAATGGCCACTGCTGAACGAATCGTCTCGGCGCCTGGAGCGGATCCATTGCATCCGTTTCGTTATGGCGGGGCCGAGCGGCAGTCGCGAGAGGCCGGCGTGGCGATCGAGTGCGCGGGCGCCAGAGAGGCCGTAACAAGAATGAACACGGAGTGCGCGGATGGCGCGGAGCGGAACGGAGACCGCGTCGACGGCCGGAAACGCCAGACAACAGCAAGAAAAAAAACAGCTAGAAAAACAAGGGCAATGGCCTTCTTTCACTTGCGCCGACCGTGCTCCCTGAGGCTCGAGCGGGATTCTCTCTCGACCCACGCCGTTCCCTAGCTGTTGTCGTCTGCCGCCGCGCTTCTGCCTCGTTCATGTGTCCCCGCGCTTCATTCGGCTCGCAACGCCACCACTGGATCGACGCGGGACGCGCGACGCGCGGGAATCCAGCTCGCCAGCACCGCCGCCGCGGCGAGCACCACGGTCACGAGCACGTACGTGATCGGATCGCTCGCCGACACGCCAAACAGGAATGCCGACAGCACGCGCGTCGCCGCCAGCGCGCCGGCGAGCCCGATCGCCGTAGATGCCGACCACCGCGAGCACGAGCGCCGTGGCCGCGAACAGCGCGAGCAAGAGCGCACGAAAGCGCGCTTGTGCCGTGGCGCCCGCCGCGCGCGCGTCCATCGTCTGCATGTCGTAGAGCGGGAGCCGCGGCGCCGCGTCGTGCACGGCGCGACGCACCTCGGGTCCGAGTGTCGCCGCATCGCGCGCGGCCCGTACGAACACGATCATGCCCGCCCGGGGCGACTCCGCGTATGGCACATACACCTCGGGCCGCGGCGCGGAGTCCGGATTCTGGCGCACGCCTCGCACCACGCCGACGACGCGCGCGCTATCCATGCCGCCCTGGCCGATGCTTACGGGCTTTCCGATTGGGTTCTCGCCTGGCCAGAAGCGTGTCGCCGCGACGTCGTTCACGACCGTCACCTTCTGTGCGCCGATTCGATCGGCCGCCGTGAACAGCCGGCCGCGCTCGAGGCGCACGCCCATCGTCTCGAACCAGTTCGGCGATGCCCAGTGCACGCCGACGAGCGGCTGGTGCATTGGATTCGGGTCAACCCTCCGGTCGAGCAGCGTGAGCGACGTGGCGTTGCAGCCGCCGCTCAGCGGCGCGCAGTTGTTGATTGCGGCGTCGCGTACGCCGGGCACGGCCCGTACGCGGTCGAGTAGCTCCGTGTAGAAGCCGGGCATCGAGTCGCGCGTCACCTCGCCCGGCGCGAACGCCACGCGGAAGGTGAGCACGTTCCCCGCATCGAAGCCGGGATCGGTGCCGAGCAGCTTGGTGAGGCTTCGCAGCATGAGTCCCGAGCCGGCGAGCAGCACGAGCGCGAGCGTCACCTCGGTGACGACCAGCGCGCGTCGCCCGAGCGACGCGCCGGCGCGACCGCCCGAGCGCCCATCGCCCTTGAGCGCGTCGTTGAGCGATGCGTGCGTGGAACCCATCGCGGGCACGAGCCCGAACAACAGTCCGACGGCGAGCGACACGCCCAGCGCGAAGGCGAGCGCCCGCCAGTCGAGCGCGATCGAAGAGAAGGCGACGACCCCGACGCCGCTGTCGCGATGCATGCGCAGCGTCGTTGCCGGATCGATCAGGCCGAGTGCGCGCACGCCGAGCCAGGCCACCGCTACGCTCGCAACGCCGCCGACCAGTGCGAGCAGCACGCTCTCGGTGACGAGCAGGCGCCGATCGCGAGCGTGGCCACGGCGACGGCGGTGAACGCGGGCCGGCGGGCGAGTCCGCGCGCGGCATAGCGGACGTCCTGCCAGATGCTCTCGGCGAATTCGCTGAAGTGCATGCGTTGCTCCCGGTGTTCGGGCGGAAAGGCGGAGTTGGCGGCGCGCTATTGGGGTCAGACACTAACGCGTCGGGAACCGTTGGCCATGGTCGGCGACGAGCCATGCCGAGTCGCGCCGGGCTGTGCGGCTGGCCATATTTCGGGACCGCCGCGCTCGACCGCGCGGTCTGCTCGCTACCCGGGGATCTCAATGGCCAAAATCGCCGAGACCGAATGGATCTGGCGCGACGGCGAATTCGTTCGCTGGCAGGACGCCACCGTTCACGTGCTCGCTCATTCGCTGCAGTTCGGTTCGTCCGTCTTCGAGGGAATTCGCTGCTACGGCACGCCGCGCGGTCCGGCCATCTTTCGCCTCGAGGACCATCTTGGGCGGTTGCTCGACTCGTGCAAGATCTACCGCATGGAGCCGAAGTATTCGCTCGACGAGCTCGTGGCGGCCTGCTGCGAGCTCGTCGACCGCAATGGCCTCGACGCCTGCTATCTGCGACCGATGGTCGTGCGCGGCTATGGCGCGAGCGGCATGGTGCCGTTCGACAGTCCGGTCGAAGTCTTCCTGCCGTGCTGGCCCTGGGGCGCGTACCTCGGCGACGGCGCGCTGGAGAACGGCGTCGACGCCTGCGTGGCCAGCTGGCATCGCATGGCGCCGAACACGATCCCGTCGATGGCCAAGGTGGCCGGCAATTATCTGAGTGGCCAGTTGATCAAGATGGAGGCGCTTCGCAACGGATTCGCCGAGGGCATCGGCTTGTCGCCCAATGGCATGATCAGCGAAGGGTCCGGGCAGAATCTCTTCGTCGTCCACAAGGGCACGATCTACACGCCGACCATCAACGGAACGCTGCTTCACGGCATCACGCGTCACAGCATTCTCACGCTGGCGCGCGACATGGATTTTCCCGTGCGCGAGCAGGAGTTGCCGCGCGAAATGTTGTATACGGCGGACGAAGTCTTTCTCACCGGGACGGCCTCCGAGGTCACGCCCGTGCGGAGCGTCGATCGTATCACGGTCGGGAGCGGGAAGCGCGGTCCGATCACGACGCAAATCCAGCAACGGTTTCTCGAGTTGGTGCGGGGCGCGGGCGAGGACACCTACGGCTGGCTCACGCACGTGCGTGCCGAGCGGGCGAGCAAGCAGTCCGTGTAGGGCAGATTGGCGGGGCGATTGGGCACGGAATCCGCATGACTCTGCCAGGACGCCGGTCCGTCTGGTGTCCTGGCTTTCACGGGTGATGCTATGCCGAACGCAGATTACACGCCGGACCTGAGCAGCCTCGAGCAGGATTATCAAATCCTCACCGAGCTCCACCGTTCCAGCGATTCGCGCACGTATCTCGCGCGGCATCTCGGCCTCAACCGCGACGTCACGGTCACCGTCGTACACGCCACCGACACGGCGGGGTACCAGATGTTGACGCAGTATGCCGCGGACGCGCGCATTCTGGCCAAGGCTCGTCACCCGAACATCATCCCCGTGATCGAAGGGCGGCAGCTCTCGCACGACACGTTCGCGGTGGTGCGCGCGCGTGTGCGTGGGTCGACGCTCAACCAGCTCGTGGGCGAGGTCGGTCCGTTGCCCCTGCCGCGCGGCGCGCTGCAGAACATCTATTCGGCGCTCGAGTGGGCGCGAAAAGGCGGGATCGTCCACCGCCGCGTGTCTCCGGACGACGTCGTGTTCCAGCAGGGCAGCGGGCGCGTGCTCCTCGCCTTCGACCCGGCGATCCCCTTGGGCGACGCGACGTGGGACCGCTGCGCCGACGCACGCACGATCGGCCGTCTCGCATGGGAGATGCTCGCCGGCCGTCCCTCCGACAACCCCGACGCGAAAACGCTCGCCGAGCTTCGCCCCGATCTGCCGACGCGCATCATCGAGGAGACGGTCGCGTTGATGAACTGCAAGCGCGACGCTGCTCCGCCGAACGTTCCCGCCTACATCATGCTGCTCGGCGCCCCGCCGAGCGTATTGGCATCGAACATGTCGGCGACGCGGATGCCGGTCCCGCCGAGCGCCATCAGGTCGACACCGCTTGGCAAGACGGACGATGCGGTGCTCGTCGTCAAGCAAGGACTCGGATTCAACGCGCGGGTCGCGTTGGCCGCCGCGGTCTTGGCGGTCATCGTCCTCGTGGCGCTGCTGCTGGTGAATCGAAACGGGTCTGGTGGCTCGCTGGTCGCGCCCGGCGGCCAGGCATCGGATTCAATGGCCCAGGCGGCGGGAGACGTCGATCGCGCGTCGCGACCCGATACGATGGTCCCTGTCGCGTCGCCGCCGGCGGTGGCGCACGTGGTCACGCCACCGGCGACCATCGTGGCTGCTTCACCGCCGCGCGACACTGACTCGTCGCGCCGCGCGCAGGGCGAGTCCCTGCTGGCGCCGCCAACGGAGCGGCGGCACGAGCCGGGCCGTCCCACGACGCCCCCGCTGACGATGCCGAACGTTCCGCCGCCGACCGACACGACTGCGCCGGCGCAGATCTGCGGTTCACCGGCGCCGTCGGACCAGCGGAGCTGTCTCAAGGCCGCGATTCAGCAGGGTGATGTGCCGGTGAATCGCGTGTACAGACAGCTCATCGCCGCGCTGCGCGCCCAAGCCGGCGTGCAGGACAGCGAGCCCGATCCACCGTCGGTCACGCAGCTCCGTGAGACGCAGACGAAGTGGCTCGGCGACCGCGACATGGCGTGCGGCAACGTGGGCATCGGCCCATTGTACGCCACGGAACGCGCGCAATGCTATGCCGACCAGTCGGCGAAACGGATGCGCGAGCTGCGGGACATGCTCGACGAGATCCCGAGGCTGTAGCCGTCGGGATCGAGGCGCTTGACATCCTCGTGCGACGATCTTACTGTACCTCCCACAACTGAAGACTCGTGGTGATTTGCCGCCTATTGCCGCCACGTAAAACAAAGTGCTAAAACGCGACATGCCCGGCGGCTTCTGTCCTCCGGGCATTCGTATTTTCCGGTATCAGCATCAACACGCATGATCTCGAACCACAGCATGCCGATGCGAATGTCGATGGCGGCCGCTTCTCCCTCGGGAGGGACGGACGGGCGACGACGCATGCCTGCGTAGTCATCGAGCGACGTAAACGCTCGGAACGCCCCCCGGTCCTCTCGCGCGAGAGGACCGGGGTTTTTGTTTTTCCGCGAACGTGTCATCGGAGGACGAGAAGAAATGGAAGTGTCGAGTCTCGAGCCGGTTCGAGCGACTCGTGAGCCGCGAACCGCTCCGCGGGTCGATCGCGTGACGCACTACGAGCTCACTGGCGAGCCGGGCGCGCCGGTCGTCGTCGTCCTCGGCGGCATCTCGGCCACGCGTCACGTCACGACCACCGATCGCGATCCGTCGCCCGGCTGGTGGGACGCCATCGCCGGTCCCGGTTATGCCATCGATACCCTCGAGTATCGCGTGCTCGGGGTGGACTTTCTCGACGGTGGGTTGCGGGGCGACGGCCGGCCGCAGCGCATCGTCACGACGCACGATCAGGCGGCCAATATCGCGCGCGTGCTCGATGCCCTCGGGGTGGAGAGGATTCATTCGTTCGTTGGCGCGTCGTACGGTGGCATGGTCGCTCTCGCATTCGCCGAACGCTATCCGGATCGCGTCGATGGCATCGTCGCGATCAGTGC
>Ga0157370_10006479_pt1 | contig 12910 bp, 14 predicted proteins | sample C35metaG_FD_113463 | JGI IMG/M metagenome (GOLD analysis project Ga0157370, IMG submission 113463) | Corn rhizosphere microbial communities from Kellogg Biological Station, Michigan, USA - C3-5 metaG | ecosystem: Host-associated > Plants > Roots > Rhizosphere > Soil | place: USA: Michigan...
ACGCCGCGCCAGCATTCAGTCACAACCTGTTCTAGAATTACGCGGCTTAACGCCGGATTTCCCCATGCCTTTCGTTGTCACCGAAAACTGCATCAAGTGCAAACACACCGATTGCGTGGAAGTGTGCCCCGTGGATTGCTTCCATGAAGGCCCGAACTTCCTGGTGATCGACCCGGACGAGTGCATCGACTGCACCCTGTGCGAACCGGAATGCCCGGTCAACGCGATTTTCCCCGAAGACGACGTGCCCGCCGGGCAGGAAGTGTTCGTGGGCCTCAATGCCGAGCTGGCCAAGGCCTGGCCGGTGCTGACCGTGCGCAAGGACCCGCCCGCCGACGCCGGCGAATGGGACGGAAAGCCGGACAAGCTGCCACTGCTGGAACGCTGAGCCGCCAATGCGGCGGCAACGAAAAAGGGCGCCATGGGCGCCCTTTTTCGTATCGCTGACAGATGACGGGTAGTGCCGGCCACTGGCTGGCTGCTCCCGGGCCCAACGCCTTCAGCGCCGAGCCGGTCCGGACCTGCCGCCGGCGTCCCTTACGGAGCCAGCTTCGCCTTCAGCTCGCCCAGCAGCTTGGTCGGGGCGGCACCGGTGGCCGGCAGACCGCGCGGGTCGACGGCCGACACGTAGGCACCGGCTTCCACGCCGACCACACGAACCAGGAAGTCGCTGCCTTCGTAGGCCACGTCATAGGAACCCAGCAGCTGTGCCTTGCTGGCGATCTTCACGCCGGCCACCGATTCCAGCGCGGTGCCGACCTTGCCGAACACCTCGTCCTTGCTGCCCGGCACGGTGAAGCCGGCCGCGTTGGTCGGGGCCTGGGTGGATGCTGCCGCCGGCGCCGGCCTGGCAGCCTGCGAGGCCAGCACCGGCACCTGGGCGGCCGGGCTGCCGCCCGGGGCGTTCAGGTCCGGCGGCACTTCCAGCGGACGCATTTCCGGCGCCAGCGCGTAGTCGCCCTTGGCCCCGCGCTTGAAGCAACCAGTGGTACCCACGAGGGTGGCAGTGGCCAGGATCGCGAAGGACAGCACGCGGATGGCGGAAACGGATTGACGCATGGGAATCTCCTGGGTGACCACGGGTGGTCAGTGGTTGGATAGTGCTTCCAGCGCACCGATGTCGGTGGCCAGGTGTTCGGCAGCGGCGTGATGCGCCGCGGACAGGGACAGCAGCGGCAGGCGAAGCCCGTGGCCGATGCCGATCCGGCGCAGCAGGTCCTTCACCGGGATCGGATTGGACTCCACGCCGCAGAATTCATGGAACGGTTCCAGGCGGGCATCCCACGCCTCGGTCGCCTCGCGCTCGCCGGCCGCGGCCAGGTCGCACATGCGTCGGTAGGCGCCCGGCAGGGCGTTGGAGCCCACCGAGATCAGGCCATCCACGCCGGACAGGATCGAGCGCGCCGCAGTGCCGTCATCGCCACTGAGCACGGCAAAATCGGCCGAACGCACCGCCATGAGGGCCTGCACGCGGCCCACATCGCCCACGGCTTCTTTGATACCCACGATGTTCGGGTGCACGGCCAGCACGGCCACGGTTTCGGGCAGCATGTCGCAGCCGGTGCGCCCGGGCACGTTGTACAGGATCACCGGCAGCCCGCCCTGGTCGGCGACGGCGCGGTAGTGGGCAATGAGCCCTTCCTGGGTGGGCCGCACGTAGGGCGGGGTCACCACCAGCGCATGGGTGGCGCCGCTGGCGGCGGCCCGGCGGGTCTGTTCGATGGTTTTCGCCGTGCCCGACAGGCCGGTCCCGGCCAGCACCGGGATGCGCCCGGCCACGGTTTTGACCGCGCTGCGCAGCAGCTGGTCGTACTCGTCGTCGGACAGGGTCGCGGCCTCGCCGGTCGAACCGGCCACCACCACCCCGTGAACGCCACCCTCCAGTTGCAGGTGCAGCAGGCGCTGCCAACCGTCGGGATCCAATGCGCCATCGGCCTTGAAAGGCGTGGCCAGCGCGGTGATGAGACCGGAAAGGGACAAGGAAACGTTGCTCGGAAGAAAGGGGGAACCCAGCGGGCCTAAACGCCGGCCGGATGTACGTTGCATGTTACTTGCGGGTCGAAAGCACGGGCAAGTATGCTGGACTCCGGCGAACGTGCCGTCGCCGGCCGTTCAGACTCACCTTGCATCACCCGGAACCCTCTTGACCGACACCACGCCGCGGCCTGCGCCGACCGAAAACCATCTCCTGATCAACGCCTACACGACGCATCCGGAGTCCCCCCTGCTGCCTGTCACACGGCGTATCTCCGACAGCGGTTGCAACCTGGTTGATGCACGCCTGGCCACGGTCGGCCGCGATGTCTCGGTGACCGCGCTGGCCACCGGCTCGTGGGACGCGGTGGCCAAGCTGGAAGCCATGCTGACCCGGCTCGAGCGCGAAGAAGGCCTGAAGCTGGTGTGGTACCGCACCGGTGCCAAGCAGGCGCAATCCAACCTGCTGCCGTACATCGTGGAAGTGATTGCCGCCGACAAGCCGGGCATCCTGTTCCAGCTGGCCGATTTCTTCGACCGCCAGGGCATCACCATCGAAAACCTGCAGAGCACCCGCTACCGGGCGATGCAGACCGGCGCGGAGATGTTCTCGGCGCAGGTCACCATCGGGGTGCCGGCCAACATGCACATCGCCGCGCTGCGCGACGATTTCCTCGAATTCTGCGACCACCTGAACCTGGATGCCATCATGGATCCGATGAAGTTCTGATTGTTCGCGCGTTCGTCACGGGCGCGCGGCGTTTCATGCAGGTGTAATGGCACGACCCCAGGATCCGGAAAGGAACCCATGAACGACGGCGACACCCTGGACAGCACCACCCTCGCACTGCCGCTGGCGTTGTCCGGCGGCGAGCACACCTCCCTCGGCGCACTCGCCGGCCAGTGGCTGGTGCTGTATTTCTACCCGAAGGACAGCACGCCGGGCTGCACCACCGAAGGCATCGACTTCAACGCGCTGCTGCCCGAATTCACCCGCCTCGATGCGCGCGTGTTCGGTGTTTCCCGCGATTCGGTCAAATCCCACGACAACTTCTGCGCCAAGCAGGGCTTCGCCTTCCCGCTGATCAGCGACGGCGACGAAGCGCTGTGCACCGCCTTCGACGTGATCAAGCTCAAGAACATGTACGGCAAGCAGGTGCGCGGCATCGAGCGCAGCACCTTCCTGATTTCGCCCGACAGTCGTATCGTGCAGGCGTGGCGCAAGGTCAAGGTGGCCGGCCACGCAGACACCGTCCTTGAAGCCCTGAAGGCCGCGAAAACCCAGTGACCAACCTGCACCCCCCAATGGCCATCACCCTGCCCTGCAGGCTGTGATGGCTTGTCCCTGTTCTGCCACCAGGAAATGACGATGACCCGAGGGAAGCGCATCTACGTTCTGGATACCAACGTGCTCATGCACGATCCGACCGCGCTGTTCAAGTTCGAGGAGCATGATGTCTACCTGCCGATGCAGGTGATCGAAGAGCTGGACAACGGCAAGAAGGGCACCACCGAGGCCAGCCGCAACGCGCGCCAGGTCAGCCGCTTCCTCAACGAGCTGGTGCAGGCGTCGGGCCTGGACAACCTGGCCGACGGCATTCCGCTGCAACGGCCCAACGGGCTGCAGCTGCGCGGCAAGCAGAGCGTGGGCCTGCTGCGGTTCCAGACCAGTCACTTCGATGCGGGCAAGAGCTTTGGCGCGGTCATCCCGGACAACGCCATCCTCGGCGCGATCCTGGCACTGAAGGAACAGATCCCCGAGATCCCGGTGGTGTTCGTCTCCAAGGACATCAACCTGCGGATCAAGGCGGCCATCGCCGGCATCGTGTCCGAAGACTACGAAAACGACCGCGCGCTGGATGATTTCAGCCTGCTCTACACCGGCGCCACCGAACTGCCGGAAGATTTCTGGAAGAAGCACACCGACAACCTGCGCAGCTGGAGCGACAAGGGCCGCACCAGTTACGAAATCATCGCCAGCGAAGACGAGAACTGGCACCCCAACCAGTATGCGTATCTGCCCGGGGACGATGAAGTCGAACTGCGCGTGGCCAAGGTGGATGGCGACAAGATCACCCTGTCGCTGGTCAATGACTTCCGCCACGGCAGCCACGCGGTGTGGGGCATCAGCGCGCGCAACCGCGAGCAGAACTTCGCCCTCAACGCGCTGATGGATCCGGAGATCGATTTCGTCACCCTGCTCGGCACCGCCGGTACCGGCAAGACCCTGCTGGCGCTGGCCGCCGGCCTGGCCCAGACCATGGACCAGCAGCGCTACCGCGAGATCATCATGACCCGCGCCACGGTCAGCGTCGGCGAGGACATCGGCTTCCTGCCCGGCACCGAGGAAGAGAAGATGACGCCGTGGATGGGCGCGCTCACCGACAACCTGGAAGTGCTCACCCACACCCAGGAAGGCGGCGCGTGGGGCCGTGCGGCCACCAACGACCTGATCGCCAGCCGGATCAAGATCCGCTCGCTGAACTTCATGCGCGGGCGTACCTTCCTGTCGCGCTACCTGATCCTGGACGAAGCGCAGAATCTCACCCCCAAGCAGATGAAGACCCTGATCACCCGTGCCGGCCCCGGCACCAAGATCGTCTGCCTGGGCAACGTCGAACAGATCGACACCCCGTACCTGACCGAAACCACCTCGGGCCTGACCTACGCGGTGGACCGCTTCAAGAACTGGCCGCACAGTGCCCACGTCACGCTGCGTCGTGGCGAGCGTTCGCGCCTGGCCGACTACGCCTCGGAGGTGTTGTGAATCGTCCCCTGTCCCGTGCCGTCCTGCCGCTGGCGCTTGCTGCGCTGGCGGCGGCCTGCACGCCCGCCAACGTCCGTCCGGGCGCCAGCGTGCCCACCGCGGTCAAGACCGGCCAGTCCTGGGTGGTCACCCGCCCGGTGATCGCCGCCCAAGTGCTCGACACCTGCTCACGTTCCAGCCCCGGCCGCGAGGCCGGGGCAGTCACTGGCTACTGGGCGCCCAGCCGCCAGCAGGTGGAACAGCTGGAAGCCCAGCTGCCCCGGCTGGAGGCCCAGGTGCCCAACGCCGCCGATTTCGACCGGCAGTACGTCGGCATCGAGATGGGCGGCAGGCAGGTGATCTACCTCAACGCCTTCCATCTGCCGGACGGTGCCGATATCGACCCCTCCCGCGACGCCATCCGGGTGTGTGACGGCGGCGCACAGTTCTGGGGCGCGGTGTTCGACCCGGCGACCGGCACCTTCTCCGACGTGCAGTTCAACGGCCCGCCGAAGGGCCGGTGACCATGGCGCTGACCGTGCCGTGATGAGCCGCCCGCACGCCGGATGAGCATCCGGCTTCCGACATGGGTATGGATCGGTGCGATCGCGCTGTCCTGCGTGGCCGGCATGGTCAACGTGGTCGGCTTCCTGGGATTCGAACACCAGGCGGTAAGCCACATGACCGGCACCACCAGCCAGCTGGGCATGGCGCTGGCACAGGGCGACTGGCGCGTGGTGGGCCACCTGTGGGGCCTGCTGATCGCGTTCTGCCTGGGCGCGATGCTCAGCGGCATGATCGTGCAGGACAGCACCCTGCAGCTGGGCCGCCGCTATGGCGTGGTGCTTACGCTGGAGTCGCTGTTGCTGCTGGCCGCCATTCCACTGTTCAAGCAACAGCAGATCTGGGGCGCACTGGCCGCGGCGATGGCCTGCGGGCTGCAGAACGCCATGGCCACCACCTTCAGCGGCGCGGTAGTGCGCACCACCCACCTCAGCGGCATGTTCACCGACCTGGGCATCGGCCTGGGCCACCTGCTGCGCGGACTGCCTTTGCCGATCCGGCGCCTGACCCTGAGTGGCTTGATCGTCAGCGGCTTCCTCGCCGGCGGCATCGTGGGCGCCTGGCTGTTCCTGCGCTGGGGGTACGACGCGCTGCTGGCCCCTGCCCTGCTGACCGGCTGCACCGGCCTGGGCTACATGCTGTTCCAGCAATGGCGGCACTGGCGCCCGCACTGAGCAGCACGCCCGCGGCAAACACTGCACAATCGCCGCATGACTCCCTCTTCTCCCGTTTCCGCCCTCACCATCGCCGGTTCCGACTCCGGCGGTGGCGCCGGCATCCAGGCCGACCTCAAGGCGTTTGCCGCGCACCGCGTGCATGGCCTGTCGGCGATCGCCGCGCTGACCGCGCAGAACACCCGGGGCGTCACGGCAGTCCACGTGCCACCGCTGGCGTTCCTGCAGGCGCAGATCGACGCCTGCTTTGCCGACTTCGACATCCATGCCGTGAAGCTGGGCATGCTGGCCAATGCCGAGGTGATCGGGCTGGTGGCCGACGCGCTGGAGAAGTACCGCCCCACGCACGTGGTGCTGGACCCGGTGATGGTGGCCACCAGCGGTGCCAAGCTGCTCGAAGACAGCGCGCTGCATGCGATGCGCACGCGCCTGTTGCCGCTGGCCACGCTGCTGACCCCGAACATCCCCGAAGCGGAGCTGCTGCTCGGCCGCACCATCACCACCGCCGACGAAGCCGAAGATGCCGCTGCGGCCCTGCTCGACCTGGGCACCGGTGCGGTGCTGCTGAAAGGCGGACACCTGCACGAGGGTGCCCGCGTGGTTGACCGCTTCTTCGACGGCGTCACCCGCGACGAGTTCATCCACGCGCGCCTACCGGTGGACGCGCATGGCACCGGCTGCACGCTGGCCTCGGCGATCACCGCGCAGCTGTGCCAGGGCCTGTCGCTGCCCAACGCCTGTGAAGCGGCCATCGACTACGTCGCCCGCGGCCTGCAAGGCGGGTACTACCCGGGGCGCAGCGAGGTGCTGGTGATCGACCACGTCGGCGCGGCGCGCCCGGCATGATCGAGACGCTGACGTTGCCGGTCGTGGCCGCCGACGGCCACCGCTTCGACGTTCTGGCCCGCATGCCGGCGCAACCACGTGCGCGGCTGCTGTGGTTGCCGGCACTGGGCGTGGCCGCGCGTCACTACCTGCCCCTGGCCGATGCGCTGGCCGCGCGCGGCATTGCCGTGTACCTGCACGAGTGGCGCGGCAACGGCAGCAGCAGCCTGCGCCCCGCGCGCGGGCAGGACTGGGGCTACCGCGAGATCCTCTACCACGACCTCCCGGCCAGCCTGGCCGCACTCGATGGCGGCACCGGCAATCAGTCCATCATTGGCGGGCACAGTCTGGGCGGGCAGTTGGCCTGCTGCTTTGCCGGGCGGCATCCCACGGTGTTCCAGCAACTGTGGCTGGTCGCCAGCGGCACGCCGTACTGGCGCACTTTCCCGGCGCCACGCGGCTGGACGCTGCCGCTGATCTACCGGTTCCTGCCCTGGCTGGCGCAGCGCCAGGGCGTGCTGCATGGGCGCCGCCTGGGGTTCGGTGGCACCGAGGCGCGCGGCCTGATCCGCGACTGGGCCCGGGTCGGGCTGAACAATCATTACGCGGGTGTCGGCATCACCGACGACCTGGAGGCCGGCCTGCGCCACGTGCGCGGCCATGCCACGGCCGTGGTGATGGCGCAGGACTGGCTGGCGCCGGTGCCTTCGATGCAGGGCCTGCTGGCCAAGCTGCCGCAGGTGCAGGCCTCGCTGCACGTACTGGATGCCACGACGCTGGAAACGCGTGCGGATCACTTCGCATGGATGAAATCGCCGCAGGCCGTGGCCGCGCTGCTTTTTCATTCAGTTCAATGAAGTTCTTCACAAAGGCGTTGACGAATGCGGCTCACATCCGCATAATTCCGCTCCTGTTGACGCGCCCGTAGCTCAGTTGGATAGAGTACCTGGCTACGAACCAGGCGGTCGGGAGTTCGAATCTCTCCGGGCGCACCATCAACAGGTTGCCAACTCCGCCGTTGGCATCAGCAGTACAACGTGATGTAAATGCGCCCGTAGCTCAGTTGGATAGAGTACCTGGCTACGAACCAGGCGGTCGGGAGTTCGAATCTCTCCGGGCGCACCATTACATCGCAGCAGGCTTGCCTGCCCTCCCGTCGAACGTGGCAACACGTGTGGCAGGACGCAAAACCAGACAATGCAAATGCGCCCGTAGCTCAGTTGGATAGAGTACCTGGCTACGAACCAGGCGGTCGGGAGTTCGAATCTCTCCGGGCGCACCATTGCATCGATGAAAAAACGGCAGCCTTGGGCTGCTGTTTTTTTTTGCGTGCTGCAGTGAGTACGCGCGCCGACCGGCTCGGCATGAACGTTGGAAGATCTGCCTGGAGCCGGGCAGAGCCCGGCTCTACCGAACGGTCGAATATCTGCCTGCAGCCGGCCAGCCGCCGAAACCAGCGCGTCGGGCCGCGACGTCTATCGCGGGATCATCCGCGCCGCGCTTGCGCCTGCAGCCGCGCCATCACCATGCGGTCGGCCTCACGCGGCATCTGCGGCGCGGCGCACTGCGCGCCGGCACGCCCTTCCTGCGCGAGCCAGTCGTCTACCACGCCCCCCAGCAGGTCCAGCCGCAACGGCAGCGTGATGTGGTCTTCGCCCTGCATTTCGATGTAGTGCACGCGCGGGCTGGCCACTGCCAGCCGGCGCCCTTGGTCGACGCGCACGTGCTGGTCGTTCTGCCCGTGTACCAGCAGCACGCAGGCCCGCGTATCGGCCAGCGCGCGTGCCACATCGACACGGTCCAGGTCGAGGTCCAGGCGTTGACTGGCCGCGGCGATCACCGCGTCGATATCCTGCCCGCCGTAGCGCCAACGCCCATAGGCCGCCATCGCCTGCGCCTTCCAGGCGGTCGGCTGCAGCGCCATCAGGTGCGGGATCATGCTACGGATGGCATCGCCGGCATTGGCGAAGGACTCCATCGCCACCACGCCACTGACCCGGTCACCAAGCTTGTCGGCGGCAAACAGCGCCGTGGCCGCGCCGTAGGACACCCCGAACAGGTACAGCGGCCCAACCACTTCGCCACGCGCCTGCAATGCATCGATCACGTCGATCACATCGTCCGACTCGAACGTGCCGTAGCCCGACGGACCCACACCGGACTGGCCATGGTTGCGCAGGTCGACGGTGACCACGCGGTAGCCGGCCTGGGCCAGCTGCAGCGACCACGGCAACATCGCATCACCACTCATCATCCAGCCGTGCAGCAGCACCACGGTGCCGCGCGGCGGCTGCGCCCGAAATGGCGTGGGCAGCGCCAGCGCAAGTCCGGTCTGCAGTGGCTCCCCGTTCTCGTGCGGCTGGGCCAGGTACTGGTAATGCAGCCCGTACTGGCCCGGGTCGAACGCCCGCCAGAAGATCGGCACGCCCGCACAGGTGGTGACCCTGCCATGCCGGTTGGGCACGCCGTCCACCGCGGCAGCGATGCGCGCGGTGTCCAGCAACGTGGACACGCCACCGGGCGCGACCAGCCGATCGCTGAGCGACGTCGAGCCAGCGGTGGAGGTGAGCGAGGAGCAGGCAGCCAGCCACAGGCCGGCCCCGGCCAGCAACAACAGCAGCAGGCGCTTCATGGGGGACACAGGGAAAACCAGAGTGAGCCGCGCAGGTTACCGGCCGCCGACCGGCCGCTCTATCGCATCCAGATGACCGTGCGATGACAGCGCAGCGGCGATTCAGCTTGACCCCGCCCGGCGCCACACCTCACCCCAGCCAGGCCTGCATCGTCGGCCACCAGCCGGCCATCACCTGCGCGCCCTGCATCCGCGCCCGCCACCAGCGCAACGCAGCGCCCTCCTCGCCCGGCCGCCAGGCGAGCCAGAAGGTCTCATCGGGCTTGGGCTCCTCCACCTGCTTGATCACCAGCCGGCCCTGCTCCACTGCCTGCTGCACATACGGCGCTGGCAGGAAGCCGAAACCCAGCCCGGCGCATTGCAGGCGGAACTTGCTGACGGTATCGGGCACCGTCACCGTCTCCTGCCCCATCAGCAGGCCCACCGTGCGCGGCAGCAACCGCCGCGCCGAATCGGCCACGGCGATCGCGCAGTGCGCGGCCAGCTGTTCGCGCCCCAGGGGCCCGGGCACGGCCGCCAGCGGATGCGAGGGTGACACCGCGAACACGAATTCCACCACGCCCATCGGCTCCACCACGTAGCCGCCGCCGCTCGGCCCTTCGCCAGCCGCGCCCACCAGCAGGTCCGCGCGCCGGTCCAGCAGGGCCTCCCAGGTGCCCGACAGCGACTCGCTGATCAGCCGCACGCGGGTCTGTTCGGCCACCGCGCTGAAGGCGCGCACGTCGTCGGCCAGCAACGCCGGCTGGAACATCGAATCCACCGCCACGGTCAGCTCCGCCTCCCAGCCCGAGGCCACCCGGCGCACCCGCATCTCCAGCTCGCGTGCGGCCCGCAGCAGGTGCCGCCCCTCTTCCAGCAGCGCCTGCCCGGCCTGCGTCAGCTGCGCGCGCGGGCCCACCCGGTCGAACAGCTGCACGCCCAGGTCCTGTTCCAGCTTGGACACCGTGTAGGAAATGGTCGACGGCACCTTGTGCAGCGCCTTGCCCGCGGCGGCGAAGGAGCCGCGGCGGTCGATGGCATCAAGGATCTGCAGGGCATCCAGGCTGAGCTTGAGCATTCGAATTTTTCGATGATGGCTTGCGAAACTATCCGTTTTTCAAACCCCAGGTGCAAGCGGATACTGGCGCCAACAGGAAAGGGACGCCGCAAACGCTCCCCGCCCACCATCGAAACGATCGAATACCCGAGGAGATCCACCATGCTGCAGATCCGCAAGAGCACTACCCGTGGCAAGGCCGACCATGGCTGGCTGAACTCCATGCACACCTTCTCGTTCGCCAACTACTACGACCCGCGCTACACCAGCTTCGGCCCGCTGCGGGTGATCAACGAAGACCGCGTGCAGGGCGGCCAGGGCTTCGGCACCCACAGCCACGCCAACATGGAGATCATCTCCTACGTGCTCGGCGGCGCCCTGGAGCACAAGGACTCGATGGGCACCGGCTCGGTGCTGCGCTATGGCGACGTGCAGCGCATGAGCGCCGGCAGCGGGGTCAGCCACAGCGAGTTCAACCATTCGGCCGACGAGACCGTGCACTTCCTGCAGATCTGGCTGTTCCCCGACCAGGAGAACATCGCCCCGAGCTACCAGGAAACCCATTTCGCCCCCGAGGCCAAGCGCGGCCAGCTGCGCCTGATCGCCGCCAAGGATGGGCGTGACGGTGCACTGCTGATCCACCAGGACGCCAACATCTACGCCACCATCCTGGACGGCAACGATCGCGTGCAGCTGCCGCTGGCCCCGCGTCGCGGTGCCTATGTGCAGGTGGCGCGGGGCCAGGTGCAGGTCAACGGCATCACGCTGGACACCGGCGACGCGCTGCAGATCAGCGACGAGGCCCAGGTGACGCTGGAAAACGCCAACGATGCCGAAGTACTGGTGTTCGACCTGCCGCTGTAAGGCGATGCGATGCACGCAGGCGGCGCCGAACCGATCGGGGCCGCCTGCTGCGCGTCAGGCTGTGGGAACAGGCGCGTCGGCAGCGATCAGCTGCTGCTGTTTCAGCTCCGCCCAGAACGCGGCCGGGATGGCCACCGACATCGACGCCACGTTGGCCAGCACCTGTTCGGGCGTGCGCGCGCCAGGAATGACCGCCGACACCACCGCCGGCGCATCGGCGAACTGCAGCGCCGCGGTACGCAGATCCACCCCGTGGCGGTCGCAGATGGCCTGCACCTTGGCACGCTTGTCCGGCGCCCAGGCAGGCACCGTGCCGTCATACAGATAGCGCTCGCGCCCGGCCAGATAGCCGGCCAGCAGAGGCGACCCCACCACCACCGACGCGCCGTGCGCGGCGATCTTCGGGAAGGTGTCGTGCAGGGCCTGGTCGTGGTCCAGCAGCGAGTACTGGCAGGCCAGCAGGAAGATGTCCGGGTCGGCCTCGTCGATCGCGCGCAGCGCAGGCTCGGGGCGGTTCACGCCGAATCCCCACGCCTTGATCAGCCCCTCTTCGCGCATGCGGGTCAACGCCGGCATCGCGCCCTTGGCCGCCTCGGCGAAGCGCTGCTCCCACGGCATGCCCAGGTCCTTCTCGTTGTCCGGGGACAGGTCGTGGATGAACACCACGTCCAGCTGCGACACGCCAAGCCGGTTGAGGCTGTCCTCCACCGAGCGCCGGGTGCCATCGGCCGAATAATCGTAGCGGTAGTGGAACGGGGACGGCTCCTGCCACATCGTTTTCTGCAGCGCGCCGCGCGTGGCCGTCAGCAGGCGGCCGACCTTGGTCGACAGCGTGTACTCGCCTGCCGGGTGGTTGTGCAGGTGATGGCCGTAACGACGCTCACTGAGGCCCAGCCCGTACCAGGGCGAGGTATCGAAACAGCGAACGCCGGCCGCGTACGCCGCTGCCAGCGTGGCCTCACTGATGGCATCGGTGGTGGCCGCAAAGCCATTGCCGATCGCCACCCCGCCCAGCCCCAGCCGCGTGCGCGGCCGATAGCGCCCCGCCTGCCCCGCCGCATTGGTGGCCAGTGTGCGCGCACTTACCCGCCCGCGTGTCGGCAGTACGCTGCCCGGGCCAGCGGCCTGGGCAAGCAACGGTGACGCCGCCAATGCGGCAGTGCCGACAGCGGCGGCGGAAAGAAACTGGCGACGTGCGTTCACGGCGACTCCTGCAGGGCGGGCCAATGCCCACCCTCGCATTCGCGCGGTGCACGCCATGCGTGGACGGCGTCAACGTGACGGCAATGGCGCCCTGGACCGCCTGCAGCACCCCGGCGCACGGGCCGGGGTGCTGCGCATCATCAGAACGTGTAGTTCAGCGTCAACCGCACGTTGCGCGGTTCGCCCCAGGTGTAGGTGCTGTACCAGCTGAAGATCGTGTAGTAGTGCTTGTCCAGCAGGTTGTTGACGTTGAGCGTGGCCGACAGCTGGTCGTTGAACTGATACCGCGCCATCGCGTCCAGCAGCCAGTACGGCTCGGTGCGATGCACCAGGCTGGCACCGTCGGCCGGGTTGGTGATGGTGCCGAAGGTGCTGCCCTGCCAGCGCGCACC
>Ga0157370_10006481_pt1 | contig 12905 bp, 14 predicted proteins | sample C35metaG_FD_113463 | JGI IMG/M metagenome (GOLD analysis project Ga0157370, IMG submission 113463) | Corn rhizosphere microbial communities from Kellogg Biological Station, Michigan, USA - C3-5 metaG | ecosystem: Host-associated > Plants > Roots > Rhizosphere > Soil | place: USA: Michigan...
TGTGAGCGCTCACTCACACAGTCTGCCGCTTCTTTGTGACCCCATGCTGTTGTTCGCCCGCTATAGGATCAACGGCTGTTTCACGTGAAACTGCACGCCTCGGTAAGCGTCACTGCACGCCACGGTTAGCGTCACGGCGTTTCACGTGAAACAAGAAGGGAGAGGGCGGTAGAATGATCGCCGCCTTTCCCTCATCTTCATTTCCGTGAAGTATCCCGAACGATTCGACGTGATCGTCGTGGGTGGCGGCCATGCCGGCACCGAGGCGGCGCTTGCCGCCGCGCGTGCAGGTCGAAGCACATTGCTGCTCACGCACAACTTCGAGACGCTCGGGCAGATGTCGTGCAACCCCTCGATTGGGGGTATCGGCAAAGGTCATCTCGTCAAAGAGGTCGATGCGCTTGGCGGCGCCATGGCGTTGGCGACGGACGAGGCGGGTATTCAGTTTCGAACGTTGAACGCGAGCAAGGGGCCCGCTGTGCGCGCGACGCGCGCGCAAGCGGATCGCGTTCTATACCGGGCCGCCATCCGCTCCCGCCTCGAGCGGCAAAAGAACCTGACGCTCTTCCAACAACCCGTCGACGATTTGCTGCTCGATGCCGACGCGGTCCGCGGCGTGATTACGCAGATCGGGCTCGAGTTCGAAGCTGCGGCAGTCGTGCTGACAACCGGCACCTTCCTCAGCGGTTTGATTCACATTGGATTGCAGAACTACGAGGCGGGGCGGGCGGGTGACCCACCGGCCAAGCGCCTCGGTGCACGATTGCGCGAGTTCGCGCTCCCGGTCGGCCGTCTGAAGACGGGAACGCCGCCGCGAATCGACGGCCGGACCATCGACTTCTCGCGCCTCGAGATTCAACCGGGCGATGAGCCGGCTCCCGTGTTTTCATTCATCGGCAGTAGAGACCTGCACCCGGCGCAGCGTGTCTGCTGGATCACCCAGACGACCGAACGTACGCACGAAATCATCCGCGCAGGTCTCGACCGGTCCCCGCTTTTCACCGGCGTCATCAAAAGTGTCGGTCCGCGCTACTGCCCGTCGATCGAGGACAAGGTCGTGCGCTTCGCGCAGCGATCGAGCCACCAGATCTTCCTCGAGCCCGAAGGTCTCCAAACGCCGGAAATCTATCCGAACGGTATTTCGACGTCGCTTCCGTTCGATGTTCAGCTGGCGCTGGTGCGCTCGATGCCGGGTTGTGAGCGCTCCGTCATCGTTCGGCCGGGCTATTCGATCGAATACGACTATTTCGATCCGCAAGCCCTGCGCGCAACGCTCGAGACGAAGGCGATCGGCGGGTTGTTCTTTGCCGGACAGATCAACGGGACGACCGGCTATGAGGAAGCGGCAGCGCAGGGCATTCTCGCCGGCATCAACGCCGCCCGCTACGCCATCGGCGAGGAGGGTTGGTGCCCGCGCCGCGACGAGGCGTACCTCGGGGTCCTCGTCGACGACTTGATCACACGCGGCGTCACCGAGCCGTACCGGATGTTCACGTCGCGCGCCGAGTACCGTCTGCAGCTTCGCGAGGACAACGCCGATCTGCGGCTGACCGAGCACGGCCGGCGCCTCGGCGTCGTCGATGATGATCGGTGGGACGCGTTCTGCCGCAAGCGCGACGCCGTGGCACGCGAGCGCGAGCGCCTCAAGTCGACCTACCTGTCTCCTCAGGTCGTCGCTCGGGCGGAAGCCGAGCGCGTGCTCGGGCAGCCCCTGGAACGTGACCGGACGCTCATCGAGTTGCTGCGCCGTCCGGGCGTCGGATATGCGGCGCTGCACACGTTACCCGGAGCAGGGACGCCGGTCGCCGACGCCGCCGTCGCCGAGCAGGTCGAGATCGCGACCAAGTACGAGGGTTACATCGATCGCCAGCACGTCGAGATCGCGCGTCAGATCGAGCAGGAGTCCATGTCCTTGCCCGTGGATCTGGATTATCGGAATGTGCGGGGGCTCTCGGCGGAGGTCCGGCAGAAGCTGGCCGCGCGCAGGCCGGAAACCATCGGCCAGGCGGCGCGAATCTCCGGCGTGACGCCGGCAGCGATCTCGCTTCTCCTCGTGCATTTGAAGCGCGGGCTCGTGCCGTGCGCGGGTGCGCGAAATCAGGCCGAGCCGCATTCCGCATGAAGCATGGGTCGCAAGCCGGGCAGCGAGCCGTCGAGCCTCCGGCTATTCGGCCGGTTGCACGCGATCTGTCGCCCGGTGCACGCTCGAAGCTGTCGGCGTATCTCGACCTGCTCGTGAAATGGAACCGTGTCTACAACCTGACCGCGATCCGCGACCGGTCGCAGATGAAGGTTCTTCACATCGACGATGCGCTTGCCGTATTGCCTTGGCTGCCCCCGATGCCCGGCATGCGGCTGCTCGATGTCGGCTCCGGCGGTGGCGTCCCGGGAATCCCGCTGGCGATCGCGCGACCCGACGCGAACATCGTGCTGCTCGACTCGAACAGCAAGAAGGCCGCGTTCCTGACTCAAGCAGCGATCGAGCTCCGCCTGCCGAACGTGCGCGCCGTCGCGTCGAGGATCGAGGATTTCGGCACTCCCGAGCGTTTCGACGTCGTCATCTCGCGCGCCTTTTCCGATTTACGCACTTTCGCGACGGCCGCACGCAAACACCTTGCATCCGGCGGCGCCATCGTCGCGATGAAGGGCATGCTCCCCGAGGATGAAATCGCCGCGTTGCCGGCCGACATCGCGGTAACCGCTTCGCCGGCGCTCGACGTGCCAGGCGTCGACGCATCGCGCCACCTCGTCATCATGCAACCGAAAGGCGGTTCCGCGTGACGCGCATCATCGCGGTCGTGAATCAGAAGGGCGGCGTCGGCAAGACGACGACGACGGTCAACCTCGCCGCGAGTCTCGTCGCGATGAAGCGCCGCGTGCTCGTCGTCGACCTCGATCCGCAAGGCAACGCAACGACGGGTTCCGGCATCGACAAGCGCGCGCGCAAGCGGACCGTCTACCACGTGCTGCTCGGCGAGGCGAACATCGCCGATGTACGCGTCCATTCGGAAAGTGGCGGCTTCGACATCGTCCCGTCGAATCGGGAGCTCGCAGGCGCCGAAGTCGAGCTCGTCGACTTGCCCGAACGCGAGACGCGGCTCAAGGATGCGCTCGCCGAAGCGCTGCGGCAGATGCGCGAGGCCCTCGACCCGATCGCGGCCGATTACGACTTCGTGCTGCTCGATTGCCCGCCGTCGCTGTCGCTTTTGACGCTGAACGGACTGTGCGCCGCCCATTCAGTGCTGATTCCGATGCAGTGCGAGTACTACGCGCTCGAAGGCTTATCCGATCTGGTGCAGACCGTGAAGAAAGTGCGCGCTCACTTGAACCCCAAGCTCGAGATCGAGGGCCTGCTTCGCACGATGTACGATCCGCGCAATACGCTCGCGCAGAACGTCGCCGCCGAGCTCGAACGCCACTTCGGCGAGCGCCTGTATCGGACGCTGATTCCGCGCAACGTCCGCCTCGCCGAGGCACCTTCGCACGGCGTGCCTGCGCTCAAGCTCGAGGTGAAGTCGAAGGGTGCAGTGGCGTACCTCGCGTTGGCGGGCGAAGTCGTGCGGCGTATGGAGGCACGAGAGCAAGCGCTCACTCCGAAAGCGATGAACGAAACGCCGAAGGAAGCCGCGACCGAATGAGAAACGCCGATACGCCGAACCCCCATCAACGGAGCTGCCGATGATTCGACCGAAGGGACTGGGCCGCGGCCTCGACGCGCTCCTCGCCGGCAGCGACGACGAGGCGCCGCCGGGGGAAACGCTGCAAACGCTGTCGATCGACCGGTTGCGTCCCGGCAAGTATCAGCCACGCTCGAAGATGGATGCGGCATCGCTTGCCGAGCTCGCGCTGTCGATCAAGGAGCAGGGCCTGATGCAGCCCATCCTCGTGCGCCCCATCGAAGGCAACGTCTTCGAGATCGTCGCGGGCGAGCGGCGCTGGCGCGCAGCGCAGCAGGCGGGACTGCGCGAAATTCCGGCGCTCGTGAAGAACGTTCCCGACCAGGCGGCGCTTGCCGTCGCGCTGATCGAGAACATCCAGCGCGAGGACCTGAACCCGCTCGACGAAGCGCGCGGGCTCTCGCGTCTGATCGACGAGTTCGGCCTGACGCACGACGCAGCGGCCAAGGCCGTCGGCCGTTCCCGCAGCGCCGTGTCGAACCTTCTGCGACTGAACGCGCTCGCCCCGCCGGTGCAGGAATACCTGCTCGGCGGCGCGCTGGAGATGGGCCATGCGCGGGCACTGCTTGCGCTGCCGGTCGCGCAGCAGTCGGGCGTTGCCGCGCGCGTCGTCGACGAGGAACTGACGGTCCGCGATACCGAGCGCCTCGTTCATGCACTGCAAAATCCCGACACGCGCGCCGCGCGGCGCAAGTCGAAGCGAACGGTCGACGCCGATACCGCGCGCCTTGCGGATGCGCTTGCCGAGCGCCTCGGCGCTGCGGTGCAGATCGAGCCGGGACGCCAAGGCGCGGGCCGCCTCGTGATTCGCTACTCGACCCTCGATCAACTCGACGGCATCGTCGAGCGCCTCGGCGTGCCGGCGAAATCGGTCGCGTAGGGCGCGTTCAGCCGAGTTGCGCCAGCATCGTATCGGCGCCGGATACTTCGTACTTGCCAGGCGCCTCGATGTTCAGCGTCTTCACGACGCCGTCATCGACGAGCATCGAAAAACGCTGGCAGCGCACGCCCATGCCGCGTGCCGTCAGGTCGAGCTCCAGCCCGAGCCTCTTCGTGTAGTCGGCGCTGCCGTCCGCGAGCATCCGCACCTTGTCTTTCGCATGCAGATCCCGGCCCCAGGCGCCCATCACGAACGCATCGTTGACCGACAGGCAAGCGATCGTATCGACGCCCTTCGCCTTCAGCTTGGCGTAGTCCGCGACGTAGCTCGGCGCGTGCATCGCCGAGCAGGTCGGCGTGAAAGCGCCCGGCAGCCCGAACAGCACGACCTTCTTTCCGCGCGTGAGGCTCTCGATTGTCACCGGGTTGGGGCCGATCGAGCAGCCATCCTGTTCGACGTCGTGATATTCCATCAGCGTGCCCGCGGGCAGCCGGTCTCCGACCTTGATCGTCATTACGATTTCTCCTCGCGAAAATCCGTCCGCAAAGACGGTGGGTGAAGTGCGAGGATCGCAGCGGGGCCGCACGATGTAAAGTGCCGGGAGCCGACGCCGCGTCTTGCCGGTCGCCCGCGCCGGGCGTAGCGTCGACGTCGCTCGCCTTCTGGATGAAACCAGCGGGCGGCAGCGCCGGGCGGCGGATCCGGCTCACGCATCGATCAAGGAGGCGCTTCATGGCTCGTTCCCCCGTCGCGGCGCGCAAGGCGCCCGCGCGACAGACCCGGCTTTTGATCGCAACGCGCAAGGGCTTGTGGACCCTCGCAAGCGATGTCTCGCGTAACGGCTGGAAATTGAGCGGGCCGCAGTTCCTCGGCCACGTCGTCCATCACGCGATCGCCGATCCGCGCGCGCCGCGGCTCACGCTTGCGGCGGCGCGGACCGGCCATCTCGGTCCGACGATCTTCCGCTCCAACGACAGCGGCCGCACATGGAAGGAAGCGCAGCGTCCGCCCGCCTTCGCGCACGGCAGCGGCCGGGTCGTCGATCACACGTTCTGGCTCACGCCGGGCCACGCCGATGAGCCGAACGTCTTCTACGCCGGCACGTCGCCACAGGGACTGTTTCGGTCGAGCGACGCCGGCGCGACGTGGGAGAGCATCGACGGCTTCAACGCGCACCCGCAGCGGAAGGCGTGGTGCGGCGGCGATCAGGAGGGCACGCCCGATGGCCCGAAACTGCATTCGATCCTCGTCGATCCCCGGGATCCGAAGCACCTCTATATCGGCATGTCGGGAGGCGGCGTGTTCGAATCGATCGATGGCGGCGCCGACTGGCGCCCGCTCAATCGCGGCGTGCGCGCCGATTTCCTGCCGGAACGGGCGCCCGAGTACGGGCACGATCCGCACTGCGTGCGCTTCGCCGGCGGCAATCCCGACCGCCTCTACCAGCAGAATCACTGCGGCATCTATCGGCTCGATCGTCCCGGCGAAACATGGCAGGAGATCGGAACGTCGATGCCGAAATCGGTCGGATCGATCGGCTTGCCGCTCGTCGTGCATCCGCAGGACCACGATTCGCTGTGGGTCTTGCCGATGGACGGGACGACCGTCTGGCCACGCACCGCACCGGGCGGCCGGCCCGCTGTCTATCGCTCGCGCGATGGCGGCAAGTCGTGGAAGCGCCAGGATCAGGGGTTGCCGCGCTCGCAGGCGTGGTGGACGGTGAAGCGGCAAGCGATGACGAGCGATTTTCGCGATCCGACCGGCATCTACTTCGGCACGACGTCGGGCGAAGTGTGGGGCAGTCGCGACGAAGGACGCTCGTTCCGCTGCTTCGCGCGCCACTTGCCGGAAATCTACGCGCTCGAATGCGCGACGGCATGAGACGCTAGTTCAGTGACCGCCCAATCCTCGCCAGAAGTCGCCGCGGTCGTCCGCGTTCGTATTCCGTCGCCGCTCCGTTCGTATACGCGTGCGGCCGAGGTCGGTGTCGCGGTCCCGCTGCTCGCGCCCGAACTTCCACCCACGATCGGCGGAGTGCTCGCGACGATCGACGGCGCCTATCCGGGACTTCGCTTTCGCATCATCGACGAGCAGGGCCAGATTCGCCCGCACATTCGCCTTTTCGTCGGCAACATCGCGACGCGCGATCTCGGAACGCCGATCGGGTCAGGCGAAGTGCTGATGATCGTCGCCGCGCTCTCCGGCGGTTGACGGGACTTGATCCGCGCATTTGCGGTGCAACATCGGATTGCGAAACGCGCTGGTTTACGTATAAAATCGCCAAGTTTGCTTGGCAGTTGATCAGGCTCGCAAGCGGGCCGCGCGCATAGCGTCCCGCAAGTGCCCAAGCCGCTCTCCACGAAGCCGTACCGCGCCGTCCTGCTCGCGCAGGCGGCGGCGACGCTCGTCATTGCCGGCATCGCCGGATCGTGGGTGGGCGTGCACGGCGCGCTGTCGGCGGTGTTGGGCGGCGTGATCAACCTGTCGGCGGGCGTCGTCTACGCATTCGTCCTCGCGGTCGCACCGCCGCGAACGACGGGCGGGGCGATCGCGGCAATGTTCCGCGCCGAGGCAGCGAAGATCTTCGTGATCATGGCGCTCCTCTGGCTGGTGCTCTCGACGTATCACGAGGCGGTCCTGCCGGCGTTCCTGGCGGCCTTCGTCGTGACGGTGTTGCTGTTTCGCGTTGCACTCTTCGTTCGCGATTAGGGGCCGTTCACACTATGTTCACCGACGCGTTGCGATGCCGAAAATGGCGATGGGCGAAGCCGAAGGCAGGCTGGCCGCCTGGCGAGGCTTTGGAGCAAAGCGCATGGCCATTTCGGCCGCAACCCGAAGGGAACGGGCGCCCTGGAGCGCCACTGTGCGTTGCTTTCCTCGCGAAGACGGCCAGTCTTCGCTTCGTCAAGCGTCTCGATTGGCGCTCCATGCGACCCGTTCGCGTCAGCGAACATAGTGTGAACAGGCCCTAGAGCTTTCGCGATGATTCCGATGGCCACCGCCTCCGAAACTCCGACCGAATACATCCAGCACCACCTGACCTTCCTGACCAAGCCGGTCGGTTCGGGCGGATTCTGGACGCTCAACGTCGACACGCTGATCATGACGGCGCTGCTCGGCATCGTGACGTTCGGCTTCCTGTATCTCGTGAGCCGCAAGGCGACGACCGGCGTGCCGTCGAAGACCCAGGCATTCGTCGAATGGTTCCTGGACTTCGTGAACGGCCAGGTCAAGAGCGTCTACAACGGCACCACGTCGCTCATCGCGCCGATGGCGCTCACCACGTTCGTGCTGACGCTCTTCATGAACGCGATGGACGTGCTGCCGCTCGATCTCGTCGCCAAGGCGCTGCACGCGATCGGCGTTCCTTACTGGCGCGTCGTGCCGACGGCCGACGTCAACACGACGTTCGCGCTCGCGTTCGCGGTACTCGGGCTGTCGATCTTCTACGCGATCAAGATCAAGGGTCTCGGCGGCTGGGTCCGCGAGCTCTTCTGCTCGCCATTCGGTTCCAATCCGGTTCTCTGGATTCTGAACCTGCTCTTCAACATCATCGAGTACGTTTCGAAGACCCTGTCGCATTCGTTGCGGCTTTTCGGAAACATGTATGCCGGCGAGATCATGTTCCTGGTGGTCGCCATGCTCGGCGCATCGGGCTATGTCGGCCTCGTGGCCGGCGCGGGCCTGCACGTCGCCTGGTCGATCTTCGAGTTGCTGATCATCCTGCTTCAGGCCTACATCTTCATGATGCTGACTGTCGTGTATCTCGCGATGGCCCACGAGCACCACTAACACGGCCGCGGCGTCCGCTGCGGTCGATCCACCCGTTTTCTCAACGTCAAACCCGCGAAACGAAAGGAAAGATTCATGGACAAACTCCAGGCCCTCGCGCTTCTTCAGGGCTACACCGGCATCGGCATCGGCCTGATGATCGGGCTCGGCGCGCTTGGCGCGTGCGTCGGCGTCGGCATCATGTGCTCGCGCTTTCTCGAAGGCGCTGCGCGTCAACCCGAACTGATGCCGCAGTTGCAGGCCAAGGTGTTCCTGCTGCTCGGCCTGATCGACGCGTCGTTCATCATCGGCCTCGGCATAGCGATGCTGTTCGCTTTCAGCAATCCTCTCGTTCCTCCGGGCCTCGTATAACCGACGCTCGACGAAGCTGTCATGAATATCAACCTCACGCTCGTGATGCAGGCGATCGGCTTTGGTCTGTTCATCTGGTTTTGCCAACGCACGATCTGGCCGTGGATGATGACGCAAATCGAGACGCGGCAACGGCAGATCGCAGAGGGCCTGCAGGCAGGTGAGCAGGGCCGCCAGAGTCTCGTCAGCGCCGAGCGGCGCGTCGCCGACATGATCAGCGAGGCGCGCGCCAAGGCGAGCGAAATCGTCGCCACCGGCGAGAAGTTCAAGGCCGAGACGATGGACCAGGCCAAGGTCGAGGCGGCTGCCGAACGCGAGCGCATCATCGCCGCCGCGAAGGCCGAGGCGCAGCAGGAGTACCAGAGCGCGCGCGAGCAGTTGCGCAACCAGGTTGCCGATCTCGCCGTCGCGGGCGCCGCGAAAATCCTGCAGCGCGAGATCGATCCGCGGGCGCACGCCGAACTGCTCGAGTCGATCCGGCGCGAGCTGTGAGAACGGGCCCGACGCGACATGAACCTATCTCCAAATTCGGCGAGCGGCCCGAGAGCGCGAAAGGCCCGCGGCGAGCCCCGAGATGGTGGTCAGAGGTACAGCGACGGGGCGAGCGAGGACATGAACGTCTATCGGCCCGCGCAGCCCATTTTGAGACAGGTTGATGGCTGAACTCGCCACCATTGCCCGGCCGTACGCCGAAGCGGCGTTCGAGGTCGCCCGCGACGCGCAGGCGCTCTCCGCGTGGTCCGACATGCTGCGCTTCGCGGCAACGATCGTCGGCGATCCCCGGGTGGCCGGCGTGCTCGACAACCCGCGTCTCGATGCCGCGGCAAAGGAGTCGCTGTTGCTGTCGATCGGCAACGACCGCTTCGGCGGTGAAGCGCGCAACTTCATCCGCGTGCTCGTCGAGTCGGAGCGCGTCACGCTGTTGCCGCAAATATCGGCGATGTTCGATACGCTGAAGAACGAGGCCGAGGCTACCGCGACGGCCACGATCGAAAGCGCGTTCGAGCTTACCGATGCGCAGGTTGCCGAATTGCGAAGCGCGCTCGAGAAGCGCTTCGGGAAGAAGATCGAGACGACGATCACCCTCAATCCGGAGCTCATCGGCGGCGCACGCGTGACGGTTGGCGACGCGGTGCTCGACGGATCGGTGCAGGCGAAGCTGGCGGCGATGCGCGCGCAGCTGCGGGCCTAGCACCTGCCCCAGACGAAGGACACGAACATGCTGCAATTGAATCCATCGGAAATCAGCGAGCTGATCCGCTCGCGCATCCAGAATCTCGACACCAGCGCCGAGGTGCGCACACAGGGAACCGTCGTATCGGTGACCGACGGCATCTGCCGCATTCACGGACTGTCGAACGCGATGCAGGGCGAGATGCTCGAGTTCCCGGGCAACACGTTCGGCCTCGCGTTGAACCTCGAGCGCGATTCGGTCGGCGCGGTGGTGCTCGGCGAATACGAGCAGATCAGCGAGGGCGACACGGTCAAGTGCACCGGACGCATTCTCGAAGTGCCGGTCGGTCCCGAGTTGATCGGCCGCGTCGTCAATTCGCTCGGTCAGCCGATCGACGGCAAGGGCCCGATCAACGCGAAGGAGACAGACGTCATCGAGAAGGTCGCGCCCGGCGTGATCTGGCGCAAGAAGGTGTCGCAGCCGGTGCAGACCGGCCTGAAGTCGATCGACTCGATGGTGCCGATCGGCCGCGGCCAGCGCGAGTTGATCATCGGCGACCGGCAGACCGGCAAGACCGCGGTCGCCGTCGACACGATCATCAACCAGAAGGGCAAGGACCTGATCTGCGTCTACGTCGCGATCGGGCAGAAGGCGTCGACGATCAAGAACGTGATCCGCAAGCTCGAGGAGCACGGGGCGATGGCGTACACGATCGCCGTCGTCGCCACGGCGTCCGAATCGGCGGCAATGCAGTACATCGCGCCGTACTCGGGCTGCTCGATGGGTGAATACTTTCGCGATCGCGGGAAGGATGCGCTGATTATCTACGACGACCTGACGAAGCAGGCGTGGGCCTATCGCCAGGTGTCGCTGCTCCTGCGCCGTCCGCCGGGCCGCGAAGCGTATCCGGGCGACGTGTTCTACCTGCACTCGCGCCTGCTCGAACGCGCCGCGCGCGTCAACGAGGAGTACGTCGAGCACTTCACGAAGGGCGCGGTCAAGGGGAAAACCGGCTCGCTCACCGCGCTGCCGATCATCGAGACGCAGGCTGGCGACGTGACGGCATTCGTGCCGACGAACGTGATCTCGATCACCGACGGGCAGATCTTCCTCGAGACCGACCTCTTCAACGCGGGCATCCGCCCGGCGATGAACGCGGGTATTTCGGTGTCACGGGTCGGTGGCGATGCGCAGACGAAGGTCATCAAGAAGCTCGGCGGTGGTGTGCGTCTCGCGCTCGCGCAGTACCGCGAATTGGCGGCGTTCGCGCAATTCGCATCGGATCTCGACGAAGCGACGCGCAAACAGCTCGACCGCGGCCGTCTCGTCACCGAGCTCATGAAGCAGCCGCAGTACCAGCCGCTGCAGGTCAACGAAATGGCGCTGACACTGTTCGCGGTGAACCGCGGCTACCTCGATGACGTTCCGGTCGAGAAGGCGCTCGCGTTCGAAGCGGCGCTGCGCCAGTTCATGAAGAGCAAGTACGCGGCGATCATGGACAAGATCGAGGAGACGAAGGACCTGACGCCCGACGACGAGAAAGCGCTCGCGGCGGCGATCGAGGACTTCAAGAAGACGGGAACATACTGAACCGGCCGAAAGTGAAACCCTACTTTCGGCCGAGTCGGCATCCCGAAAATCGCGGGCGAAGCCCGTCGATTTTCGGCGGCAACGACGGGTAGAGGCGATGGCGGGCTCGAAGGAAATACGAAACAAGATCAAGAGCGTGCAAAGCACGCGCAAGATCACGAAGGCGATGGAAATGGTCGCGGCGTCGAAGATGAAGAAGGCGCAGGACCGCATGCGCACCGGGCGCCCGTACGTCGAGCGCGCATTCTCGATCGCGATGCACATCGCGAAGGCCAACACCGAGTACAAGCATCCGTTCCTCGTCAAGCGCGAGCCGGTCAAGCGTGTCGGCGCGATCGTCGTCACCACCGACAAGGGCCTGTGCGGCGGCCTCAACACGAACGTGCTGCGCATCGTGACGCAGCGCTTCAAGGAATGGCGCGCGAACGGCATCGAGGTCGACTTCGTCGCGATCGGAGGCAAGGGCCTCGGGTTCCTGAACCGGATGGGTGGCAACATCGTATCGAGCGTCGTCCAGCTCGGCGACCGGCCGCGGCTCGAGCGTCTCGTCGGCGCGGTGAAGATCCTGATCGACGAATACGTGCAGGGCAGGATCGACGAGGTCCACATCTTCTCGACGAACTTCGTCAACACGATGCGCCAGGAGCCGCGACAGGTGCGCATCGTGCCGATTCCCGAGGAATACCGTTCGACGCCGAGCGCCGCTGCCGCGGCGGCGGTTTCCGACGGTACCTGGGACTACATCTACGAGCCCGATGCGCGCGAGCTCCTCGATGGAATGATGATCCGCTACATGGAAGCGGTCATCTTCCAGATGGTGAACGAGAACATCGCCTCCGAGCAGTCGGCGCGGATGGTCGCGATGAAGGCGGCATCGGACAACGCCGGCAAGATCATCAGCGAACTGCAGCTCATCTACAACAAGACGCGGCAGGCCGCGATCACGAAGGAACTGTCGGAGATCGTCGGCGGCGCCGCCGCCGTATAGGAAAAGTCAAATGGACCAGCGAGTCACCAATCAAGGCACGATCGTCCAGTGCATCGGCGCGGTCGTCGACGTCGAATTCCCTCGCGAGCGGATGCCGAACATCTTCGACGCGCTCAAGATGGACGAGATCGGGCTCACGCTCGAAGTGCAGCAGCAGCTGGGCGACGGCATCGTGCGCACGATCGCGCTGGGCTCGTCCGACGGCCTGCGCCGCGGCATGCAAGTGATCAACACCGGTGCGCCGATCTTGGTGCCGGTGGGTGGCAAGACGCTCGGGCGCATCATGGACGTGCTCGGCCGCCCCATCGACGAGCGCGGACCGGTCGACGCCGAGAAAGTGATGTCGATCCACCGGCACGCGCCGGCGTTCGACGAGCTGTCGCCATCGACCGAGCTGCTCGAAACCGGCATCAAGGTCATCGACCTCGTCTGTCCGTTCGCGAAGGGCGGCAA
>Ga0157370_10006485_pt1 | contig 12899 bp, 11 predicted proteins | sample C35metaG_FD_113463 | JGI IMG/M metagenome (GOLD analysis project Ga0157370, IMG submission 113463) | Corn rhizosphere microbial communities from Kellogg Biological Station, Michigan, USA - C3-5 metaG | ecosystem: Host-associated > Plants > Roots > Rhizosphere > Soil | place: USA: Michigan...
CGGTGGTCGGGGTCTTATCATCAGGCGCGCCGACGACCTTTTCGTCCACCACGATGGCGCCGATGCGTCGCGAACGGCGGATCACAGAGCGCCCCGACGGTTCGCGCGCCAGCCGATCCTCCGTCGAGATCAGGCGCGCCAGATCGCTGTCGATCCGGTACGCCTCCAGCGCCGCCGCCAGTCGCACCCGGTCGCGCGTGTCGCCGCCGCCGAGTTCGGCGATCGCCAACCAGGGCTCGCGCGCCAGATGGTCTGTCGCGTCCAGCACGGCTCCTCGCCCACTGGCCAGCAGGTATTCACCCGCCTTGCCCCGCGCCTTTGCGATCCGCTCGGGAAAGGCCTCGGCCAGCAGCAGTCCTGGATCGATCGTCCGTCCCGATCCGCCGCCCGCCGCGCGCGCCCAGCGCTCCGCCAGCTTGATCGAATCGCGCGCTCTCTGCGTGCGATCGCGCTCCAGCCCAATCAGGCGATCCGCCAGATCGATGCTCGATCCGCCCAGACCCGGCTCGCTCAACACCGCCGCGATCCGTGCGCCCGTCATCGCGTCGCCGGCGTCGGACGCCACGGCCACCAAATGGGCCAGCCGCGGTGACAGCGGGATCTTCGTCAGGCGCAGCCCGTGTTTCGACAGTCCGCCATCGGCATCCAGCGCACCCAACCGTGTTAGCACCTTGCGCGCCTCGGCCATGGCCCCAGCTGGCGGCGGGTCGAGCAGGGCCAGCCCCTCCGCCGAGCGTGCGCCCCACCGGGCCAGGTCCAGGGCCAGCCCGGTCAGGTCCGCCTCCTGGATTTCCGGCCGTTGATGCGGGACCAACCCGCGTGTCTGTTCCTCATCCCACAGGCGGTAGCAAACGCCCGGCCCGGTTCGCCCGGCCCGGCCACGCCTCTGTTCCGCGGAGGATCGGCTGACCTTGACCGTCGCCAGCCGGGTCAGGCCGCTGGAGGGTTCGAACCGCGGCACGCGCGACAGGCCACCGTCTATCACGACCCGCACGCCTTCGATGGTCAGACTGGTTTCCGCCACCGAGGTCGCCAGCACCAGCTTGCGCCGCCCCACAGCCGCCGGTTCGATGGCTCGGTCCTGTTCGGCCCGGTCCAGCCCGCCATACAGGGGCACGACATCGACGTTCGGCATCCGCAGCCTCGCATTCACCAGCTTGGCCACCCGATGGATTTCGCCCTGCCCCGGCAGGAAGACCAGCACCGACCCCGCCTCCTCGCCCAAGGCGGTCAGAGATGCCCGCGCCACAGCCTCTTCGAACCGTTCGGATGGGTTGCGGCCAAGATACCGGGTCTCGACCGGCCAGGCCCGTCCTTCGGCCTCGATCACTGGCGCGCCGTCGAGCAGGCGCGAGACCCCGACCACATCCAGCGTCGCGGACATGACCAGCAGCCGCAGATCCTCACGCAGCAGCTTTTGAGTGTCTCTTGCCAACGCCAGCCCGAGGTCGGCGTCCAAGCTGCGTTCATGGAACTCGTCGAACAAGACGGCGCCCACGCCCTCCAGCCCCGGATCGTCCAGAATCATGCGCGTGAAGACGCCCTCGGTGATCACCTCGATCCGCGTGTTCGGCCCGATCCTGCTCTGCAACCGGGTGCGATAGCCCACCGTCCCGCCCGGCTGTTCGCCCAGGGTCGCAGCCATCCGGTCGGCCGCCGCCCGTGCGGCCAGGCGTCGCGGCTCCAGCACCAGCACCTTGCCCTCCAGCCAGGGCTGATCCAGCAGGGCCAGCGGCACGACCGTCGTCTTGCCCGCCCCCGGCGGCGCCGCCAGCACGGCCGTATTGTCCGCGCTCAGCGCGGCTTTCAGCGGTTCCAGAACGGCGTGGATGGGCAGCATGCGTCGCCTCTAGCCTGCCGATGGGCGATCACGAAAGCGTCGTCGCGCCTTAACCACCCCGTCATGCGCGTTGCGCGCCGCCTCATCCGTCGCTAGCGTCCGCCCCAAGCAGCCGAGGGGCTGCATCAAAACGTGGGGGTATTTTATGTGGCGCGTTAAGTCGCTCGACGCGATCCTTGCCACGGCCGAGAAGAAGTCGCTTCACCGGTCGCTTGGTCCTATTCAACTGACGCTTCTGGGGATCGGGGCCATCATCGGCACCGGGATCTTCGTCCTGACTGCTTCGGCCGCCCAAAAGGCCGGACCGGGCATGATGATCAGCTTCGTCATCGCCGGCGCGGTCTGCGCGGTCGCGGCGCTCTGCTACTCCGAACTGGCGTCGATGGCGCCGGTTTCGGGCTCGGCCTACACCTACACCTACGCCGTGATGGGCGAACTGCTGGCCTGGACGGTCGGCTGGGCGCTGATCCTGGAATACGCCGTGGCGGCCTCGGCCGTGTCGGTCGGTTGGTCGGGCTATGTGCTCGGGCTGATAGAACAGGGGCTCGGATTCGACTTCCCTGATCTTCTATCCGCCGGGCCGACCTGGTCGATGAACGGCTTCATCCCCACGCCTGACTTCACGGCCGGGATCGTCAACATCCCCGCCATCGTCGTGGCCCTGCTGGTGACCGCTCTGCTGATGGTCGGCACGACGGAATCGGCCCGGGTCAATGCGATCCTGGTCGCGATCAAGGTCATCGCCCTGACGGTCTTCATCGTCATCACCCTGCCTGTCATCAAGTCGGCCAACCTGTCGCCGTTCGCTCCCAATGGCCTTTTCGGCCAATATTCGGGGATGGGCATCGTCGGGGCCGCGGCCTCGATCTTCTTCGCCTATGTCGGCTTCGACGCCGTTTCGACGGCGGCCGAGGAAACCAAGAATCCGCAGCGTAACGTGCCCATCGGCCTGATCGGCTCGCTGGCCATCTGTACGGTCTTCTATCTGCTGGTCGCGCTCGGCGCCGCCGGCGCCATCGGCGCTCAGCCAGTTCTGGGCGCCGCCGGTGAAGCTGTTCAGCCGGGCTCGCCTGCCTTCGTCGCCGCCTGCGCCCTGCCCGCCAACGCCGAAATGCTGGTCTGCTCCAACGAGGCCCTGGCCCACGTTCTGCGCGTCGTCGGTCACCCCCAGATCGGCAACGCCCTTGGCACCGCCGCCCTGCTGGCCCTGCCGTCGGTCATCCTGATGATGATCTTCGGTCAGACCCGCATCTTCTTCGTGATGGCGCGCGACGGTCTGCTGCCGGAAGGCCTGACCAAGATCCACCCCAAGTGGAAGACGCCCTATATCGTGACCGCCGCCACCGGCATCGCGGTCGCCATCGCCGGCGCCCTGTTCCCGGTCGGTCAGCTGGCCGACATCTCGAACTCGGGCACCCTGTTCGCCTTCTTCATGGTGTCGATCGCGGTGCTGGTGCTGCGGGTCAAGGATCCGAACCGTCGCCGTCCGTTCCGTACGCCGCTGATCTGGGTGTTCGCGCCCCTGTCGGCGTTCGGCTGCGCCTTCCTGTTCTGGAACCTGCCGCACGACGCCAAGATGGTGCTGCCGATCTGGGGCGGCATCGGCCTGGTGATCTACTTCCTGTATGGCTATCGCAAGAGCCACCTGGGTCGCGGTCTGGTCGAGGTTCACGAAACGGACCGCGACGTCCCGCCGCCGCCCGTGCCGCCAATCAGCTAAGACCAAACCGGGCCTGTCGCACCAATCGCGGCAGGCCCATCTATCGGCCTCAAGTAGCTCGCAAGGGCGATAGGCCAAGAATAAAGAAAGGCCCCGGATCGCTCCGGGGCCTTTTTTGTCTTGGTGCGGATGAGAGGACTCGAACCTCCACGCCTCTCGGCGCTGGAACCTAAATCCAGTGCGTCTACCAGTTCCGCCACATCCGCATCGGGTAGGCGGTCGCGTCTAGAGGGTGACGCCGCTCAGGGCAAGGCCTCAGCGACGGCCAGCGACCAGTTCGTTGCGGATGGAGCGTCCCAGGGGATCTCGCGCGCGCCAAGTGTCGCCGACATCGGCCTCGACCATCCGGCTGCAAAAGCGCGGCAAGATCTGGCGCGGGCTGAACCCGCTCAGGCAAATCTTGTCACCCTCGGCCGACCAGCGGGCCGCCACACGTCGCCCGTCCGAAAAATGCGAGGTGTAGCGTCCATCCGGATCGAAATAGTGCCTGACCCACTGTCCGTTCGGATAATGGGACACGATCGTATTGCCGAACGCCTTGGACATATCGGCTGAGGCGGGCGAGGCCGCCAGCACACCCACAATCGCCAAGCCGCAGATCACCGAACCCTGCTTCACACGCCCTCCTGCGCCGTCCATAATCGACTATCGACGATACATAAGACGGCGCAAGCGCTGCGGTTCCTCAGCCGTTACCGCGACGACCCGATTCGAACAGGAACCAGACGCGCTTCTCGCTCTCGTCGATCCAGTTCTCCAGCAAGCTGGCGGTCGCGACGTCGTTATGCTCGTCGCACAAGTCATGCACCTCGCGCATCCGGCCGATCAGTTCGCCGTTATCGTCGCGAAGCTCGGCCAGCATATCCAGCGGATCGACGTAATCGGCATCGTTGTCGGCGATGCGTGATTCCTTGGCGATCTGACCGATGGAGCGCAGCGTGGTCCCGCCGATCTTGCGCGCCCGTTCGGCCATCGGATCGGTCATGGCCAGGATTTCCGCCGACTGCTCGTCCAGCATCAGATGATAGTCCCGGAAATGCGGACCCGAGACGTGCCAGTGGAAATTCTTTGTCTTGATGTAGAGAGCGAACGTATCGGCCAGAAGGCCGGTCAGAGCGGCGGAAATGCTCTGGGTGGCCTCCTCCGACAGACTCGTTGGCGTCTTCAGGGGCGCCAGGCGCTTTTCTTTGGCGGTGACCATCATCGTTCTCCTCAGCAGCAGTCTGCGGTCAAGCTAGGTAGCCGGGCATCCGAACGGAAGCCCTGGCGCAGATGATAATGCTGAAGCTGTGAAGTAGTTCGGCGGCGCCGACCTTTGTCGGCGGATGGCTGGGGAACTAGGAGACGGCGTTCCGGCCAAAAAACCAAACAAAACAAGGCCCGTCCGTGTTGGCTGGGGACCGTGTGTATCGGTGATGTGTATCAGCCCGCAGGCTTTTCGACCAGTGCCTTCTCCAACACTCTGACGACCGTCGCCACGGACTGATGGTAGTTGTCCGCGCTCTCCTTATCGACCCGAGCATGGTTCGCGCGATTGCGAAGGCTGCGGAGGTTGAAGATGATCGAGCTTGTCGAAGGAGTGATCACTCGATGATCGGTCAATCTGACAACTTTGTCGGTAAAGTTCATTGATGGGTCGATGCCATTTGCGGCGGCGAGCTTGTCCACAGCCCTTTCGACAAGAATGAACTCCGAGATAATTTGAAGCTCAGGCCGAAGGTTGGCGAAGTTCGCCAGACGATACCGGCGTATCTGATCGCTAAGCTTCTCGTCAGTTTCTTTCAGGAAATCGTAGGTCGAGGCAGGCGGGCTTTGGGTCTCGCTCTCAGGGTCCGCAGGAGCGGGCGGCGAAACATTCTCCGCGACCGCCACGATCTGCGTTTCTTCAAGAACGTCTTCGGATCGCTCTCTGAACTTGGCCTTTCCGCCGAAGCCTTCCCATTCTTCGAGACTTTCCAGCAAACGCGTAATTTGCTTGCGGAAGCTCCAAACCAAGGCGGCGACGAGAGCGGGCCAGATCAGCGTTCCCGTCATCGATGACACGAAGCTCAGCCAATCCATGCCGGAATCGGCAGGTGGTGTCGGCGCCTGCACGACCAACTGAAGCCCCTCTGATTTCACGCGCGTCCCCCCGACAACCTCAGCGCACATAGGTGCTAAATATGGCGTGAGACAATCAGAAACTTTCCGCCAGAAACTGGCGCGCCAACGCGCGCTCGAAGACGAAGCTCGCGCCCTTGGGGCCAGCCGTTATCAAAGCTCCCGCCCCCTTCCGTGGCGGTCTGAGCCCTCCTCGACAAACAGCGAAGCGGACCTGCCTCCCGGTCGCCAGCTTCTCAAGCTGACCGTCTCGACCCTGAGTGCGGCCATTGAGGAATTCACAAGCCGCGTCGGATCAGGCGGCGCAGGTCGTCACCTCGACGCCTTCGCGATCCTGTCAAACATCGGCGCAGATGAAGCCGCCTATCTCACGGCCCGTGTCGTCCTGGATTGCACCGCCAGGGCCATGCGCGCGACCGCGACCGCCAGTGCAGTCGCCAACGCTATCGTCGATCATATCGAACTGTCTGAACTCCGGCAGGTTCGCCGCGATGCCTTCGACGGATTGGTCCGGGCGAACCAGAAATCACGGTCCCACTCCGCAAAAAAACGGCGGGCCATCCGCAAGACTATGGCGGAGCACGGGGCGCAAACTGACTACAATCTTAAGACCCGCCTGAAGACGGGCTTCCACCTCATCAATCTGCTGTGCGACTCGACCGGTCTGTTTGTGATCGACGAGGATAAACGTCACGGCAAATGGGTCCGAACGACTGAGGCTGCACGACGCTGGCTCGAAGATCAGCACGCCCGCTGCGAACTGCTGGAACCGATCCACCTTCCGATGATCATCCCACCACGGCCTTGGTCCTCGCCATTTAAGGGCGGGTATCTGACCAAGTCGCCGGGGCAGCGTCTGGTGAAACAGTCATACCGCCCGTATCACGACGACCTCGCAGCCCACGATATGCCCGCCGTCTATGACGCGGTGAACGCGATTCAGAACACGGCGTGGCGGATCAATCAGCCCGTCTTCGCCGTGATGAAAGAGATTTGGGACAACGGCGGACAACTCGGCGGCATGCCTGCCCGTGACCCTCGACCGATCCCGGATGTGCCGGGTGATTTCCACCACAACGAAGAGTCGAAGAAACGCTGGAAGCGCGAAGCCGCTGGCCTCCACGATCTGAACAACAAAGACCTCACGAAGCGGTTGGCCGTGAGCCAGCGAATCTGGGTCGCGGAAAAGTTCATCGACGAAGACTCGATCTTCTTTCCTCACTCCCTGGATTTCCGTGGCCGCGTCTATCCGATCCCGGTCGGTGGCCCCCATCCGCAGGGCGACGACATCGCCAAGGCCCTTCTGGAATTCGCAGACGGCTACGCTATAGGCGACGCCGGAGCCGGTGCATTGGCGGTCCACATCGCCGGTCTGTTCGGTGTCGATAAGGTCTCGACCGAAGAGCGGATCGATTGGGTCTTCGCCAACGAAGCGGCGATCATCGACAGCGCGAACGATCCTCTCGACGGTCAACGCTTTTGGGCCACGGCGGACAGTCCGTTTATGGCTCTTGCGGCTTGTATTGAATGGGCGGGCTATGTCCGCGACGGCGCCAATCATATCACCCGGATTCCGATCAGCCTGGACGGTTCGAACTCCGGCCTTCAGCACTTCTCCGCCATGCTTCGCGATGAAGTCGGCGGACGCTCGGTCAATCTTCTGCCGGGCTCGAAGCCCGAGGATGTCTATGCCGACGTAGCCCGCACGGTTCAGGCCTTGGTCGATCAGAGCGACGATCCCAAGGCGCAGGTGTGGAAGGGCGGCAAGGTGACCCGGCGCATCTGCAAACGCCCATGCATGACCTTCACCTATTCGGCCACCCGCTTTGGCATGACCGACATGATTTATCAGACCTTGTGGGAACTGGACGACGAGGGGTCGAAGTATCTGGACGGCGACAACTACCAAGCCGCTCTGTGGCTCTCCTACATCCTCTACGACGCGATCTCGAAGGTCGTCTGCTCCGCATCGCAGGCCATGAAGTGGCTACAGGAAGCGAGCCAGATCATGTCGAGGGCTGGCGTTCCGATCCGATGGACGACGCCGGTCGGCCTGCCGGTCTTGCAGCACTCGCCCAAGACACGGGCGAGCAAGATCGACATATACCATCGCGGCACCCGGATGCAGGTGAACGTGCGCGACGTTAGGCTGGGCATCGATTCCAAACGTCAGTCGAACTCCATCGCACCGAACTTCATCCATTCCATGGATGGCAGTCACCTCATGGCCGTGGCCAATCAGTGCGCCGCAATCGGCATCATCGATCTGGCCGTCGTTCACGACAGCTTCGCCGTCCATGCCCCGTTCATTCATGAGCTAAGCACGATCCTGCGCAACACGTTCGCCGATCAATATACCCCGGATCGGCTGGCGATCCTGCGTGAGGAACTGGCTGCTCAACTGCCTGCCGACAAGGCGGCGTTGCTCCCGCCCCTGCCCCCACTCGGCTCCCTCGACATCAGCCACGTGCGCCAGTCCGACTATCTCTTCGCCTAAACCTTTGCATCAGCGCAATTTCCCCTCCCTATTGAACAACGTCCCGGAGTTTCATGTTTGACCCCAAAGACCTCGCCTTCCCGATCAAGGCTGCATCCACGGTTAGCGATCTGAAGACACCCGTCTTCCAACTCGTGTCGAGGATTCAGGACTGCGAACCGACGACACAGGTCAGAGCAATCGCCCTGGCATTGGCCGTGATCGCGGATGCTGTCGGCGTCTCGGCGCACGACCTGATCCAATCATCCTATCGACTGATGTCGGAGGCTGAGACCTACGGGAGCAATCCCGTCCTCGCGATCCGCGAGTATGCGAAGAACGAACTTGTCGGGCGCCCATGAGGGCCTAGCCCTCACATCGGCCTTCCTGACGTTCATGGCTCGCCCTGATCGGGTGCTGTTCGCTTGTCCGGAGGAGCGCGTCTTCAACGTGCTGGACTGGCTCGACGACTACTTGATCGACAACCACGTGTTCGAGGCATGGCTTTGCGACGACTTCGCCGCCTGGGGCCACCTCGCCTTCATTTCCGTGCCGGTTGGCTCGGACGCTTCGATGATCCGCATCGCGTTCGACGACTGGCTTTTAGGCCCGCTGACGTGGGCCGATCTCACACAAGCCCCCGAAGCATATGTCCAGAACCCCAACGGCCCACTCGCGCCGGAAGCATGACTTTCCGACAAACGAGAACGAACTCCTCCTGATGATCGAAGACCTTTGTCCGGAACCCGTGATGAAGCCGGGCATGACCGAAGCCGACATCATGTTTCAGGCAGGACGCCGATCGGTCTGGCGAGATGTGCGGGCGGCTTACGCAGCATCATTCGCCCGTCCCGGCGACAACTAGGAGGGCGCCCCCATCTGCCTATTGAGCAAACCAAAAGTCGCGACGCCGGTCGCGGCCACGTCATCTGACAAACCCCTGCCCGTCCTGATCAACTCTGGGCTGGATGGCCGATCCCAACTGTCCCTCGCCCGTCGCGGCATGAGCGGTCTGACGATCCGTCGCCATCCCAAAGGATCGGTGACGACCAAACCGGTTGGTCCCGCTGTGCCGGTCCCATCAAACCCGGTCCCGTCCAGCACCAATGGCGGCGGCGGGTCCGATTCCGGCTCCGGCTACTCCGACAAGAACCTCGCCGCGCTTGATGCGCTCGCCGCCATGGGCGGCCCGACTGGCACCCTGGCCAAGAAACTCAAACTGAAAGTGTGATCTGACGCATGAAATCCGCAGCAGCGCGATTCAGCGCGCTGTCTGCCGTTCGAATGACGGCTCTCAACAACGCGCGAGAAGCCTCACGCCTAACCATTCCCGGCCTGATCCCGAGCGAGGGCCAGAACGAACACTTCATCGCAGAGCAGCCGTATCAGAGCGTCGGCGCCGATGGCGTTCGCAGCCTGTCTGCCCGCCTTCTGATGATCCTGTTCCCGACCGCGCTCCCGTTCTTCAGGTGCGAGATCGACGCCTCCGCCGCCGAAGCCCTTGGTGGCGACAAAGCGGAAGTCGATACGAAGCTGGCGCAGTATGTTCAGAGCAGCACGTCTCTGTTCGAAGAAACCGGCGCCCGGAAAGTGATGGCGGAGGTTCTTCGCCACCTGATCATCGCTGGCAACGTCCTCCTCTACATCCCGCTAGACGGCACTCCGCGCCTGTTCCGCATCGACCAATACGTGGTCAAGCGGGACCACCTTGGCGCCTTCCGCGAGATCATCGTCAAAGAGAAAATCTACCCCTCGACCCTGTCGGCTGATGTCCGGTCGTTCCTTGGAATCGATCTCGACCTCAACAAGATCGAAGAGGCTGTCGAAGTCTTCACCGTGGTCGAACGCCAAGACGGCAAGGTCGTCCATTGGCAGGAGATCAAGGGCAAGCGCGTCCCTGGTTCGGATGGCCAAAGCCCCGTCGATGCAACCGGATGGCTGCCGCTCCGCTGGCTGGCGATTCCGGGCTCCGACTACGGACGCAGCCACGTCACCGAATACCTCGGCGACATCATGTCTCTCGAAGATGCGAACTCGTCGGTCATCAAGATGGCGGCTGCCGCTTCGCGCATTCTGTATCTGGTCGATCCGAACTCCGGCATCGATATCCAGGAAGTCGTTCGCGCCTCGACGGGTGATGTCTTCGACGGCTCCTCCGATGCCATCACGAGTGTCAGCCTGAATAAGACGGGTGATTTCTCCGTCGTTTCGACCATCGCTGAAAGCATCGAACGCCGCGTCAATCGCGCCTTCCTCGTGCGGGATTTCCGCCAGGGCGAGCGCGTGACGGCTGAGGAAATCCGCAGCCAGAGCGAAGAACTAGAATCGACGCTGGGTGGGACTTACTCAACCCTGGCCGACGAACTGCAACTGCCCGTCGCGAACAGATACCTCTACATCGCCAACCGCAAACAGATCATCCCGGCACTACCAGAGGGGATCAAGCGCAAGGTTGTCACTGGCTTGGCCGCTTTGGGTCAGGCCGCTGAAGTGAACCGGCTGAGAACCTTCGTCGGCGACGCCGCCGCCCTGGGTATCCCTGTCACCGAATACCTGAATGTCCCGACGTTCCTGCGAACGCTTGCCCTCCAGCATGGCGTGAGCGGGATCGACCAGCTTCTCAAGTCGGAGGAGCAGCGGGCCGGAGAACAACAACAAGCCATGATGGCCCAGGTCGCACAGCAAGCGGCTCCGGGCATCGCCACCGCCGCAGTCCAAGCGGCGACCACCCCTGAATAAGGATTGAATGCAAGTAGCTGAAACTGGCCAAGAGGCCCAATCGATCGATCTGACTACCCTTCCCGCCGACGCCTTCCCGGCTGGCACTGATCCGGCTTCTTACGTCGCGGGTCTGAACGGCAAGCAAGCCGACGACACCTCGACCGAAACAGGCGCCGCCAAGGAGCGTCCGACCAATGTCCCTGAGAAATTCTGGGACGCTGAGAAGGGCGAGATGAACCTCGACGCCTTCCTGACTTCCTATTCCGAACTGGAAAAGAAGCTGATCGCGCCGAAGGAAGAGAAGGCCGATACCCTCAAGATCGATAAGGCTGATGGCCAAGCCGACCAGACCGCCGAACCGGCGCCGGTCGCTTCCGCTATCGAGACGTTCAAGTCAGCCTACGAAGCCAACGCCGGTCAAGTGACTGAGGCGGCCTTCGAAGCCATCGTGAACGCGGGCATCCCGCTTGATGTAGTCCAAACCTACGTGGCCGGACTTGAGGCTTTGAGCCAACAGACCTTCGCGTCTGCCTATGAAGTGGCAGGCGGCAAGGATGCGTTCGAGACAGCTATCGAGTGGGCGAAGACCAACCTGACTGACGCTGAAGCTGACGCCTACGACAAGATGGTCGATCAGAAAGCGACCATGCGTCAGGGCATCGAATGGCTCATGACAAAATATAAGGCGGGCAACCCTTCCGAGGGTTCGTTCGTCCAGGCCGAATCCGCTACTGCCTCTGGCGACATCTTCCGTTCGCGTGACGAGATGATGGAAGCGATCCGAGCCCCCAACTATTCCGATCCGGCTGTCCAAAAGGACATCTTGGAAAAGATTGCGCGATCCAAAGCAGCGGGAACGCTGTGATGAATCCGTAAGACCACCCTCGCCTGTCCATTGAGGCTCGCCTGGGGTGGCCGCGCCGCCGCCAGCGAACAAGGCAGGCTGATCGCCATGGGCGAGCGGTCGGTGAAAACCCGACCCAACCTTTCTCCCAATCAAATGGACCTTCCGTAACGGGTGGCTCGGCTTGCCGGACAACCTCACCGCCAACGGACTCCGAGCGAGACGGGAGGCTTCAAACCCTTCAACTCAACCAAGGAGGCCAATGGCCAATTCTACCCCCGTATTCCCCGGCAAAAAGTCCGGTGGCAGCGACAACCGCGAACTCTACCTCGACCTCTACGGTGGCGAGGTTCTGAACCAATATCAAACCTCGACCATCATGCGTCCCCTTCAGTCGATGTTCTCGCTGGCTGGCGGCAAGTCGCTGCGCCTGCCGTTCATCGGTCAGGCTGACGCGAGCTACCACGTCCCCGGCACCGAACTGACCGGTGGCCAAGTCGCTGGCGACGAGATCATCCTGACGCCGGATGACCAACTGATCTCCGACCTGTTCCTGTCGGACATCGACGAAATCCTGGCTCAGTTCGACGCCCGTTCGAACTACGCCGCAGAGCAGGGCCGCGCCTTGGCTCGCAAGTTCGACGCCGCATCGCTCCGCATGCTGCTGAAGGCCTGCCGCGACGCCGGTAAGTTGGGCCAAGGTGGCGGATCGGTCACCGAAGCTGCCGCTGACACCGACCCGGACAAGCTGTTCGAAACCTTCAAGGCCGCTATCGCAGTCATGGACGGTAAGGACGTGGACGTGGAGACGCAGGAAATCTACGGCGTCGTCACCAAGACCAACTGGTATGCCCTGCAAGGCTGCGAGAAGCTGCGTAGCCGCGACTACAATCCGGCTGCCAACATCGCGACCAAGCCCGGCACCCTGAACATTGACGGCGTCATCGTCCACAAGTCGAGCCTCGGCCCGCTGGGCGTCAACGACACCACGCACCCGCAGGCGATCTACCGCGTCAACGGCGCCAACACCGTTGGTATGGTGTGGACGAAGAAGGCCATCGCGACCGCTGAGGTCAAGGCCGTCTGGACCGACGTTGACGAGCAAAAGTCGAAGCGCGGCGCACTTCTGATGGCTGGCTACATGTCTGGAACTCGCGTCTTCCGCGCGACCGACGCAGTCGAAATCAAGAAGGCCTAA
>Ga0157370_10006489_pt1 | contig 12895 bp, 7 predicted proteins | sample C35metaG_FD_113463 | JGI IMG/M metagenome (GOLD analysis project Ga0157370, IMG submission 113463) | Corn rhizosphere microbial communities from Kellogg Biological Station, Michigan, USA - C3-5 metaG | ecosystem: Host-associated > Plants > Roots > Rhizosphere > Soil | place: USA: Michigan...
ACGCCGTTTGCGCCAGTAGTGGACGAAGTGCTCGCCAACGTACCCGCACTGGTGCTCCAGTTCACGGTTTTGCCTGCTACCAGGTTGCCGTTAACGTCTTTAACCGTGGCGCTAAGGGTCGACCTGCTGGTGCCGTTCGCCTCAATCGAAGCAGGCGAAGCGGTTACATCGATTGCAGTTGCTGCACCGGCGGTGAAATTAACCTCGGCGGTATCAGTCACCAAACCAATTGCAGCTGTCACCGAGGCTTGGCCGGAAGTGGTAGTGCTGGTCAGTTCAACCGTCGCTACGCCGCTTGCATTGGTGGTGGACGAAGTGTTGGCCAAGGAACCGGCAGTAGTGCTCCAGCTCACAGTTTTGCCTGCTACCAGGTTGCCGTTAACGTCTTTAACCGTGGCGCTGATGGTCGATTTGCTTGTGCCATTCGCTTCAATGGAATCAGGCGAAGCAGTGACATTCATTGATGAGGCTGCACCAGCAGTGAAATCAACCTCGGCGGTATTACTCGCCGCACCGCTTGTGGCTGTCACGGTGGCTTGGCCGGAAGTGGTAGCGCTGGTCAGTTCAACCGTCGCTACACCGCTTGCATTGGTGGTGGAAGAAGTGTTGGCCAACGCACCGGCGCTGGTGCTCCAGCTCACAGTTTTGCCTGCTACCGGGTTGCCGTTGTGGTCTATAACCGTGGCGCTGATGGTCGACTTGCTGGTGCCGTTCGCCTCAATCGAACCAGGCGAAGCAGTGACGTCCACTGCGGCGGCTGCACCGGCAGTGAAATTCACTACGGCGGTATTACTCGCCGAACCGCTTGCGGCACTCACAGTGGCCAGGCCGGAAGTGGTAGCGCTAGTGAGGGTAACCGTGGCCACACCGCTTGCATCAGTGGTGGACGATGCGCTCGATAGCTTGCCAGCATTGGTGCCCCAGGTAACGCTCATTCCGGCACCTACGGCATTTCCGTTGGCATCTTTGACAGCTGCGGTGATAGCGGACGTGCTCGTGCCATCGGCGACAATCGCGATAGGCGAAGCAGTGACGGTCATGGTTCCGGGAGCGCCAGCGGTGAAATCAATGGCGGCAGTGTTAGTCGCAGAACCGGTTGTGGCGCTCACTGTAGCTTTGCCGGAAGTGAGAGAGCTGGTCAGTTCAACCGTCGCTACACCGCTTGCATTGGTGGTGGACGAAGTGTTTGCCAACGTGCCAGCGCTGGCTGCCCAGGTAACGCTCACACCTGCGCCTACGGCGTTGCCGTTGGCATCTGTCACAGCTGCGCTGATAGACGATGTGCTTGTCCCATCCGCGACAATTGCACTAGGCGAAGCAGTGACGGTCAGGTTTGCGGCTGCACCAGCGGCGAAATCAACGCTTGCGTTTTTACTGGCCGAACCGCTGATGGCCGTCACAGTGGCGCTACCGATAACGGTGGCGCTGGTTAAGGTCACTGTAGCCACCCCACTCGCATCGGTGGTGGAGGACTGAGCTCCTAACGTACCGGCGCTCGTGCTCCAGTTCACATTCACACCGGTCCCTACGGCGTTGCCGTTAGCATCTGTCACCGTTGCGCTGAGGGTCGAGGTGCTGGTGCCGTTGGCAATAATCGAGACGGGCGAAGCAACGACAGTCATCGTGGCCGCGGCGCCGGCAGTGAAGTCGACGTTAATCGTGCGCTTCGTCGCACCGTATGTTGCCTCGACGGTCGTCACGCCTGCGCTCTTGCTGCTCATTAGCATCACGGACGCCTCGCCGTTTGCGTCGGTAGTGGAGCTGTTGCTCGACAGCGTACCTGCGGACGTCACCCAGTTCACCGTAACGCCGGCTGCACGTGGCTGCTTGCTGGCGCCAAGAATTTTGAGTTTTATCGTGCTGGAATCTTTTCCCGTTGCAGGAATAGCGACCGGTTGAGCGGTCAGCAGAAACCCTACAGTTTGGACACTTATTTGCATCGGATTGGAGACAACGGCGCGCCCCGACTTATCGGTTCCAACAGCTTGCAAGCTGTAGACGTTCAAGCCGGTATTGTCATACGCGGGAAGTTGAACGGTGCCTTGACCGCTTCCATTATAAGGCAGAGCAAAGCTAGCCGCGGTGCCTGTCCAACTAATGGATTTCAAGGTCGCAGCACCTTTAATCGCGAAAGGAACAACTTTGAATTCCGTTTCGGAAATGACGGCGGGCAAGCTTATTTCACCGCCCACTTTTTTATGGTCAAGCACGATTTCGTTATTACGGGATACCAAGTCGTAGCGCATGTTTTCCAGCATGCGACTGGCCATCAAATTGTTGCTAGAGAGCTGTTTCGACAGCGGTTCTCCGAGTCGATAGTTCAGCGCAAGGTTCGCCGAAGTATCAGCCATTCCGTGTTGCCCAACACGGCGATCGACGCTTAAGCCAATTAATGGAATCGGGTTATAGGTGACACCAACACTCAAGGCGCGCGGATCTTTCTGACGGTTGTTTGTACCAAACAAACTGACCTCGCCGCCATAAAGCTGTTCGAACGCGACCTTGGCACCAAGTTGAGGGTAAGAGGCTAAGTACCCTTCCGCTCGCAAATCCCAACCCTTGGCGGGTCGTTCCAGGTAGTCGGCTTGGTCAGGGGATGCCTTCCAGTCGGAGAGAGGCTGATAGGCGTTAGCGCTTAACTTGAGAAAGTCAGTCCATGCTTCGACACCCACACCGAGGCGGGCGTTCTTACCCGTTACATCCCGGTCATAAAAGCTGTTTCCACCCAACAGCCACCCTTCGACGTTGCGCCGATAACCGAGACCCAAGTTGACGGTATTGCGGTAGTCCTCGGTGTAAGTATCAGCACGGCGAACGCCGGACTGTATGAAGAGTAGATTTTTGCCCTCGTTATAGAAGGGCATCAATAAATCAAGACTCCCACCGCGGACTCCGCCGTTACCTGCTTTTAAAGTGAGTTCTGAAGTGATGTGATGGCTATCGAACCAGTTTCGCGTGGCTTCACTTGCAGCGCCTGATACAAGCCCTGCGCCAAGGCTTACCGCATCCTCAAGCCCTTGGCTGCGACCTCGCAGCGCAGCTGGGCCGAGATCAGTCGGCGCCTCAGCCGCGTAGAGCCAGTCGGATGAAGAATTTGTTAACGGAACGTTCGAGGGAATAGTTGCAGTAGCACTGCCCAGTTCCGGTAGGTTCTGCTGCTGCGCAGGCACAGGTGCGGAGACCTGCGCAACCGCCGGAATAAGCGGCGATAGCGCAACACTACACGCTAGGTATAGCGATAACAGTTTTCTGGAGAAGGAGTGCACGGTTTCGACTTCCATAGCGCGAAGATATGAGAAGCCGAAGTCTGTGAGCGAAACGCAGCGAAAGCGGCCGGACGCACCTTACAGCGGCGTAGGGAAATACCCGACAAGCCTCTAAATAAGGACTATCTAAACGCGCACATGTTGGACGTTCGCAACGGAGCTCGTCGATTCGCTTATCGAAAGCGACCGCGCCAAAACATGGCTTCGTGGCCTACGAACACAAAAAAGCCGGGCCTATTGCCCGGCTTCGTACGCGTATTTTTTAACCTCGGTTCGGCCTGTACGAACATCTGAAGAGAGGGCGCAACCAGCCCCGCCAATCACCGTGGAACGAAGAAAATGGCAGCCAGCAAGGCAACCGCGCATGCGTTGCTTCTCCATTTATACCGCTGCAAATGCCTAACCGAACAAATGGTTCAATGGAAAGCGGCGGCGGCCTTCCCTCCCGAACTGTCCCGCCGCCCTGCAGGTAAGCGCGCAGACTCCGCCTACCGGCGACCATGCCGCCATCGGCTCATAATCCGTCAATCTGAATCGTGGAGCCGTAACCTACTCCATCCGCGCCGCCGACCGATGCCTCCACCGTGCACCACCCGGCGAAACGATCTACGGCGGGAATGCGTACAAGACTCACAGAAGTCATAGTGGCGCCCCGACTATCCGTGACTCCAATGATCGGCGACATCAGTTGGTTACCCAACGCGCAACTGTCCCGCCAATACACGGTCACGCCTGTAAGAGGCTTGCCATCCGCACCGGATACGCTGGCGGTAACATCGCCGCGGCCAGAAAGCGTAAGTGGGTCCGACCCCGAATAACGCAGAGAGATGGTTACCGCAAAATCGACAGTCGTAGTGCCTTGCATCGCGCCCACAGAAGCCGTGACAGTGCTTTGTCCCTCATAAAGGCCACTGGTGAGCACCGTAGTGGCAATGCCGCTGGCATTCGCGACGGATGTCATCAGGGAAAGCGTGCCCGTTGACCCAGTTCTGTCCCCCACCGCCGCCCAACTCACTGATGTACCGCCAGCAGCCGCTGCTGTTCGACCCTGGGCGTCACGCAACTCAGCGCTGATCGTCGACGTGCTTCTGCCATCTGCCGAGATGGTTTCGGCAGATCGGGTCAGCACAATTTGCGCAACCGGGCCCGCAACCAAGCTTACGACGGCAGAACTTGTAGCCGTGCCGCTGCGTGCTTCAACCGTAGCCTGACCAATAGCAGTTGGGCTGGTCAGAACAATCGTGGCAGTTCCGGAAGCGTTGGTCACAGAACGTACGTCAGTCAAAACACCGGCGCTCGTCGTCCATTCCACCGTCGTGCCCGCTTCAACCACATTGTTATTGGCATCGGTGACGGTCGCGCTCAGCGTCGACGTCGAGCTGCCGTCAGCAACGATGGACGGGGACGACGCCGTCACGGTCAGGGCTGCCGGCTCGCCGGCCACAAACGCAACGGCTGCCACGTCGCTTCCCGTACCACTCGTTGCCTCGACCGAGGCCGTTTCAACGACGGTCGAGCTAGTAAGAACCGCCGTCGCCACCCCATTCGCATCGGTCAGAGAGGAATCATGATTCAACGTCCCGGCGCTCGTGCTCCAGCCCACCGCCTGACCGGCGCCAACGCTATTGCCGTGCGCATCTTGTACGACCGCGCTCAAGCGGGTGGTGCTTGTGCCATCGGCGGTGAGCCGAATTGTGCTAGCCGTTAGCGCTACGTCGCTCGCTGCGCCAGCGGTGAAAGTGACCGACGCGCGTTGCGTGCTCGAGCCGTAGTGCGCCTCGACAATGGCAGTGCTCGTGGTCGTTGAGCTGGTCAGAGTAACCGACGCTTCGCCGTCCGCATTAGTCGTCGAAACGTCGTCGGACAAGGTGCCCGCTGTGGTGGTCCAGTTCACCGTGACACCGGCCATTCGCGGCTGAGCGCTAGCACTCGCCACCTTTATCTTGATAACGCTGGTGTGCACGCCAGTCGCAGCGATAGACGCTGGGGTTGCGCTCATCACGGCCGATAATGGCTGAACCACTACCGTCATTGCGTTGGAGACGACAGCGCGCCCCGCCCTGTCGGTACCGGTGGCCTGTAACGAGTAGGCATTAGCCGCGCCAGCGACATAGGCGGGCAACTCAAGAGCGCCCCGCCCGCTTGCGTTTAAAGGCAACGCAAAACCTGCCGCTGAGCCGGTCCAGCTGATGGCATTTACGCGCTCTGCGCCGTGCACAGCAAACTCAACGGTCTTTAGCTCGCTGTCTGAAATAACGTCCGGCAGCATCATCTGAACCGCCTCCGATCGATGTTCGAGGACGATTTCATTGTTGCGCGACACCAAGTCGTAGCGCGCACTTGCGAGCATACGACTGGCCGCCACGTTGGCGCTCGACAGCTGCTTGGCCAGTGGTTCCCCGAGCCGATAGTTGAATGCCAGACGGGCAGAGGTGTCGGCCTGACCATGCTGTCCAATGCGGTGGTCCAGGCTCAGACCTACCAGCGGAACCGGGTTGTAAACAATCCCCACGCTGACGGCATGGGGGTTCTTTTGCCGATCACCTGGCGCGAACAGGCTCACCTCGTCCCCATAAAACCGCTCGTACGCCAGTGTGGCGCCTAGTTGCGAATAAGCCGGTAAATAGCCTTCAGCGCGCACGTCCCAACCCTTGGCAGGACGCTCCAAATAATCCACTTGATCCGGCGTTGGATTCCATTCCGAAAGAGGCTGGTAGCCGTTGACACTCAGCTTGAGAAAATCCGCCCACACTTCAAGGCCGACACCCAAGCGGGCGTTTTCGCCGGTCAGGTCCCGGTCATAAAAGCTATTGCCACCCACAAGCCAGCCGCCCACCGTGTGGCGATAGCCAAGGCCCATATTGACGGTGGTGCGATAGTCGTCGCTGTACGTATCGGCGCGACGCAGGCCGGACTGGACGAACCACAGACTCGCCCCTTCGTTGTAGAACGGCAGCAACACGTCCAGGCTTGCGCCCTCGATTCCGCCACGCGTTCCCTTTAGTTGCAGCGCCGAGGTGATGTGATGGCTGTCGAACCAACTGCGGCTGGCTTGACTGGCTGCGCCAGACAGCATGCCCAATCCCTGAGCGACTGCGTCTTCAACGCCTTGGCTGCGGCTGTGTGCTGGCTTCGACGTCAGGTCATCCTTTACCGCTGCCCACAAGAAAGATGGGTCTTGTACGGCGGACGCTTCACCGGCGGGCTTGGCCGCAGGCGAACCCAACTCTGGTAGACGTTCATGCTCGCTGGACGTTGCGGCGTGCACATGAGAGACCAGAGGGGCGAACGGTGAAAACAGGACACTCCACGCCAAGTACAGCATTAACGAAGTGCGAAAAAATCGGCGCATGAAGGTCGACGTCCGTTAGAAAATGAGGCGTCGAATTCTCACGACATGGCGGCGAAATTAAGGCCGCTCCAATCTCTCAAGCGTGTGGCTTTCTTCCCGCTAAGGTTTATAAGCGCGACGAATCGGGGACGAAAAAAAGCCGGGCATCAGCCCGGCTTTTCTTGTAGCGCGCTGTATTACAACAGCGGCAGGGTGTAGCTCACGATCAAGCGGTTTTCGTCCTGGTCGTTCTGGTTAGCCACAGTGCTGCGCAGTGCGGCGTTACGCCAGGAGAAACCAACGCCTTTGAAGGTGCCGGCCTGAACAGCGTAATCCAGACGGAAATCGCGTTCCCACTCAGACTGGTCGCCGGTGGCGGAGTCGATGTTCTCGCCTTTCAGGTAGGTGATGGTGGCTTTCAGGCCAGGTGCACCGATTTTGGCGAAGTCATAGGCGTACTCGGCCAACCAGGTGCGCTCACCTGCGCGCAGGAATTTACCGATTTGACGGTCGGTGATCAGGTACGCGGTAGCGCCGTCACCTTGGTCCAGATACGGGAAGTTGCTGTCGCCCGACACTTGCTGGTAACCGGCGCTGATCGCATGGCTGTCCAGGGTGTACGTGAACTGGCCGCTCCAGGTGCGGTTGTCGACTTCGCCTGTGGTGGTGGTGCGGCGGCCGTTGGAAGGCGTGGTGCCGTAGTAACCGGTTGCGTAGTAACCATCGGCACGGCCGGAGACGCTGTCGTTCTTGCCGTCGGCGGTGCTGTAGAAGTAACGCAGGTCAGACTTCAGGCTGCCAACCGGCAACGCCAGGTTGTGGGTCAGACCGAGGAAGTGCTGCTGATAGAACTCGTTCAGCGTGCCGTAGTAGTACTGGGCCAGCAGGTCTTTATTGACCTTGTAGTCCAGGCCGGCGAAGTAGAACTCGTTGTTGAATTTGCCGGTTTTTGCATTGTTGGCGCCGCTGATCGACAGACCTTCGCTGCTGCTCGAAGTACGACCCTTGGCGTGTTCCAGCTTGCCGCCGATCACGGTCAGGTTGTCGATTTCGTTGGAGGTGATCTGGCCACCCTCAAAGGTTTGCGGCAACAGACGACCGTCGTTGAAGGTCACGACCGGCAGCTTCGGCTGCAAGGTGCCGATGCGTGCTTCGGTTTTCGAAATTTTGATCTTGCCGGTCAGCCCGACGCTGGAGAAGTCGTTTACCGCTTCACCGTTGCTGTCGGTTGGGAAAACGATGCCGCCGTAAGCATTGCTGGTGGGGTTGTAGTGAGTGCCTTTACCCGAATCCAGACGCACGCCCAGCAGACCCAGCGCATCGACGCCAACGCCGACGGTGCCTTGGGTGAAGCCGGAGGTGTAGTTGAACATGAACCCCTGGCCCCACTCCTCTTGCTTGTTTGGAGTAGTGGCGCCGCTGTTGCTGCGGGCTACGTTGCGGTTGTCCGCGTTGATGTAAAAGTTACGCAAACCCAACGAGGCTTTGCTGTCTTCAATAAACCCGGCAGCGCCGGCTTGCTGTGCGATGACGCCGAGAACGACGGCCAACGCCAGAGGGGATTTGGTCATGGTGCTTACTCCAGGTGCAGATCTTTTTTAGTTTTCCGACACTGCAAGGAGTCACTACTTTCAGCTTGCTTGGTGCGGGTCGCGCTGGGGGGCCCGGCGGCGACGGCGCAACAGTAATAAAAAAGCCATAAATCTAAAAAGACTTATTAGTTTGTTTTTAATGCTTTTTAAGAATATTCGACACATTTCGCAAAACCTGGTCGGTAGCGGGGTCATTCAGGAAACCAAAGCGCGAAAAATCCGCCGCTTAGTGACCCTCAGTCCCGCCGCCGACTCAGTTTGAACGCCCGTGCCAGAGCCTTTAAGCGCCTAAAAACTCCTGCGCCGAAACCACCGGTGCGTAGCCAAACGCCAATGCAGCCATAAAGGCGGCATGAACCTGGGCAGCCGGCACGGTGACGCCGTTGAATTCCAGGTCGTGGGTGGCGCAGGCGTCGTGAATAACGGTGGTGTCGTAGCCGAAATCCACGGCGGCGCGGGTAATGCCGTGGGTGCACATGTGGCTCATGCTGCCGACGATGACCAATTTATCGATGCCATGCTTATCCAATACGGCGCGCAACTCAGTATCGCGAAACGAGTTGATGTGCTGTTTGACGATCACCGGCTCGTCGGCGCGGTTGAGCACTGTCGGGTGCACCTCGGCGCCCTCGGAACCGGCGAGAAAAAACGGGGCGTCGGCCTCCGAAGATTCGTGACGGATGTACACCACCAAATCACCGGCATCGCGAAACGCTTTGATCACTAGCGCGGCCTTTTCAGCGGCCGCGTCGGCGCCTACCAACGGCCATTTACCGCCTGGGAAATAGTCGTTCTGGATATCAACTACGATCAGCGCTTGCTTGGACATGGTGTTTTCCTCGGTTCAGGTGAGTAGTGTGGCGTGGCTGAAGTATCTGCCCGTGAACGTGGCGCGGGGATTAGCCGGAACGACAATAGCGGTGGGAAAAATGACAAAGCAGGAAAATCAGGCGGTGCTTGAAATCGGTTTGTTGGTGTACCCCGGCGCACAAACCGCCGCCGTGCACGGCCTGACCGATCTGTTCGCCGTCGCCAACCGCATCGCCGCCGAGCAACAGGCCACGCAACTGCCCACGCTGCGCATCAGCCATTGGAGCGGCAGCGCCAGCAACCCCGCGCCCCAACGCATTTACGACAGTTTGCCCGGCAGCCACAGTCGCCTGGGCGCGGTAGTGATTCCCCCGTCGTTAGCCGACATGCCGTCAGCCGAAGACGCGCAACCGCTGGCGGACTGGATCAAGCGTAGTCACGAGCAAGGCGCCATTGTCGGTTCCATCTGCCTGGGCGCGTTTTTGCTGGCGATTACCGGTTTGCTCGACGGCCGTCACGCCACGACCCACTGGACCCATGGCGAAGAACTGGCCAGCCAATTTCCGGCGCTCAAGGTGGACGTCGACAAGCCGATCATCGATGACGGCGACATCATCACCACGGGCGGGTTGATGGCCTGGGCGGAAATCGGTTTGCGCCTGGTCGACCGGCTGCTAGGCCCCAGCATCGCCACCCGCACCGCACGCTTCTTGATGGTGGAACACAGCGACAGCGCCCGCGAATGCGGCAGCAACTTTGCCCCGATTCTTGCCCACGGTGACGCCGCCGTTTTGAAAGTGCAGCACTGGTTGCAAGCCAACGGTGCGGTGGACGTCAGCCTCGCCGCCATGGCCGATTGCGCCGGGCTGGAAGCGCGTACGTTCTTGCGCCGCTTCCGCGCGGCGACGGGCCTGAAGCCGACGGAATATTGCCAGCACGTAAAGGTGGGCAAAGCCCGTGAAATGCTCGAATTCACCAACGGCACCGTCGACCACATTGCCTGGACCGTCGGCTACCAAGACCCGGGCGCGTTTCGCAGCGCATTCAAGAAAATCACCAGTCTTTCGCCGAGCGAGTACCGCAACAAGTTTGGGGTGAAGCCCAACGCCGCAGCTGCCAGAGAAGCCGGTTAAACCAAAAAAATCGAGGCTAAAGCCTCTCCCACAGTTTTCAGTTTCCTGTGGGAGAGGCTTTAGCCTCGATTCCTGCAAACGAGCCCTTCGTGTCGAGCCTCCATGTCCCTAACCCCTGAACAACTCGCCCAAATTACTGCCCTCACGCTCCAGCACTACAACCAAAGCGCCGAAAGCTTTCGCGAAGGCACGCGCGACCACGATGTGAGCCAGAACATCGCCGCCTTATTGCGGCACATCCAGGCGCCCGCGCCGTTGCACATTCTCGATTTCGGCTGCGGCCCGGGCCGTGATTTGAAGGTGTTTCGCGACATGGGCCACGTCGCCGTCGGCCTTGACGGCTCGGCGAATTTCGTGGAAATGGCCCGCGCCGACAGCGGCTGCGAGGTTTGGCAGCAGGACTTTCTGGCGCTCGATTTGCCCGCCGAGCGCTTCGACGGCGTGTTCGCCAACGCGGTGCTGTTTCATGTGCCCGCTCAGGAATTGCCACGCGTGCTACGCCAGCTGCACGCCACGCTAAAGCCCGGCGGTGTGCTGTTCAGCTCCAACCCGCGTGGCGAGAATCAGGAAGGCTGGAACGGCCCGCGCTACGGCAGTTATCACAACCTTGGCGCCTGGCAGCAGCAGCTCACCACCGCCGGTTTCACCGAGCTGGAACGCTACTACCGCCCCGCCGGCTTGCCACGCGATCAACAGCCGTGGCTTGCCAGCGTCTGGCGTAAAAACTAACCCGTCACCCGCTGCACCAGCGCCTGCAGCTGGATCGCGCCGTCGTTGCCGGCGCGCGACAGCCATTGGCGCAGCTGCTGCTCAATAGCCGACAACGGCGCGTGCACGCCGGCCAGTTCCAGGTGCTCGGGCAGAATCTCCTCGCCGCTGCTAACCAGCAGGGCAAAGTGAATAACGTTCTCCAGCTCACGGGTATTGCCCGGCCAGTGATGCCACTCCAGCACTTGCTGCGCGGCCGCGCTGATAAAGGGCATGATCAGGCCAAGCCGTTGGCTGTAGATACCGAGGAAATATTCGGCCATCGGCAGGATGTCGCCAATCCGCTCGCGCAACGGCGGCAAGGCCAGGCGGCCCTCGTTCAGGTATTGAAACAGGCGCGGGTGGAACTTGCCGGCGTCGACCGCCTTACCCAGGTCGATGCTGGTGGCGGCGACCAATCGCACATCCACCGGGCTGGCGTGGTTTGCGCCAACACGGGTGACTTCGCGGTTCTCCAGCGCGGCGAGCAATTTGTCTTGCAGGGCCAGCGGCAAGTCGCCGATTTCGTCCAGGTACAACGTGCCGCCGTTGGCCGAGCCAAACCACCCCGCCCGGCTGCTGGCCGCGCCAGCAGCCGGGTAACCGCCAGCCGCGTAACCAAACAGCTCGGCCTCAGCGTGGTTCTGGCTCAGGCTGCTGCAACTCAAGGCCACGAACAAACCGGCGCGGTCGCTCTCGCGGTGAATGTGCCGCGCCAGCAATTCCTTACCCGTGCCCATTTCGCCTTGAATCAGCACCGGCAACACGCTGGGCGCCAGCTGCGACACTTCTTCGCGCAGCTGCCGTGAGCGGGCGTCGATAAACACCAGCGCCTTGGCGCGAATGCTCAGCGGGCTTTTGTCGGCGTCGGGAAAGGTCAGCAACGGCTGGCCCGGTTGTGCGGTGCGGGACATAACGGAAACTCCAAACCAAGCCGGCTGGCGTTCAGCGGCTTGGGCAGTAAAAAAGACGACGTGGCGAGCGATCAGGCGCTGCGGCGAGCGTGTTGTTCGATACGGTTTTGCAGGCGGTACAGGTAAGAAAAACCGCGCTCCCAACGCTGATGCCCCGACTTCACATTGATGTGCCCCACGCCGCTGAGAATCGCCGTTTCGGCGCCCCAGTCGCGGGCCAGTTCAATGGCGCGGGCGGCACTGGCGGCCTGGTCGTTGTCCGAGCCCACCAGTTGCGTCGGGAATGGCAGCAACTCACGGGGAATCGGCGCGAAGCCTTTCAACGGCTCCGGGCAGGCCGGGCGTTCGACATCAGCAGGCGCCACCAGCAAGGCGCCACTCACCCGGCGCAGCAATTCCACCGGCGCGCTGGCTGCCCAGTGCGCCACAGTGATGCAGCCCAGGCTATGGGCGATGAGGATGACCGGCGTGGCGTGCGCAGCGATTGCGCGCTCCAGTTGCGCCACCCAGGCATCGCGGTCGGGGTTCAGCCAATCGGCCTGCTCCACGCGCTGACTGTTGGGCAGGCTGCGTTGCCAATGGCTCTGCCAATGCTCGTCGCCCGAGCCTTGCCAGCCCGGAACAATCAAATAGCGGATCGGTTCGCTGCGCATGGAAAACGCCTCCTGCGAATGACGGTGTGGCGGCCAGTATAGGGAGCGGTTTTATATGCGTTAAGGAATAAGAAATTATTTACTTATGCGATAAATGAAAATTCTATGCTGGCAGCATACTGGCCTGAACGCTGACTCAGATCGCCTGTAAGCCTCTAGTTCCTAGGGTTTAAGCGATTTCGTCTGGTGCTTTGCGCGCGAGCGCGTCGCGCTATAGAGATGGGCAGGACGAATAATTCAAAATGGTTATATAAAAATTCTTAAATAGTATTTTTAAGAATATCTGGCGTTCTCTACTATCCGCTCCACGCCCACTAGCCACGTTCAACCCAGGGCATTTTTTCCAGGAGCAGATTCATGAGCGCACCCCTTCGTAGCGTAGAGGGCCAGGACGAAGCCGGCATCCTCCGCGAAATTTCCGCCGCCCTGCAGGGCCTGCGTTTTGGTTC
>Ga0157370_10006492_pt1 | contig 12885 bp, 10 predicted proteins | sample C35metaG_FD_113463 | JGI IMG/M metagenome (GOLD analysis project Ga0157370, IMG submission 113463) | Corn rhizosphere microbial communities from Kellogg Biological Station, Michigan, USA - C3-5 metaG | ecosystem: Host-associated > Plants > Roots > Rhizosphere > Soil | place: USA: Michigan...
ATACACCGCGACCCTCACTTCCGGAAGCGCGACCTACACCAGCCCGGCCCTGACCCAATACACCGCCACGCGCTGGCACAAGGTGCTGTGGTGGAACAACGCCCGACCGCAGGTGTATCTGCAGCAGGACACCCAATACATCCAGAACAGCATGGCGGTGTCGCGCTACATGAATCTGAAACCCGACGGGAAATTCCTGGCCGGCCTGCGGCAGTCTTGCGCGCCTCTGGATCATTGCGACCAAACTGCGCGCATGGCCAATACGGGCGCACAGCCCGCGATCGGTCCGCTGCCTCGCTGGACCAGCGTGTACATCATCGATCCCGACGTGCGCGCTTACAACTGGATGCTCGCCAACACCGACGCGCTCGGTACCTACAGCATCCACTATCGCGACGGCGGTACCGGCTGGCCGGTCAGTATTCAGAGGCATCCCCGTGCGACCCTTATTAACTGGAAGGACGCGAACAAAAAAGCGATGGGAACAAGCTCCGACGCACGACTCTACCGACGGGATTTGCTGCCCAACTGTATAAAAAGCCCGGTGCTTACCCAACACTGTACGGATGAGTGGTACGGCACCGGTAACCCCAACTTCTGGGACAATGCCCACCAGCCCGCGGAAGGGTACGTGGCCTACATGGTTACCGGCTCGTACTACTACATGGAAGAGCTTGCCTTCGGCGCCTCGCACAACGAGGTCTGGTCGAACGAGGGTTACCGCGGCTTTTCCAAGGGCCTCATCGATGCTTCCCACAACCAGGTCCGTGGCAAGGCATGGGTGCTGCGCGAGATGGCCAATGCCGCGTATCTCCTGCCGGATGGCTATCCACTCAAGGCCGAGTTCAATGCTGATGTCGAGAACTCGCTCGCCGATTGGAACGCGAAGTACACCAACAACCCCAGCGCCAACCCGCTGCATGTCGTGAATGATGGTGCCGTGTACAGCTTGAATGGGGGTAGCCACAACGGTGTGTCGCCATGGCAGCACAACTTTCTGACTTGGTCAGTGGGCCATGCCGCGGAGTTGGGCTTCGCGGGCGCCGCGGCGTTTCGCAACTGGCTGGCGCAGTTCGAGATTGGCCTGATGACCAACTGGCAGCGCAACCCGGCGCAAGGATATTGCTGGCTTGAAGCATCGGCCTACGCGATCCAGGTGAAAGACGTCTCGGGCAACTGGCTGCCAACCTACACAGCCGTTTACGGAGCGACCTTTCCGACACTTGTGGGTCACGCATGCAACTCGGACACAATGGTGGCAGCTATGAGCAAGCTGCGGAAGAAACCGTGGCAAACGGGCGAGATGTATGGCTACCCTTATTCTGCAACCGGCTACCCAGCCAACCTGCAGATCGCCCTCGCGGCCGCAGCAGACAGCGGATTGCCTGACGCGCACGCGGCGTGGCGAATTTTCGAGTCACGTAGTGTGAAGCCAAAGCCGCCACACGCCTACAACGACTATCCGAATTTCGCGGTGCTGCCGCGCTCCATGCCGTGACTCGGACTGCAGCGCCGCAGAATGCGCCCCGGTCTCTCGAAGTTTGAATCAAATTGCGGTTAAAGCCCAAGCCGGCCGGGCTAATGACTACCGAAATAAAACGCGAGCAGGATCAGCGCAGACCCAATAACCCAGCCCGCGAACATCGCGCCCAACAACCGACCGATCTTTGCGCGCCTCAATCGCCAAACGAGGTCCGACAGCAACCACCACAGCAAGGTGAACACGGCGAGGGCAAAGACGCCCCAACCCAGATGACCGGAGGTCCAAAGGAAATCCTTCATGTCGAGGACAAAGCCTCCGCAACGGCCGTCTCGCCGGCCCAGACACGATCGCCCACGCACACCAACAATTCCGCCTCGGCAGAAAGTTCGAGCACCACCGTGCTGCCCAGCAATATCCTGCCGATCCGCTGTCCGCGCTCAACCTCGTCCCCGGCGCGCACCCAAGTCTCGATCCGCCGCGCGGCCAGGCTCGTGATCAAACGTACCGCGACCTCGCCCATGCCGGTCTCCAGCAGCAAGCGCTTTTGAACGGGACAGCGCTTTTCCCTGAGAAATGCAAAATCCCGCCCTTCACCGTCCATGAAATCGTCCCCATGTGACTCCACTTTCACCACCTTCCCGGCCACGGGGCTGCGTTGCACGTGCATGTCCCAGAAGCTCAGCGCGATCACGAGATAGCGCACGCCGTCGTAAATGTCTGCACTGGTGACGATCCCATCGGCTGGCGCGAGCAAACTCGAACCCGGCGCAGCCGTACGCTCCGGATCGCGATAGAAATAGCGCAAAAAGCCCGGTTGGAATTTTCCGGATACTAACCACGCTCGAATTTGTGTCTCGGGCCAGCGTTTCCGCGCGGGCAACCAGCGCCGAATCAGAGGCGACGGATAGGGAAAGTAAACCCAACCGATCGCCACCGCAGCAACGAAAGCAATCAGCACCGCGAGTTGCAACGCCAAGATGATCATCTGCTGACACGCTTCGTTGGGATTTGCCGATCAGATGCAACCACGATACGCAGAGGAATCTCCCGGGTCCTTTATCGTCGCTCCGACGCAGACCGGGCCCAGTGGGGGTTTGCGCGGCGGCAACCGCCGCGATTGTTTCTTAACTGGATACCGGTTATGCCGGTATGACGAGCAACAGAGGTTTCCCTGCTTGCCGATCAGTTCGAGCTGCGATCGCACGCTACCGCGACTCTTCCACTGACCGCATATACAGTTCCACCTGTAGCGCCCTGAATATGTCCACGTTGCAGTCCCGCACCCGATTGACGTGGTCCTTGAGCGCCCCCAGAAGGTTCTTCACGTTAAAGAATCCGCGCTCGGCAAATGAGCGACTGTGAAAGATCGTTTCGATTTCGGGAGCCCATGCACGGATCCATTTCGCATCGGGTGTTTCAAACCCCATCTTGTCCGGTCGCGTGCGTACCGACTCGGGAATCTTGCCACGCATCGACTCCCGCAGCAGCACCTTGTTCCAGAAACCCTCGAGCTTTCGCGTGTCGACAATACACATGACTGCACTCACCAGGCGATGATCAAGGAACGGCAACCGCACCTCGATCGAATGCGCCATGGAGTTCCGATCCTCTACGCGTAGGTAAAGGGGAAGCGGGTTCGTCGTGACCGATTTTCTCAGCGCCTCTCCAAGGCCGCTGCCGCTCGTAGGCGTCCGATACTTCGGGAGACAATCAACCAAGTCGCGCGTGTAAAGAGGGTGCGCACGGGACCTGGTTCGATGTCGCGCAGCCGCGGCCCAGCGGTAGGCCCAAAGTCGATTGAGCTGCACCTTTACAAACAACTCGATCACCTTCTTCACCAGCACAATCGTGCCTACATGATGGTGCCCACCATACTTTTTGAGTTGCGAGACCAGAATACCGAAATGCCCGTCCCTGAGTAAGGACTGCCAGTACTTGGCAAAATAGTCGGGGTATCCGGCGAAGGTCTCATCGGCACCTTGGCCGTTCAGGATTACCTTCGTGCCTTGGCTGGCGGCGAGCTCGCACAGGCAGTAGCCGATCAGGGCAGACGGAGTGTGCACCGGACCATCCTGATATCGTGTCATGTTGCAAAGCTGGTCCCACAGCCTGTCGTTGTCGACCGCCAGCGGCACCAGCGTGGCGTGAGTCTGTCCTATCGTATCGTTGATGTAACGGCTCTCGTCGTACTCATCGGACATGAACGCGTAAGCGGAAAGCGAATGATCGGCACCCAATTGGCTTGCCGCGGCACACAAGATACTGGTGGAATCAAGGCCGCCCGAAAGGAATACGCCGACCGGGACGTCACTTCGCATCCTGAGTCTTACGGCATCATCAAACAGCTTGTACAGTTCGACGCAGTCAGGCGCGTCATCGACGTCGTCGGGGAGTGCCCAGTATCGCCCTGAATGGATATGGCCTGTATTGTCGATCGACATCCAGGTTCCGGGGTCAAGCGCGTGTATTCTTTCCTGGAACGAACTGTCGTCGTAATCGAGGGCGCCAAAGAACAGATATTGCGCCACCGCGGTGCGATTGATTTGAGGTTGGCACAGGCCGGAGTGCATGAGAGCTGACACTTCGGAGGCCACCATCACGCGTTCGGGTGTTTCGAGGTAATACAGAGGCTTGACTCCGAACCTGTCGCGTGCACAAAAGCACTCGTCGCGCTCCTTGTCGAGAATCACGAATGCCCACATGCCGTTCAAACGCTGCAGGCATTCCTCCTTCCACTCGATATAGGCATTGAGCAGCACTTCCGTATCCGAAGAGGACCGGAACACATAGCCACTGCTTTCCAGCTCGGCTCGCAATTCAAGATAGTTGAATATCTCACCGTTGAAGACGATCGCGTATCGCCCGGAGTCGGAAAGCATTGGCTGGTGCCCCGCATCGGACAGGTCGATAATGGACAGGCGCCGGAACACCATTCCGACGTTTCGGTTCAGCAACATCCCAGCGTCATCGGGTCCCCTGTGGGTCAGCGAGTCCGAGAGCTTTGCGAGGGCCTCGGGTGAAGGTGCGCGATTGCCGAGTTCGATGATGCAGGCCAGTCCACACATATATGCCCGTTTCCTTGATTCTGCCGCCGCGATCACGGCACGGCTGCAGTAATTGACCGCTGTGCTTCATCGTGACCCGCATCGGCTCGGTCGTTCGCGATGAGTTTACCCGAGGCTGGGGATGAAGCATCCTCGCATGACTTCGGCAACCATTTGCGTCACATGCATGGCTACGCGAGTAGGTCGCTTCCGCCGATCCCGGAAGCAGGCAGATTCCGAATCAACGAAAAGAACCTTGCGATGCCATGACCACCTGCGTACACTCGCGCAACTCTCGATCCAGACTGCCACCCAAGCACGTTGCGCAACCGAGCAGCAAGGGTGCTATCCAACGGTCGCGACAGACCACAGGGTCTCAGATGCAGACGATCAACACGCCCCCTAAGACAGCAAAGATGGTGGCCACCGACGATTGGAAACGTGCTGACCGCTACGGCAAACTCGCACATTATTACCACCAGCGGGCACTACGTCGATGGCGGCAAGCGACCGCGCGATTTCGTGTGTTGCCGCACTTCATAGTTGCGGGCGCGCCAAAGTGCGGGACGACCGCACTCTACTACTATTTATTATCACACCCCCAGGTTGCTGCGCCATCAAGAAATGAAATCGGTTTTTTTTCTGATAAATTTCAATACGGACCGGATTGGTATCGTTCGTACTTTCCAACAAAGTTAATGATGTCATGGCGTGCAAGATATTCGGGCAAGAAAGTAATAACCGGAGAGCACACCCCATTCTACATGATGCACCCGTTGGCTGCGCAGAGAATGGCTGATACGCTACCCGACGTTCGGTTGATCATACTATTGCGGGATCCTGTGGAACGAGCCTACTCGCACTATCAGCATGAATTTCGATGCAGTCATGAAAGCCTTTGTTTTCGCGACGCCATTGCCATGGAGCCTCAACGCACTACGCAAGAAGTTGATCGAATGCGACTAGAGCCTGAATATCACAGTCCCGAATACATCCGGCATGCGTATTTGGACCAAGGAAAATATTGCACTAAGTTAGAACGTCTTTTCAAGTACATTGATCGTAATCGCGTCTTCATAATCAAGAGTGAAGACCTGTTTGAACGAACACAAGACGTCTTTAAAAAAGTACTTGACTTTCTATACTTGGATTCATTCGAGCTGAAGAAGATAGAGCGAGTGAACTCGGGCGAGTATATCCCACTGCATGCGGTAGATCCCTCATTCGATAGCGAGCTGCGGGAATACTTTGTACCCTCAAATAGATCGCTCTATTCTTTCCTCGGCGTTGACTTTGAATGGTGATCCCGTATTGGATTAAGAGCGTTCCGATCAGGCAAGCGTAATGCGGTGCTTGGTGATTGTTCGTAATGCATGGTGCGGCCATGGGGGAAAGCGAACGCAATTGCGGTATTTCATGGTCTGGACGTCACATGAATGGAACAATGTACGCTGGTCCTACGGTCGCGGTCGTCGTTCCTGTTTACAACTGCGCACGGTATATTGAGGACGCGCTTCGCAGCATCGAAGCGCAAACTCGCCTGCCTGAAAGAGTGGTCGTGGTCGATGACGGTTCGACCGATGAGACCAGCGATGTCCTGACCCGTTTTGCGGCTCGCTCCGACCTTCCGCTGCAGATTCTCGGACAGCAAAATCGTGGCGCAGCGACTGCGCGGAACGCCGGCGTTGCGTGCTGCCGCGAGGATCTCGTTGCTTTTTTGGACGGCGACGATACGTTTTATCCCTGTTTTCTTGAACGCGCCGCGGATGCGCTCGTTTGCCATCCGGAGTTGCTGGCGTGGTTTTCGGACAGGAACGTCGTGGATGCGGAGGGCAAATTTCTTCGTCGGGACCTCGATCACCCTGGCTTTCGGGCTATTCGTGCTGAGCGCCTATCGGATGGTGTTTCGATTTTCATGGAAGACCCTTTCGTGGGGATGTTGCCTGGAAGCGTAATCCCCATGAGCGTGGTGGTACGCCTGAGCGCGATTCGCGAGATTTGCGGTTTTGACGAGACCATGCGCGTCGCGGAGGACAAGTTGTTCCTGATGCGGCTGGCCAAACTGGGCAAATTCGGCTTCTCCGACGAGCCACTAGGCACATGGAGGCGGCATGACAGCAATGCATCGGGGCCCACTCAGGCCTTTCGTATGGCGTTTTACGATGATTTGGCGCTTGAAAAGCTTGAGCAAGACTCTGTGCGGCTGAAACTCACGACCGATGAGTTGCGTGCCCTGACGGTGCAACGAAGGAAGAATTCGACGAACTTGTTGTATACCGCGTCCAACGAGGCACATTCCGACTTCTTTCGGATCGCATTGACACTGGTGCGGGAAGGGCGAGCACCAGGCTTGGCGTTATCGAAGGCGTGCCTCCGGTACGGCTGGCGGCGCCTTACCCGCGGGCGTAGCTCCTGAGGCAACGGGGCGGCGTCGCCTTGCGTCGCTCGACTCAAAGTGCTAGAAGGCGGCGAAGTCGTCCTGTCGTGCATTAATCTGGCAAGGGGGCAAGTCTGCGGAATTCGGGCGCATGCCGCGCAAGCTGGCGAGGTCCGGAGAACCTGTCTGCAAATTTCAAGGCTTTATCATGGCGACGCGACGCCCGATGTTCGGACCAAGCTTTAATCTGGCGGATCGTCAATGGCGGTTGCAACGGACATCGGACATTTCCCATGCCTAAGCTGGACACCACTCTTCACCTCGACATGCTCCGTAGCAGCAAGAGTGAGCGAAGTTTTGCGCGGAGGCTCAAACAGGCAATCAAGGTTTTGGTCGGAAGGAACGATGTCTACGGCCTGGAGTGGGGGGATCCTGAGTCCAGCGAACCCTTGGCATATATCCGACGGCATTTCCTCGTTCCGTACTTGGCTCCGACCGCTGCCGTGCTGGAAATCGGGCCGGGTGGCGGCCGGTGGACGCGTTACATGCTCGACGTGAAAAAGTTGTATGTCGTTGACTTTTATCAGGAGCTTCTTGACGAACTCAAGTCCAATTTCAGGTCACCTAACCTGGTGTTTATCAAAAACAACGGAAACGATTTTCCGGGAGTCACAAATGAATCTGTTGACTTCATTTTTTCATTCGGAACGTTCGTTCATCTGGATATTGAGATTATTGACAAATATCTGCAAAATATGAAACCTTTGTTGAAGCCTACGTCGAATGTCGTCATTCACTATGCCGACAAGACAAAACCAATGGGTTTACAAAACAAGGGTTTCTCGCAAAACGACCCCAATACGATGAAAAAACTTGTTTTATCTCATGGATATTTTGTCTATGAGGAGGATGTCGGGACTCTCTGGCACAGCGCGGTAATCAGGTTTGGGATTCGACAGATGGATGTCCAATGTAACACCGGATGATGCTCGTCGAACCCAATGAAGACGCTAGTAGCGAGATGCTATATCGAGTGGCTGACAGCAAAGGCCGAGCGCATCTTTTTTGTATATGGAATGCGACGTTCCGGAAATCATGCATGCATAAGATGGCTTGCGAATGCGCTTGAAGCCGAACGGGTCGTTTTGCGTGAAGGTGAAGTACAGGATAATTTTTATTCGTCGAGCAGCGGCAAGACTGTTTTTCTGAACAATATTACGGATATCGGTGGGTGGGCCTACGTCAAACTACTTAGCAAGCACCGCGACAAGCTCAGGAACTCCCGCTTCGTCATTATTTCAGTCGAGGACCAAGCGTCGAATTACCATCGCAAATGGCGTATCCCAAGGCGCAGCCAGAAAATTGCGGTCCGGCGCGGCACACTAAATGTGATGGCCAGCCGGTTTCAGAGCCTCAACAATTTGGCGCAAGCCGGCCGCAACTCAGGTGGTCATGCCATGGAAGGCCCATTTTATTCTATTCTGAATTCCATTTTGTCGGCACAGGATGGTTCCATTTGGGAATTCGAGCGGTGGTGTTGCGACAACGAATGGCGACAGGCGTTCCTCGAGCAGCTCGGCTTGGAGCGTGACATCCCACCCGAAATGTCTGACGAAGGGGGGGGATCATCTTTTTCGGGTACGCAAATCCCGCCCCCCATTGATCAACTTGGCAGGCGCTTTGCGGTTGTTGAGCCGCGAAAGCCCTGGATTGATTTCATTCAAAACGCGGCGCACGACCATCCAGAAGTATTCCGTCAAGTTGAACTTGATGCGATCCATGCCATTGCGAGCGACCGATGGGCCGGAGAGCCGGAAGCGCCGCCGCAGCGCGCCGACACATGACGCAGCGGATGTGAATTGACCCACCGTGTCCATGAAGGCGTACGGTCGCGTTATGCACGGCGGTTCGGGCGTCACCCGGTCGGCTCGTACCAGGCGAGTTTGATTCTAATGTACAACTCTTCAATCGGCTGAGCGGCGCAGGTGCGGACGTGCGCCACTTCACCGCCAAGTAAGCATCGCTTCGTCTGCCCCGTTAGCCTGAGGCTACGCGACGCGTTGAATCCAAAAACCACCGTGTAACATTTGCGGACTCTTGGCAGCGATGGGGGCTCTCCCGCACTTGGCAATGCTAGGCCGTGTTGGTTTAACCTGCTTCCCCCATAGACCTGCTGCAGGATTCCACAATGATCGGTTGAACATGAGGGGTGGTACGTTGCAGACACCTGATTGGGCCGTGATCGCGCAACAGGCTGAACAAAACTGCGCGGCCGCGCTCGCAAGGATCGAGGGACTTCCGCCGGACGTTTCGCTGGAAGCGTTCATCCTCGCGGCAACCACTGTCGGTCCGTTCGATTCGTACAAATATTTCTGCGACGCTGCAAAAGGCACCGTCGCACGCATCCGGACGTCGTGCGGTGCCACAGGTTCGCGTGCCTTTTTGCGCGCGGCACTGGAACAAACGATCAGTACCTCGGTCAATAGTGGCAGGTACCAGCGCCTTCCGCCGCAGTGTGCGCATTTCCACCACAGACAATTGCAGCGCATCGCAAATGATCCAGATACGACCGCTGGGTGGCTGGATCTTGAAAACGACGTCTTCCAGAAAGAGTTCGGCATCGCGTCGATGCGGCTGTACGTCGCCGGGTCGAATCTGATCGACTATCGGTGCGGGATTCCACGATCGGTCGTGTTTCATGACGGACCGGGAAAGGTGTTGGCCAACTTCCGTGTGATGGTGGGATTGGGCGGTTTCAAACCCTACTTTCAGGGCCATCTGCATGCCTTTGCCCTCGATGCCTTCAACGAGGAGGGGAGAAATGATTTTTATCGGTGCTGTGCAGAGCTGTACGCGCTGCATCCCGAATGTCTGGGCATGTTCTGCAGCAGTTGGTTCTACGATCCTGCTCTGGACTTGATCAGCCCGTGGTTGTCGTACCTGAGAACGATTCCGCTCGCCGGTGGCGCGCACTTGTTCCATGTGCAGGACGGCGGCGGGGCCATCGGCAATGCGATTGCAAAGTCGCGAACCCGCCGGAAGCTTTACGAGGAGAGGAAATACCTGCCCAAGAACTACATGATTGTCTGGGGCAAGCGCCAGCAGATAGAGTGGGCTGGCACGCACCAACGCGCCACCGGATGAGGCACGCTCGTCTGCCCGTTAGCGGCCTATGGCGCGGCGGAATAGGTGCGCGAAACCGCTCATTTCCGCCTCAAACACCAGCATGCTGATGTGTTCGCCGTCCAGGAACCTAGGCAAGGCATAGCGCCGCGCACTGCCGTTCGCACACGAAATAAGGCCCGGGATACAGGTGGTAGCCGACCGGATGTCGAGTCCATTGAGAATCGTTTCGGCTGCGTCGTCAAAATTGCCACTGGGATAGCAGTAGTGGTTCGGTCTGGGCAGACCGAGTTCGATGATGGTTTCGCGGCACGCGATCAGATCTGCAGTAGATGCCTCGGGTTCCCCTTTGAAGTAACGGTGCTCGTGGCCGTGCATCTCCACCGCGCACCCTTGTTTCGCGAGCTCGAGGAGTTCGTCGCGTGACACGTAGTCGAACCGCCGGCTCTCGAGCGCAACATCGTCTTTACTCAATCCCATGGACTCGGCCAGGCTGTGAATCCGTTCGATGACGCTGACTCGTGTCGCAGGCTGATCTGTTAGCCACTGCTGGCTCCTCTGAACGAACAAATCACGGTCCGCTGGGTCGTCAAGGCGATAGCTACCATCGATGGATTCGCCGAGACTCTGGACTTCGATTTGTCTTCGTGCGGACTTCCAGATCATGTAATTGATGGTCACGGCGAGCACGGGGCCGCCTTTCCGGAAATCGTTAGTGCTGAGATACAGCGTCGAGGGCAGATCTTTTTCGAGCAAGACCGGAATCAACTTTGCCGTGGTGGAGTACCAGCCATCGTCGAAGGTGATCACTGTCGGCAATCGCCTGACCTCGATGATGCCGTCCAAGGCGTCCACCGCCCGTTTCAGCGGGATCACCGTGAACCCTTTCTTCTGCAACCAATCAATCCGAAGCTTGAAAGTCACGGGCCGCAGGAAGAGATAGGGATTGTAGTCGGCTTCGTCTCCGAGGCACGCGCCGTGATAACCCAGAACACGAATGCGGGACCTCGTGAGCACACGGCAAAGTGCGAAGAGTCCGACGGCTTTGGCCGCGCGGTAAACGAGCAGTTTGATCGACATCGGAGCTTCCCCCAAGCGGATCCGACGAAACGGCGTTGGCATCGATCGCCCGGATAATAGCCGTCGTTCATGCGACCGTCAGGCCAGCAATTCGCACCAAACAATATCCACCGCTGGCGCAGAGCAATTGCACCAGCCATCAGCACATACCAGTACTCCGATCGACCCTGCAATGCATCCTCTCCCTTGATCATGGTGGGAATTCAACTTCAGCAAATCAGTCCGTCGTTAGCAGCTTTGTGCTTGGGCAGTCGGTGAACGCAGCCCCTTCACGATCCGGGCTCACGTTCAGTTCCAGGACGACTGGACCCGATGGGCCGATTGCCACATCCAGACCAGCGAATCGCAACCCTGGAAAGACCGACAGGGCTTGCATTGCGAGCTTTTGAACAGCAGGCCAATAAGGCAACTCAATGCCTTCGATTGGCGCGTCGTGGTCAGGGTGCCGAGGATAAACGTTGTGTTCCGCGTGCGCATCCCGGGCTGGCTGAAGCCGCCCCGAGGCCAAATCGATGGGCGCCACGATGCCGCCGCTAGATGCGTTGTCGATGATCATGTTTCCCCGGCCGATGCGCAGATAGGCCGTGATCGCTTGAAATCCCTCTCTGTCGCGATCAATGACCCAGATTCGCACCGTGTTGACACTCGTGGGATTGATCGCCGACAAATCGGGGTGTTGCTGGAAATACTCCTCGACGATCCAGTCTCCTCCGCGATCCAGCCACAACACTTCGGTGCAATAGTCCTGCACGCTTCGCGCATTGCTGTCATCGGGTTCGCGGGAGGTCATGGGAGGTCCGCGCTCTATCACCGGGATATGCACCCCCTTTCCCCCCCAGCCCTCGAGCCGTTTGAATACCAACCGCATCGCCTGACGTTCGTTTGCCAGTCGTTCAAGATCGGCAGCATTGCGCAACGGACGGCCAGCCATGTCAAAACCCCTGCTGGCTTCGAGCCGTCCCAGAAATCGCGGGGTCGGGACGCCGAACAAGGCAAGGATGGCCTTCTCGGGGATTTTGTTCTGCGAAAGCTTTCGATAAGGCGCCGGATTGAGCAGCGCTATCCGACGCCGATATTCACTTGCGCTGACCTGGCCGGTCTTGTCGCCCCAGCCAAGCTCACGCCGCCAGAATCCGGCCGTATGGTAATACCCGGGACCCACACCGTGAAACGCACGCAATACGATCATTTCGCCCAGTTGCCGCCACAGCCCCAAATGCCCCTCACTCGCACGGCGGCGACTCAGCTCAATGATTCGAGCGAACCCATCCATTTTCTCTCCCGTAACGCGCCCCTTGTGTGCCCTCGTAGACCGCGATCAGACATGGCCTCATTGCATTCCCCCTTTAAGCCACTCTCGGCCTGAATAGACCGAAATTGCCAACGCAACAACACAGGGCAGATGTAAGGGACATTTGTGGTTCTACGACCTCTGAAAGACTCCGAGATAACCGCGGAAACGGGATGTCACGTGCCTGACTTCATCCAGAAGCGGATGCTTCACGAGCACAAGGCCGAGCAGCCACCCGATACCACATCCAACGACGGCCACCGCAAACGCCGGGAGCCGGTGTTGCGGGAGAAGATTCGGCCAGAACAGGATCGCGGCCGGAACAATGCTTGCCGTCACCGTCACCGCGGCGCTGGGTAACAACGCCCTTGCACATTTTCCAATCGCCAGCGCGGCGTAACCGTGCATCTTGCGATAGTAAAGCACCGTGGCGATGACATACACCAGAATCTGCGACGCGGCGACCGCCTGGACGCTGTACAACGCC
>Ga0157370_10006493_pt1 | contig 12883 bp, 11 predicted proteins | sample C35metaG_FD_113463 | JGI IMG/M metagenome (GOLD analysis project Ga0157370, IMG submission 113463) | Corn rhizosphere microbial communities from Kellogg Biological Station, Michigan, USA - C3-5 metaG | ecosystem: Host-associated > Plants > Roots > Rhizosphere > Soil | place: USA: Michigan...
AGCTTTACCAAGGCCGTCGGCAAGAACGGGCAGCCGATCAGCTGCCAGGGGAACAAGGCGGCCGAGCCGCTGCGCTGATGCCCTGATGCTCATCTCTATAATTTCGCATAATGTATATTATGTAAAATCATGGAATAGGCATTGCGATCGGCCAAGGCGGCAAACCTACCTGCCTACCTGCCCAGTTGAATCAGGCCATCCGGACAAAAAGCCCGCGCGAGAAAACGGCTTCGAGTCCCGTCACCCTTGAAGATCCTACCCGGAAGGTACAACGGACTGGCATCAGCTACCAATCAGTCTGACTGTCGAGTCAGCTCGATATTTTGCGATCCGGGATAACCAGTCGTAACCGTCCTCGACGCGCATATCGGCGGCGGCCCGCGCGAATGGAACTGGAACCGAGCCGGACTTCATGTGCCCGGCGTTCCACTGGTCGGTGTGATGGCGCTGCAGCCGCATTTTTGCATGACGTTTCATCGAGCTTGTTCCTTTCGACATGGATGACCGGATCTGGCCTGGCCAATTTGGCCGGGTGTTACCGATCGGCGTGCCTGATGAAATTGGGTCCGCTGCGTCGCTGACAAACGCGGTCCCCGCGAACCATCCGTTCTCATCCAGAAACGATGGATGGAGGCTCTGATCTGACGCGATCAACCGTGGATCGTTCCCCTGGAGAAACGTTCCGATCCCCGGAACGACCTTTTCCCTGCCCCAGCCAATACCAAGTTTCGCGCCTGGATAGAAGCAAGTAAGCAGGTAACGCACCATGAAAACATCCTTCCTGACCCTGCTGGCGATGACGCTGCTGGGCGCATTCGCCGGCATGGCTCCATCGAACAGCCGGGCAACAACAGCCTTCCAGGACGCTGACTACACCCGCATCGAGGTGCCCGAGATGACGCAAGCCGTGAATTTTTTTACGGCTGCACTGGGCTGCGAACCGATCGGCCCGCGCTCGGAAGCTGTGCGTTCCGGCTCCCGCGACATGTTGCTGGCCTGCACTCCCGGATCCGTGGTCGAACTCACCACGGCGCCCGCGGGTCGCCGGTCCGCCTACCCGGGCAATCCGATTCAACTGATGTCCGACGATCCGGCCGCCACCGCGCATTCATTGCGGCAAAAGGGGTTGAGTAGCGTCGGGAAACAGCGTCGCCTTGCATCCGGCCAGACGGCAGTGGACCTCGTCGCCCCATGGGGACTGCGCTTGCAGCTGGTCAGCCGGGCGGCGGACGCGAGGATAGCCACGCCATAGGTTCAGCGGCGTGCGCGAAAGAATTCGCGCAGCAGGCTGGCGGATTCGTCGGCCAGCAGGCCGCCGGCCACTTCGATGCGATGGTTGTGTCGCGCGTCCACCAGGGTATCGAACATGCTGCCGGCGGCGCCGGTCTTGGGGTCGGCAGCGGCGTAGACCACGCGTCCCAGGCGGGCGTGGATCATCGCCATGGCACACATGGAGCAGGGTTCCAGCGTCACGTATAGCGTGGCGCCGGACAGGCGATGGTTGGCCAGCCGCTCGCCGGCCGCGCGCATGGCCATCACTTCGGCGTGGGCGGTCGGGTCGTGCAAGGTGATGTTGCGGTTCCAGCCCATACCGACGATTTCCCCGCCCTGCACCAGCACCGCGCCCACCGGCACCTCGTTCTCCGCGTCGCGCGCGTGCGCCGCCAGTTGCAGGGCGTGCCGCATGTGCTGCACGTCGGTCGCCGAGAATCCGCTTGAACCCAATTCGGTATCGTCTGTCATTTCAATGGATTATCGTCACAACATGAGAAAGCCGGCAAGTTGCCGGCCTTCGGATACGCACACAAGTGATTGATTTCCCTATTCCCACTCGATCGTGGCCGGAGGCTTGCCACTGATATCGTAAACGACACGAGAAACACCTCGCAATTCATTGATTATTCTGTTGGAAACCGCGCCAAGAAAATCATGAGGCAGGTGTGCCCAGTGGGCGGTCATGAAATCGATGGTCTCCACCGCGCGCAGCGCGATCACCCATTCGTAGGCACGCGCATCGCCAACCACGCCCACCGATTTGACCGGCAGGAATACCGCGAAGGCCTGGCTGGTCTTGTCATACAGATCGGCCTTGCGCAATTCGTCGATGAAGATCGCATCGGCCTGGGCCAGCAGTTCGGCGTATTCGCGTTTTACCTCGCCCAGGATGCGCACGCCCAGGCCGGGGCCGGGGAACGGATGGCGATAGACCATCGCCCGCGGCAAACCGAGCTCCACACCGATCCGGCGTACCTCGTCCTTGAACAGCTCGCGCAACGGCTCGACCAGCTTCAGCTTCATGTGCGCCGGCAGGCCGCCCACGTTGTGATGGCTCTTGATGACGTGCGCCTTGCCGGTCTTGCTGCCGGCCGACTCGATCACGTCAGGGTAGATCGTGCCCTGCGCCAGCCACCTCACCTTGCCACCGGCGGCAATCAGCTTCTCCGATTCCTCGTCGAAGATGTCCACAAACAGGCCGCCGATGATCTTGCGCTTCGCTTCCGGGTCGGCCACGCTTTCGAGCGCCTTGAAATAGCGGTCGGCGGCGTTGACGCGGATCACCTTGACGCCCATGTGCTGCGCCATGGTGGCCATCACCTGGTCGCCCTCCTGCCAGCGCAGCAGGCCGGTGTCGACGAACACGCAGGTCAGCCGATCGCCGATCGCCTTGTGCAGCAACGCGGCCACCACGGACGAATCGACGCCACCGGACAGGCCCAGCAGCACATGGTCGTCGCCGACCTGTTCGCGTACGCGGCCGATCTGGTCGTCGATGATGTTGGCGGCGGTCCACAGCGTGGCGCAGCCGCAGATCTCGGCAATGAAGCGCTTCAGCAGCGCCCCGCCCTGCTTCGTATGCGTCACTTCCGGATGGAACTGCACGCCGTACCAGCGCTTGTCCGCGTTCTCCATCACGGCGACCGGGATGCGATCGGTGGTGCCGGTGACGACGAAGCCTGGCGGTGCTTTCGATACGTGATCGCCATGGCTCATCCACACGTCGAGCTGGTGACTGTCGACATGATCGCTGAGGCCATCGAACAGGCGGCTGGCTGCGGCGATGTCCACCGTCGCGTGGCCGAACTCGCGGGCGTCAGCCGCCTCGGTGGCGCCACCGAGTTGCGCGGCCAGGGTCTGCATTCCGTAGCAGATGCCGAGGATCGGCAGGCCCGAATCGAACACCTGTTGCGGCGCTTTCGGGGCGCCTTCCAGCGTGGTGGATTCGGGGCCGCCTGACAGGATGATGCCCTTCGCGCCAAAGCCGGCGATCTCGGCCGGATCGTGGTCCCACGCCCAGATTTCGCAGTAGACACCAAGCTCGCGCACGCGACGGGCGATCAGTTGCGTGTACTGCGCGCCAAAATCGAGGATCAGTATCTTGTCGGAATGGATGTTGGTCATGGGGCGAAATCAGGGGCGAAAGGTGAGCAGCGAGGGCACCCGGTGGAGGCCGGGGCAAGAGCGATCAACGGCAGGCCGATGGCAATGTCCATCCATCCATACGAACGCGTTGGCATGCGCGCCCTTGCTACTCGCCCCTCGTCCTGCCCTTACGAATTCAGCCGGTAATTCGGCGCCTCCTTGGTGATCTGGATGTCGTGCGGATGCGCTTCGGTCACGCCGGCCGAGGTCACCTTCACGAACTGGGCCTTGTGCCGCACGTCCTCGATGGTGGCGGCGCCCAGGTACCCCATCGACGCGCGCAAGCCACCGATCAGCTGGTGGATGATGTTGCGCAGCGGGCCGCGGTACGGTACGCGGCCCTCGATGCCCTCGGGCACCAGCTTGTCCGCATCGGCATCGTCCTGGAAGTAGCGATCCTTCGAGCCGAGCTGCATCGCACCGATCGAACCCATGCCGCGATAGCTCTTGTACGAGCGCCCCTGGAACAGTTCGACTTCGCCTGGGGATTCCTCGGTGCCGGCGAACATCGAGCCGAGCATGACGGTGGACGCGCCGGCGGCGAGCGCCTTGGGGATATCGCCGGAATAGCGGATGCCGCCATCGGCAATCAGCGGAATTTCATCCTTGAGCGCGGTGGCGACCAGGTCGATCGCGGTGATCTGCGGAACGCCGACACCGGCAACCACGCGGGTGGTGCAGATCGAGCCGGGACCCACGCCGACCTTGACCGCATCCGCACCGACGTCGAGCAGCGCACGCGCCGCTTCGCCGGTGACGATGTTTCCCGCGATCACCTGCACCTGACCGTAGTGTTTTTTGACCCAGGCCACGCGATCGATCACGCCTTGCGAATGCCCATGCGCGGTGTCCACCACCAGCACGTCGACCCCGGCATCGACCAGCGCGGCCACGCGCTGCTCGGTGTCGCCGCCGACGCCGACCGCGGCGCCGACCAGCAGGGCCTCGTGGTGATCCTTCGCGGCATGCGGATTGTCGCGTGCCTTCTGGATGTCCTTGACCGTGATCAACCCGCGCAACTGGAACTCGTCGTTGACCACCAGCACTTTCTCGATGCGGTGCTTGTGCAGCAACAGCATCACGTCGTCCTGGCTGGCGCCCTCCTTCACCGTCACCAGCTTGTCCTGGCGCGTCATGATGTTGCGCACCGGGTCTTGCGGCGTGCGCTCGAAGCGCAGGTCGCGACTGGTGACGATGCCGACCAGCCGGTTGCCCTCCACCACCGGCACGCCGGAAATGTTGTGCGCGCGGGTCAACCGCAGCACTTCGCTGATCGAGGTATCCGGGCCCACCATGATCGGGCTGCGGATCACGCCGGCCTCGAACTTCTTGACCAGGCGCACTTCGGCGGCCTGCTGCTCGGCGGTCATGTTCTTGTGGATGATGCCGATGCCGCCGTTCTGCGCCATGGTGATGGCGAGGCGGGCCTCGGTGACGGTATCCATCGCGGCGGACACGATCGGGATGTTGAGGCGCAGGTTGCGAGTGAACCGCGCGGAGGTATCAACGTCGCGGGGCAGTACGATGGAGTGGCCCGGAACCAGATAGACGTCGTCGTAGGTCAGAGCCTCGGCGAGGATGCGCATGGAAAAGTCCCGCTGCAAAGAGGGAATTATACGCGCCCTGCCGTGAGCCTCGCCAGATGGCCGGCGTCGTGCGCGGGCGGATCAGTCGTTCCCGTGCGTTTTTGCACGCGCCTCGGCCGCTTCCAGGGTGTTCTCCATCAAGGTGGCCACGGTCATCGGGCCGACGCCTCCGGGTACCGGCGTGATCCAGCTGGCGCGTTCGGCGGCCGGCTCGAACTCCACATCACCCACCAGCCGGCCATCATCCAGACGATTGATGCCGACATCGATCACCACCGCCCCGGGCTTGATCCATTCGCCCCGGACCAGTCCCGGCTTGCCCACGGCCACGATCACGATATCGGCCTGGCGCACGAAACCTTCCAGGTCGCGGGTGAAGCGGTGGCATGAGGTGGTCGTGCAACCGGCGATCATCAGCTCCAGCACCAGCGGCCGCCCGACGTGGTTGGACACACCCACCACCACCGCATGCTGACCGCGCACGGGACGATCGGTATGCCCGAGCAGGGTCATCACGCCGCGCGGGGTGCACGGGCGCAGGCCGAACCGGCGCAGGGCCAGCCGCCCCACGTTGATCGCCTGGAATCCGTCCACGTCCTTGTCGGGGTCGATGCGATCGACCAGCGCATCCTCGTCGATATGCGCGGGCAGCGGCGACTGCACCAGGATGCCGTGCACGTCCGGGTCGGCGTTGAGGCGGTCGATCAGGGCGAACAGGTCGGCCTGTGTGGTGTCGGCGGAAAGGTCGTGGTCGAACGAACGAAAACCGACCTGATGGCAGGCCTTGCGCTTGTTGCGCACATATACCGACGAGGCGGCATCGCTGCCGACCAGCACCACGGCCAGGCCGGGCGCGGGCAGGCCCAGCGCCACCCGCGTGGCGACCCGCAGGCTCAGCCGGGCCAGCAAATCCTGCGCGATGCGTTTGCCGTCGAGTATGCGTGCGGTCATGCTGATGCCTGGCGGTGAAGTCGTGCATTATCCGGGCTGGGCCACATGCGCACAACGCGCCAACGGGAGGCGGGCATGGCTGCGAGCGGGAGGCTGGATGATGCCATTGAATTCCATGACGGACAGCTGCAGCTGCGGCCATGGCGTGACGATGACGTGCCGCAGCTGGTCGAGGCGGTGCAGGAGTCGGCGGACAGCGTCGGGCGCTGGTTGCCGTGGTGCCACGCCGCTTACGGGCGGGACGAGGCTGTCGCCTGGATAAGCCATTGCCGATCGGGGTGGCGCTCCGGCGAGCATTTCGCGTTTCCGATGTTCGACGCCGGCACCGGACGCCTGCTTGGCGGCGTGGGGCTCAACCAGCTCGAACCGCTCCATCGCCGCGCCAACCTTGGCTACTGGGTGCGCCAGTCGAGTCAGCGGCAGGGCCTGGCTGCACTGGCGGGGCGGCGGGTGGCGCGCTTCGGTTTCGAGCAGCTCGGCCTGATCCGGATCGAGATCGTCGTGTTGCCGGACAATCGACCGAGCCGCATCACGGCCGAAAGAATCGGCGCGACCTGCGAGGCGATCGCACGCAACCGGCTATGGGTGAACGAGCGTGCGTGCGATGCGGCAGTGTACGGCCTGATCCCGCAGGATCTCGGCTGAACCAGAGATCCGGATGAGGGGCGCCGCTGCCGCCGCTCAGCGCGTGCGCTTGATCAGCTCGCTGAGCCGGCGCCGGGCCTTGTGCTGCTGTTCCTTGGTCAACACTTTCTTGCGTCCCGCGTAAGGGTTCTCGCCCTCGCGGAACGCGATCCGGATCGGCGTGCCTTCCAGCTTGTAGCGCTTGCGGAAGAAATTCTCCAGATAGCGCTGGTAAGCCGGTGCGATGTGCTTGGTGCGGGTGCCGTGGATCACGATGGTCGGCGGATTGGTGCCGCCGGGATGCGCGAAGCGCAGCTTCGGCGCATGGCCATTGACCAGCGGCGGCTGGTAGCTCTCGTAGGCTGTTTCCAGCGTCTTGGTAAGGTCGGACGACACCAGCACCCTGGTCGCCGAGGCATGCGCACGCACCACCGCACGCATCAATTCACGCAGGCCCGAACCGTGCAGCGCCGAGATATGCACCTGCTTGGCCCATTCGACGAAGGCCAGCCGGCGATCAAGCGCGCGCAGGCACTCGTCGCGCTGGTAGGTGTCCAGGCCGTCCCACTTGTTGAGCGCGATCACCAGCGCCCTGCCCTCGTCGATCGCATGACCGATCAGGGTGAGGTCCTGGTCCGCCAGGTTCTCGCGGGCGTCGATCATCATCACCACCACCTGGGCGGCCGCGATCGACTGCAGCGTCTTGATCACGCTGAATTTCTCCACCGCTTCCTCGACCCGCGCCTTGCGTCGGATGCCGGCCGTGTCGATCAGCGTGTAACGCTTGCCGTCGCGTTCCAGCGGCACCCGGATCGGGTCGCGCGTGGTGCCGGCGACATCGGAGACGATCAACCGTTCCTCGCCCAGCAGGCGGTTGATCAGGGTCGACTTGCCGGCGTTCGGCCGACCGACGATGGCCACGCGGATGCTGCCATCCTCGTTCGCCACGTCGTCCGTGGTGTCCTCATCGGGTGGCAACAGGGGCAGCACGGCCTGGATCAGATCGTCGGTGCCGCGATTGTGCGCGGCGGACAGCGGCACGGTGGTGGCGATGCCGAACGCGGCAAACTCCGCCAGCGCGGCCTGCTCGTCGAGGCCATCGGTCTTGTTGACCGCCGCGACGATCGGCTTGCCGCTGCGACGCAGCTCGGCCAGGATCACGTGGTCCTGCGGCAGCAGTCCATCGCGCGCATCGACCACGAAGACCAGCACCTGCGCTTCCTCGATCGCCAGGCGCACCTGCTTCGCGGTGAGCACGTCCATGGCCTCTTCCACCCCGGACAGGCCGCCGGTGTCGACCACCAGGAACGGCCGCTCGCCACCGTGGCAGGCGCCGTAGTGGCGGTCGCGGGTAACCCCGGGCATATCGGCCACCAGGGCGTCGCGGCTGCGCGTAAGCACGTTGAACAGGGTCGATTTTCCGACATTCGGGCGACCGACCAACGCAACGACGGGCAGCATGATGGTGACTTCGTTCCGGCGATCAGGGCGAGGACAGGCGATAGGCGCCGATGCGGCCCTTCACGTCCTCGACGTAGACGGTGTCGCCCACCACCAGCGGCTGCGCGCGGATCGCCTTCTTGGACAGCCGTTCGCGTGCGGCGAGCGCGCCGTCCCCGGCCTGCAACCAGTGCACATAGCCTTCCATGTCGCCGACCACCACGTAGTTGCCCTGCACCGCCGGCCCGGTAAGCCAGCGATACTTGAGCGAGGAGTTCTTCCACATGTCGGCGCCGGTGCTCTTGTCGAACGCCCACACCTGCGAATCGTCGTCGACCCCGAAAATGCTGTTGTCCTTGACCGCCAGCGAGGTGTAGGTGGAGAACGGATGCGACCACAGCGGGCGCCCGCTGGGGCCATCCACCGCGACCATATTGCCGTGATAAGCCGCGGCATAGAGCGTGCTGCCATCCAGCAGGATGCCGCCATCCGCGTCGTTCAGTCGCTCGATATCGGTGCGGCCTTCGCCGCTGGCCAGGCGCTGCTCCCACAGCTTGGCGCCATTGTCCAGGCGCAGCGCAACCAGCATGCCGTCGTCGCTGCCGTAGAACACCACGCCATTGGCCACCAGCAGCGCACCGTTGCCTCGGATACTGAGCAGCGGCACGTTGCCCTGGTCGTACACCCAACGACGCTTGCCGGTGGCGGCATCCAGCGCATAGATCCGGCCATCGCCACCGCGTACCACCACCAGATCGCCGAGGATCACCGGCGCGCTGAGCACCTGGGTATCCAGCTCGGCCTCCCAGCGCGGGCTGCCGTCCTTGGCGTTCACGCCGTAGACGTGGCCATCGAGGGTACCGACGGCAAGCAGGTCGCCACTGACCGCCGGGCCGCCGGCATACATGGCGTCCTTGCGCTTCTTGTCGCCCCAGCCGAACCAGCCATGGGTGCGCGAACTCTTCGACCACAAGGTCTTGCCGCTGGTCGCGTCAATCGCTGCCAGCTTGCCGTCCGTGCTGTCGGCGTAGAGCACGCCATCGACCACGGTCGGACGCAGCCGCACCCCGCTCTCGGCAGCGCCGTCGCCCACCCGCGTGCGCCACAGGCGGGTGACCTGCACGGTCGGCTTGAAATCCTTGGCCAGCGGCGTGGGCGGCTGGACGTTTTCCTTCTTGAACGAATGGCAACCGGCGAGGGTTACCAGCGAAGCCAGCGTGACCAACAAAAATCTTTTCATGCACCCTGCTTCCCGGCCACGGCCAAATCATCGAGTTTCATCTGCAAGACGCCGCGTTGCGGCGCATCCTCGCTCAGTACCGACATGGCCGTCTGGTAGGCCTTGCGCGCGTCGTCCGGGCGTCCAAGCTTGACCAGCACATCGCCGCGGAGTTCCTGCGCCAGTCCCTGGAAACTGTCGGCAGGTACCTGCCCGAGTGTGGCCAACGCGGTCTTGGCCTGGTCGCGGGCCAACTCCACGCGTGCGATCCGCAGCAGCGTCAACGACTTCAGCGACGGCTCGGTGGCGTGGCTCGCCGCCCACTGCAGAGAGGCCTCGGCCTTGTCCAGTTGCTTGTCCTGCACCTGCTGCTGGGCGCGATCGGTGACGGCGAACACCGCGTAGGGCGACTTCGCATAATCCTTCATCAACTGGTCAACCGCCTGTGCGGCGACATCGGCCTTGCCCGACAACTGGGCGATCCGCGCCTGCTGGTAGAGCTGCGATGCGGCGCTCTCGTTGCTAGCCTGATGGCTGCGCCATTTCTGCCACCCGAAAATGCCGACCAGACCGATAAGCACGCCGACGATGATGGAGACACCGTTCTCGCGCAGCCATTTCTGCACCAACTCGCTCTGTTCGTACTTGTCGTATTCATCAAATGCCATGCAATCACCGTTCAAGAGGCTGCGCACCCGCTCGGCGCGGTGCAGCGCGGTAGACAATTAGGGTGTACGGAGCAGCCCGCCCCATCGTCGGGCAGGCAATGCGCAAGCATAACCGAAATGGGCCGCGCCGAGCGGCCCGCCACGCGATCAGAGACTGGCGGCGGAGGCCTTGCCGTCCTGCATTTGCATGCGGAAATGCGCCACGTTGGCATGGCGGAAATCGTCCAGCCCGACTGCCTGGCCATCGATCTCGACCTGTGCGCCACTGACATTGCCGATGCGCACATCCAGCGGCTGGTCGCTGTGGTACGTCTTGTGACTGCCGGCCGGCAACAAGCCGTATTCCAGACGCGATCCGTCGGCCTGGATCACCTCGACCCAACTGGCTGCAGTGAGCGTCAAATCCAGGCTGTGACCACCGCGAGTGGCGTCGATCGGTGGCGCGGATGGCTTGGGCAATGCCGGGCTGTTGTCGCTGGACAAGTTCGGAAACGGCGCCATCGATGCCATCAGTGGCTGATCCGACTCCGCCGCCGTGGTGGCGCTGGGCGGCGGCACCGGCAGTGCATGGCTGGCGTGGCTGTCGGCAACCGTCGCGCCCGAGCTGCCGGGCGCATCCTGCTGCGCTACCGGCGTGGCGTCCAGCGGGGCCAGATGGCTGAGGTCCCGGTCCAGCGTGCTGCGCACGCCGAACCAGACCGTCGGCACCGCGATCACCAGGGTCAGCACGACATACGTGGCCGCGGTGGCGTAGCGATCGAGCAGGAAGCGCGAGTGCGAAATGCCGCCGGTGGCTACCAGCGGCGCCTCGACCTGGCGGATGCGATCCACCTCCACCTGGATGGATGCGTCGTTGATGCCGAGATAACGCCCGTATTTGACGATGTAACTGCCCAGGTAGATCTTTGAATCAATGCCATCATGCTGATCCAGCTCGAGTTTCCGCAACACGCGCGCAGGCAGCTTCAAGGTGTTGGCACAGGCTTCGAGATCCAGCCCGCGGGCTTCGCGCGCAGCACGCAAGCGACTGCCAAAGCTCGGTTCATGGGCCCCGCCGGGAGTTGCGCTGCGCTCGCGCACAGGGTCCCCGAACAGCTCGGAATGGCTCGGTACCTGCTCGGGTGTATCTGACTGGATGGACGTCATGGGCTATTGGCGGATTCAAGAGCGTGCGCCTGTTCCGAGTCCGGGAACTGGCTGAGCAGTCGCTTGCTGTAATTTCGGGCCCCCTCCGGGTTGCCCATGCTTGTTTCGATGTCGTGCCCCAGTTTGAGCGAAGCGGCAGTCGGCTTGCCCAGCGCGTCGAAACGCTGCAGGAAGGCCCTTGCACGAAACGCGTCCTTCCCTTGGTAAAGCAGGTTGGCGAGCTGGAAGAGTGCCTCGCCGTAGTTGGGATTTCGCGCGATGGCGTCACGAAAATCCGCTTCGGCCCTGACTTTGTCGCCGGCACGCAACTGGCAAACGCCGGCATTGGTCAGGGCAACGGCGGGGGTGGCATAGAACGGATCGGTGACGGCCTTGCGGAAATAGGTTTCACCTTCGGCATACTTGCCGGTCGAACACAGGAACTGGCCGAGATTGTTGTTCGGATCACCCTTGTTCGGCTCAAGCTCGACCGCCTTGCGGTAGTTGATTTCGGCGTCTGCCGTTCGCCCGATGCGTTCGTAGATGTAGGCAATGACCGTGTGCGCCGGGGCGTAGTTGGGGTCGAACTGGAGCGCCATCTGCAATTTGGCCAATGCCGTCTGCAGGTCGCCGCTGACGAGGTAATGCTGGCCCAGCTCCGTATGGACGCGGGCGGCATCCTTGGCCTGATCGGCCTTGCTTTCCTGGGGCAATGGCTTGCCCAGGCTGTTGCTGCTGGTATGCGTGGTGATGCAGCCGGCCAGCGGCAGCAGCAGGCAGAGAATCAAGGCCCGGTCAAATCGCATGCAAAGCTCCCTCGTCCTGGCGTTTGCGCAGATCGGCACTGCGCCGCGTGCGATCCGTGACCTGCCCGGCCAGCTGGCCGCAGGCGGCGTCGATATCGTCGCCGCGGGTGCGCCGCAGCATGGTCAGCACACCGGCATTCAACAGCTGCGTCTGGAAGTCGCGAATGTCGTTCGCGTCCGAACGCTCGTAGCGGGTGCCGGGAAATGGATTGAACGGAATCAGGTTGACCTTGCAGGTCGGCAGCTTGCGCATCAGCTTGATCAGCTGGCGGGCGTGCTCGGGCTGGTCGTTGACGCCCTTCATCAAGGTGTATTCGAAGGTGATCGAGGTGCGCGGCTTGCGTGCGACCCAGCGTTGGCAGGCGGCCAGCAGCTCGGCGATCGGGTAGCGCTTGTTGATCGGCACCAGCTCGGTGCGCAGCTCGTCGTTGGCCGCATGCAGCGAAACCGCCAGCGACACGTCGATCGCGTCCGACAACTGGTCGATCAGCGGCACCATGCCGGCGGTGGACAGGGTGACGCGCTTGGCGGCCAGGCCGAAGCCCAGGTCGTCGCGCATCAGGCGCATCGCCCGCACCACGTTCTCGAAATTGGCCAGCGGCTCGCCCATGCCCATCATCACCACGTTGGTGATGCGACGGTTCTGATGGGTGATGTTGCCCAGGTACTTCGCCGCCACCCACACCTGGCCGATGATCTCGGCGGTGGACAGATTGCGGTTGAAACCTTGCGCCCCGGTCGAGCAGAAGCTGCAGTTCAGCGCGCAGCCGATCTGCGAGGACACGCACAAGGTGCCGCGGGTCGGCTCGGGGATGTACACCGTCTCGATCGCGTTGCCGCTGTCCATGCCCAGCAGCCACTTGTGGGTACCGTCGGTGGCGGCCTTGTCCAGCAGCGTCTTCGGCGCGCCGATGTAGCAGACCTCGGTGAGCTTGGCGCGCAGCGCCTTGCCCACGTCGGTCATGTTTTCGAAGTTGTCTTCCAGGTCGTGGTAGATCCACTTCATCACCTGCTCGGCGCGATACGGCTTCTCGCCGATCTGCG
>Ga0157370_10006494_pt1 | contig 12882 bp, 10 predicted proteins | sample C35metaG_FD_113463 | JGI IMG/M metagenome (GOLD analysis project Ga0157370, IMG submission 113463) | Corn rhizosphere microbial communities from Kellogg Biological Station, Michigan, USA - C3-5 metaG | ecosystem: Host-associated > Plants > Roots > Rhizosphere > Soil | place: USA: Michigan...
CTGCCAACCCATAAAGCCGCGTCCAGCAGCGCAGCGTCGTTCAAATCGGTCTGAGCGACCGCGTCATAGGTCTGTCGCCAGATCGCGGGGTCGAAGTGCCGGGCAGCCGGCGTCGTTAGACGCCGGGCGCGTCGCCGGAATTCCGTCTCGATGTTCGGCCCCGCAATCATCCGCGTATCCTCGCAGCGCTGGCCCCCGAGCGCAATTGACGAGTTGCCGGGGCGATCGAGCTACTGGAAGGGCACATCAGACAAGCGCGATCGGCAATGTTCGACCAAATTATGCCGTCAGTAAGAAGGCGCAAGGGTCGGTTTGTTCGAACGCATATCGTTTGGCGAATAACGGTTTGTTTCGGATTCCAAATAGGATTTGAGTATCATTATGTGGGTTACGCGTATGCCTCGATCTGAATCTGTTTGCCGTCAAACCGCGCTTGCAGAAAGTCCACGGGCAGATTCCTTGTCCTTACCCACTTAATCACATCCTCGCGGTCAGCCTCTGAGATGGCTGCACCAAAAACTATTCCAGATAATGCAGCAGGAGGAAAAGGCCGGTTCCCTGTGAAACCGGATTCCACAAGACGCCATTCTTCTTCATACTCCCACTGCCGCGTCTTAGTGAGTAGATACTTGATGAGTTTCTCATACCCATAATCTTTACCCCAGACTTGGATGCGAGGCCGATCATCTTGGTAGGACACGCGCATCGCCAACCCGAAATGAGGGGCCGCGGATAAATTGTATCGATCGTCCAAGCCAATGTCGTCAAAGCGCAGGCAGATGCCGCGATGGCAGTCGGCATAGTCAGTCCAGAGTTTGGTCACCGCAGGATTGGATGACAGGGAGCATACGCCGATCGTTGATCGCCCCTGTTCGATCATTTTTGCCATGTTGGTTTCGAACTCATCGTTTGGACGCCCGGCCCGCCATCTCGCGAGCCTTTTCACCTCCGTTTTCGTTAAATGGGGAAACGAATTGCGGAGTGTTCTCCTCATCGCCAGTTCCTTAGCCATCCGGCTTCCCCCTAGCACCGGTAAGGGACTACAATCCCACTCATCGTTGAGCTGGGATGCTGGGCTCCACCAAAGTTCGCGTTTGAGGATAATGCTTGAGGTGAAGCTCCGTTGCTCCGGTACCAACGAACGGTACTTGTAAAGAGTCCCCGGCACTTCGATCTCGCCGAACTCGGTCATAATGGTCTGCTGCGTCATTCGGGGATGATACATAGAAGAATAAGCGTTGGAAGGTTTTCCGGTCTCGAGCGGAGGCTGTTTCGGGCCTATTGGTATATCCATCCCACCAGTCGGTTGGCTACGGTCGACGAGCTTGTCTTATCTGACTGCGTGATCGGGAACTGTCACACCGCGTGGTATCTCAGCAATATCGGCATTGTTCATTCGGTGACCTTATGGTGGAATGGGTACTTTGCATTTGGCCCGCTCTTGCGGCTGCGTGTGGAGCCCAATCTTCCGGGGGGACTGTGTGGATTTCGATGCCGTCATTAGCGAAGCGTTCGTGCGTCTCCTTGCATTTCACAACAGTTTCAACCGAAACATCAAGTTCAGTTTCGGCGCCCTGTCGTTCCTGGCCGAGCACCGCGCCGACACCAACGGTTCGCACGTATTCGACCTACCGACCGGCACCGAGCCATGGGGACAGGCCACGCACTGGCGCGGCCTCGATGCGCCCGTGAAGGATGCGGCGATCTTCCTGGCCGAGCTCGGCATTGCTCGTGTCGCCGCCGCGTTCGAAGATTATACCACCGGTGCCAAGGGAGAGTTCGACCGGGCTGGCCTGACCCAGATACGAGCCAAGGAAGAGGGTAATTCTGCCCTGCACGGACTCGACGCGATCCTTGGCCTCAACATCAGCGGCATGGCCGATGTGTTGCTCTTGGCCGAGTTTTTCGCGGTCGCCAGAAATTGCATCGTCCACGCATCTAATCGCGCCAGTCCCCATCTTGCACGGCTGCGGGCGGAGCCAGCTCTGGCCACCGCCCTGGATAGGTTACCCAAACGAGTCGCGAAATGGTCGGTGTCGCTTCCCCCCGTTACCGAGGGCCATGTCGTGGAATGGCGCCCGCGCCACGCCATTCTCGCCTCGGACGTTTACTTCCGGGCGGCGATCCAACTGGATCGCGCGCTGGCCACTGCGATGGGTCCTGTGGCACTCGCGAAAATGGCGGCGCATTGGTGCTTCTTTGCGGATCCGCCGGCACCTTGTCCGTCTAAGCACAGCCCCGAGGTAATGGTCCGCGCTCAGCTTCAGGATCGCTACAAGGCGCGCGGCCTGACGTTGGCCGACACCGTTGGCTTGTTGCGCGACGCACGTGCGTGGGATTCCGTCCGAGCCGAATGGACCCGCCTCTATCCTGATGGGCCTGAGACGGCTGTTGCTCGGCACCGACGCGCTGCGAAGGCCTCCGCCCGACCTGCGGCGGGATCACGGGGGCGTCGGAGGTGAACCACCATTATGTCCCGCAATTCCTCCTGCGCCGCTGGTGTAACGACGCCGGCAAGATCCAGAGCTTCAAGATCGTGCGAGGGCGGGTGGCATGCCGCGCGACGACGCCGGAATACACGGGCTTCGAGAAGCGCCTCTATGCTGTGTTCGCCAAGCTGTCCGGGATCGACGAAGACCATATCGAGAAGAAGCTCTTCGGTCCGATCGACAGTGACGGTGCCGTCGCCCTTTCCAAGATCGAACTGGACGGCGTGCTGAACGAAGACGAGCACATCGCCTGGACCTTCTTTCTGAGTTCGCTGCTCGCCCGCCAGCCGTCTATGCTCGCCGCGCTGCGGACCCAAGGCATGGCGATGATGAAGCGCTACCTCGCTGACGGCGATGCGGCCTTGCCGGCAGGCTGGCCGCCCTCCGAACAATGGCTCGAAGCGCGCCACCCCGGCCTGATCGAAGCGCATTCGCTTAGCTCCTGGCTCGCGCGGATCATCCTTCGCAACCCGATGGTCGACCGCTTCGCCGCCCTCCACTGGTGGGTGAAGGTGTTCAAGCCCGAAGCGCCCAAGCTGCTCTTATCTGACATGCCACTCTATTGGGATGGAGGATTGAATACAGGGAAGTTCTACATCCAGATACCGATCGCACCCGATCGCATTTTTTTTGGAACTGAATCTACCGAAACCGAAGCTACGCTTAACGCGCTCCCTGGCGCCGAACTTATCCGCCGGGTCAATCTGGCGACACTTGCCACTTCGTCAGGTCGAATCTGGGGAATCGATCCGAAAGAGGGGAGCGCCTTTATCGAGGCCAACCAAGAAATTGTTGGTACTGATCGCCCGGCAATCGCGAACTTCGCTGCCCTCCTGGAGGTTGGGAGCCAAGCAGCCACCGGCGGGGCGGGTACGGACTAAATCGCCCCAAAACAGGAGTCGGTCGATGCCGAAAGCTGCGCGCCTGAAACCTGTCGATCGTCTAGGCGCCTTGGCGGATAAGGCGGCGCTCCTCCTTGCCACGGCTATACCCGCTGGAGCCTTTGGAGCATGTCGAGACGTGCACGCCGATGTTTAGCAGCGCAGGCTTGGCGTGCGAAGAACTGGTCCCGCATTTCGTCCTGGCCCGTTGTATAGCATGACGGTCCGGTGAGACTCTCCACGCGCGGGGCGGCGCTCCGGTGTCGTGCGCCGCCCATAAATTGAGTCTGATCTATGGTTGGATCTACGGTGGACCAAATGCGCGCGGTTGGGCTTTCCGCATTCTCGGGGCACTAAAACGGCAAATCGTCGAGGTCGCCCAGTTCGTCGTCACCATCCTTCGCGATCATAGCGGCGGTCGACGTACCGAGCGATCCGAACAGGCTCGCTAATGCGGCATCGTCGAATTTGTCGTCCAAGTGATCGGTGGTCCCGGTGAAATTCGCTTCGGTGTCCTCGGCCTCTGTTTCACGTAATTGCGAAGTTCGGTGCGTGAGAGCGGCATGGGCGCGCTCGAGGACGCCCGGATCCACATCGAAACGAACTGCGAGCTTTTCGATCGTCTTGCCCCAGTCTTCCAGCGTAGATTCTGAATCCAAGTGGCCGAGATTATCCGGCAGCTCCTCTATCATCCGCTGCGTTGCGCTTTCAATCTCCGCGAATAGCTCGTGCGGCAGACTACCTTCGTGGTCGTCGGCAGCGGCAAGAATGCGAGTGATGTCGTCCGGATCAAGATCGGTCGCGAGCAGACCAGAGACTCCGGCCTGGACAGCATCAATCAGTTCGGTTGGCGTCGGTTCGCCCAGAAACTGAGCTGCACGCAGTCCCGCTAGAATCTCCGGCAGCTTCCTACCGTCTTCCCACGCAGAAAGGACGGCACGCCCCTTGTCGGCGATCGTCTGTGCTGCCGCAATGAAAGGCTCGGCGTTCGAAAGCCGCCACCAGTTCACAAGAAGCTCCATGCGGTCTGAATTTGATAGCTCGTACATTCGCGAACGATATGTTCCATCCGGAATGCGCTTCCACACCTCAACCGTTACGAAGCGTTCGCAGAGCCGGACGAATCTGGAAACGAAGGTGGCGATCCCTTCATTGGTGGGGCCGGGCTGCTTCATGTAATGATCGAAGAGATTGCGCGCACTTCGCAGCGTGGGCACGCCATCGGCAAGCACCGACAGCAATGCCTTGTCACCCAGATAGCGGGCGAGATAGTCCCGTACAGAGGGGTTGACGTAACGCACCGTCGTTCCGGAAATCACGACGAAGCTTCCCTCGACCGTGCGAAGAGCGCCTTCAAAATCCTTCGGGTCATAGGGCACGCCGTATTTCGTGCACAGAACCGAGTGAATGCCCGCGAAGACCTCCTCGAGATCGTCGATCTCGGAGCCGTATTCGGACATCAGGAATAGGGCGATCAGCAGGTGCTGCGAGCGCCGCATAATGTGAGTGCGGAACGCCTTGTCCCAGATGAGATCAGGATCCTTGAGAGTATCGAGAAACGCTTTGGGATATCCCGCCGGATTTGTATCGGCTATCCGGTCCACCTCGGTCATGAATTGGATGATACGAGGGTTATAGTGTTTGTGATCTACGATTTTCTTGATCGCTTTCTGATCGATTAGCGCAGCGATGTGCGCTTCGGGTACACCTGCCACAACCAGATGGTTGTAGACGATGCGCGCGCGAATGCGGCGGGTATAGATGCCCACGTCTAGAACATAGCGCGATACGTCGAGCTTGGTATCGCACAAAGCCTCCGAGAGAAGTCGCGCCTGCTCGTAGATATAAGCACGGGTTGTCAAAATGAACCGAGCGCCGGGTGTCCGCCTTACCCGGCTAATGAACCGGGCGAGATCGGAATCCTGCGTCGACAAAGCGCGCTCGTCGAGCGCGATCCTGCCGAGGAAATCATCAAAGAAGAAAATTTGCCGCTTGCTGTCGTCTATCCGGGCAAACCCTTCTTCGAGATTGCGGATCGCGATGAGTTCCCACTCTTCCGCGATGAAGGCGTAGCAAAGCATCTCGGCAAGCGTGGTCTTGCCGACGCCGGGTGGACCCGAGATGATGAGTACGCGCTGACTTTCTAAAATGTCCCGCCCCGATTTAAAGCTCGGGTTCTCGGCATAGACCTTTAGCTTCGCTTCGATCTCCTGGCGTGTAATCGTCGTGAAGTTGTGCGACGCTGCGTTGAGCACACGGTCGAGCGCACCAGCCCCAGAGAGCCATAGCTTGACGTGACTGCGTTCGATGTCGGGATATTTGCGGATCAGACCATTCAAATCTTCGCATCCGAAGATGTCGTCGATCGAGCGCAACGACAAGACCCCAATGATTTCGGCCAAGGCGGCCTTGTTGTCCGGGGTAAGCGGGCGTGACGTCGCGAGAATGTATCGGTCTGGATCGAGCCGATCAATCGCATCGCGTTCCTTCTTCATCACGCGAGCGAGCGCCGCCATGTCCGACAGGCGATAATGTTTTGCTTGAAGGATCACCGTCTCGTCGCCGGTCGCATGTCGGCCATCGACGCCGCCATCCGGACCCGGCCCGAATGCTTCAAATCGGACGCCAAGTTCGCGACCGATAAGATCGCGTACTAGATCCTCGAAATCGGCAGGTGAGAGGCTCTCGAAATTGTAGGTCAATTAAGGACAGATCCCGCACGTTACTATCATATCTGGCCGAGCGTTACGCGCGCCAGCTACGGACCTGACTCCTATACGTACCGCGACGCTGTGCATATAGTTCTGCCGATCGTAACGGGGGCACCGTGCTCGACAGTGTCTATATTCTTGAATCGCTTAACCCGAAGGATTTCTACGAGCGCCGCTTAGATGGCCATGCCGCGAACGAGATCCTGAAAATCCTGGGTGTCACCTCGGAATATCGCATCGCTTTCACCAAGGCGCTGGTGGAGCGGGCTATCGCCGAGGCAGCGAAAAGAAAGGCGCAGATTTTACACTTCTCCTCGCACGGCAACGACACCGGTGTTGTTCTGACCAACGGGAAGAATCTCAGCTGGAAGGCGTTTGTCGAACTTATCAAGCCTGCGGCCGGACCTGAAAGGGCGCTTGTCATGGCGACCTGCGGCGGCGGCGACCGCGAGCTGACCAAGGCACTGACTGCGGCTGGTGTCGTCTTCGGTTGGGTGTTCGGATCCACTGCGGAGACTGTCAATTTCTCCGATTCCTGCTTGGCTTGGTCGATCCTCTACAATCGGCTGTATGATCATGGGTTCGACAAGCCTGCCTTGATGACGACCCTGAAGGCAATCAACGCGGCGATCGATGGCGACTTCGTCTATCGCCGCTGGACGGGTAAGCACTATCTCCGTTTTCCGAAGCAGAAATAGCAAGAGGGATTTATAGCGGATCAGGTGCTAGCCGAATCGGTGCATCGATTGTTTTGATGAGGGATGACATTGGGACTTTGGCAGTTCTTCCAGCCGCCACTGCTTTGGCAGCAGTTTGAGGAGCTTTGCACCGCCTTGCTCACCGAGGTCTATGACGTCCCTAATGCGCAGCAGGTCGGTCGGCCAGGGCAAGCCCAGTGCGGCGTCGATGTCTTCGGCACCTCGAGCCGCTACGGCCGGATCGGCATCCAATGCAAACGTCTCGCCGACCTCGACCCGAACGGTAATCCCTATCCGGGCGGGCCAATATCGCGCGCGTTTCTGCGCGGTGAGGCGGACACTGCACTCGGCTTTACGCCTGATCTCAGTCTGTGGATTCTCGCAACCACCGCGCGGCGCGACGCCAAAGTCCAGGCTTGGGTCGAGGAGATTAACGACGAATGGGGTCAGGCGGGGCGTAAGCGGATCGCGATCGTCTGGACCTGGGACGAGTGCATTTCCCATCTCAACAGCTATCCCGACCTGCAGCGCCGCTACTATCGCGACGTCATCCAAGTGCGCGCGCCAAAGGACCTCGACGAGATCATCCTGCGCACTATCTCGATGGCGTTCACTCGGCCGGCTTTCGAGGTGCCTCTACACTGCGAAACTCCAAGCGATTTCTTCCAAGCCCTGAAAGACACGCAAAAGGCACTACGCACCGGCGAATTGGTCGATCGCGAAAGTCGTCAGGTCATTCGCAAGGCGATTGGCGGATATCGAGAGCTCGATGATGATGTGGCGCGTGATGGCCTTAACGACGTCGATGAGAATTTGAAGCTCTTGCGCTCGCAGCTGGAGTTGGGCCTCAAGGGCGGAACCATCGTGGCCGTTGGCACCTGCCTTGATATTCGCCAACCCGCGCTGGCGCAGTATCTCGATGATCTACGCCGGCGTTGTCTCGACGACCTGAACCGTGTCCTCCTGCGCGCAGGCATTCCACGGATTTAGGCTCACGCACATTTTTCTGTCATTCTGCCAGCCATACAGCCGCGGAATGTCGGCTTCTGACAAGAGAAGCCCGCCCGATCCATCGCTTGCAAACGGTAGAAAAATGCCATTTTTAGCTGGATAGTGTAACCAGAAATTCTGCGAGCTTCGCAAACATATGAGAGTTCGCGAGGGATTGGGCTGACGCTATCGGATGTGTCGAGGGCGGCCTATCCGCCGATTCGTAGGTGGATCGCTGCTCATGCGTGCCCATTCGCGAGCCACCTCCGGCAGCCACCGAGGCCTTGCCAGTGCAGCAACGCGCGGCGGCAATTTGTCCGGGCACTGTGAAACCATCCGGCAGATAGTACTCTCTGAATAGCCGAGGAACTTTGACAATTCTCTCGGGGTCCAGAGACGGTCATCCTCCATTGCGGTGATTTCCCCCTTGCCATGTCGGCCGCGCGCGGCAACCGCAGGAGCCGATCTCCGACAGGCGCGTCACGTTCCTATCTCCGCGTCCTTACGCGCCTTGGCGAAAGCGCGGTCACTGGCGAGGAAGGATTCGAGCATGTCCGGGATCAGGTCAGCCACCTCCGCCTTGTCGGAATAAGCGCGATTATAGAGCGCGGCATAGTCGGCAAGCGCATGAGCAAGGTCGGGCGTGACCGTAACGGTGATCTTAACGGGGGTGCGGTCGGGCAGTTTGGCGAGCTTTAGCACGGGGCGTCTCCTGTCAGCGTCCACCCCATTCCCGCAGGACCAGATCCTTGTGAACGATCACGCGGAGCGGCCATCCGGGACGGACGGTGATGGTGGGCTGGATGTTGAGGTTCTTTGACACGATCTGCTGACCCGCCTGATTGGCGGATTGCTGGGTGGACTGGCGGAGCGCCCCCACGAGGTCGCTTTCGTTGTCCCCGATCGACAATTCGGTGCCGACGCCCAATAGGGTCGATAGCGCCACGCCCTTTAGCAGCCGCCAGGTGTGATAGTCCACCTTGTCGGACAGTCCGGCATAGCCTGCCGCGTCGGTGGCGGGCAGATTGTCGATCTGGATGGAACTGCCATCAGGCAGAATGATCCGTTGCCAGACGAGAAGCGCGCGGCTCTGCCCGAACGCCACAACGCTGTCATAGCTGCCGATCAGGCGCGAGCCCTGCGGGACCAACAAGGTCCGGCCCGTTACCGTGTCGAACACATTTTCCGTCACCTGCGCCACGACCATGCCGGGCAGGTCGGAATTGAGGCCGGTGAGCAGGCTGGCCGCGATCACGCCGCCCGCCATCACCTGATAGGGCGAGGCCGGGGTCTGAAGCGCATGGGCATTGTATATGCCGCCCGATGCTGATTGCCCCACGAAATCCAGTTTGTGCTGCTGGTTGTTCTGGTCGCGATCCAGGTCCAGAGCGAGCCGGCCGGTTTGAGCCGCTTCGCCTGTCGCCGGGATCGCGCCTGTGGCTTCTGCTCCTGCTGTAGCCGACACCGCTGCGGCCGTGCGTCCAGACGATTGCACCATGACTCCAGCTTCTCGCGCCTGTGCCGCCTGCGCCGCGATACGCTGACGTTCGGCTTCGGCGGCCTGTTCCTGCGGCGTCATGGTTGGCGGCATCGCGTTATCGCCGGGCGACTCGCCGCCCGCCTCAAGTTGGCGCTGGCGTTCGAGGATCGGCCGCCCGAGATCACCGGGGAGCGGCGCTCCCAGGATCGGGGTTCCGGGCGCGACCTCGCCGTAATTGCCGGGAAGGTTGGCAACCGCATCGGCGGGCGTCTTGCGGTCGCTGACGGCGCGCTCATCGGCGGCGTTGACGATATGAAGCGTCTTTGGCCCCAGCGCCATCCATGTAATGCCCGTGATGGCGAGCGAACTGGCGGCGGCCCCCCCGATGATGACGCCGCGCCGGAAGCGGACGACCCGACGAGGTGTCGCGCGCAGCACAAGTGTTTCGGGCGGGATTTTGGATGGCGGTGCAGCTTCTGGCGCAGGCGCGATGCGCACCGCGAGTTCCGGCGCATCGGGATCGACGGGCGGGATCGGGGCGGCGCTCATTTGCGCGTCCTCCCGTCGGTGCGGGCGATCCGCACGACCTGCTGCGGTTTCTCGCCAAGGCGAAGCTCGGCCGCCGCGAACAGGCGATCGACTATGTAGTGATTGCCGCTGACGCGGTAGTTGACCAGTTGCGTGTCGCCCAGCGGGCCAACGACGAACAGCGGCGGCGCTTCCCCCTGATTGAGTCGACCCGGAAACTCGATATAGACCTTCGTGCCATCATCCCAGGCGCGGACCGGCCGCCATGGTGGGCTGTCGCCGCTGATCTCATAGCGGAATCTGAGATTTGTGAGCGCGATATTCTCTGCGACCGGCCGAGCCTGCTCGGCACGGACGTTCTGGCCCCTCAAGGCCACCAGCCGATCTTGCGGATAGGTCCAGCTGATCGCCGCCATCGCCGTTGCATCGGTGCTTTCGAGCGCCAGGTGATACGCGCGACGGTCGGTCGTGATGACCATGTTCGTGATGAGGCCGGGGGCGAACGGCTTAACCAGCACATGCACGCGCGCCGCATCGCCCGCGCCGCTCGTGGTGTCGCCAATGATCCAGCGGACGGTATCGCCGGCCGATACCGCCACCAGCTTCTCGCCGGCCTGCAAGGCGATGTCACTAACGCGCTCGGGCGCGGCATACAGGCGATAAAGCGCGCCTTCCGTCCAGGGATAGACCTGCACGGCGTTGATATAGCCCGCGCTCGACGGTTCGCGTGTCGCGGCGCGGTTGGCCGCCTCGATCCGCGCGGTGGGCACACGGGTATCGCCCTTCACCGATGGCGGGGGCTGAAGCTGTCCGGGGAGCGGCAGCGGCACCGGCTGTTCGACGATCTCGACCGGCCGGGGCGGCTCGGCTTCGATTGCGGCGGGGCGGAACTCGGCGGCGTCATAGCTGATCGCGGGCGGCGGGGTTTTGCCCGCGCAGGCGGCAAGTACCAGCGTCGAGGCGCACATCATAATAGTCCGGGTCATTGTCCGGTTACTCCTTCATGGCTGGGATTGGCGGGCGCGGCCGGGAGCGGCGCGGCTTCCGGGATGACGGGTGCGGGCGGTGCTGACTGCGCAGGCGCTGCGAGCGCAGCATCTACCGACGGCCGTTGCCCTTGCTGGCCCGATGATGCGGGCTGCCCCTCCAGTTCACGCGCCCAATCGATCGCGCCGACGAATAGGCCCAGCGGGTTTTTGCGCAGCGCATCGGCTGTTTTCGGCGGTCGCAGCATCATGGTCAGCATGGCGGTCCAGCGTTCGGTCCTGGCCAGGCTTCCGCGTTCGTAGATGCTCTCGGTCCATTTGACCTGAAAGCTGGTGTCCGATGCACGGACCACGCTCGTCACCTGCACCGACACGCTGCGCTGGCCGATGCCGGCGAACGGGTCATTGCTGCGCGCATATTCGTTGAGGAAGAGCGCGGCGCGATCATTCGCGAAGTCGTAGGCGTCGAGCCAGTTGCGCTTGACCAATACCGGGTCGGTGGAGACGGACCGCACATTCGATATGAACCGCCCAAGATGCCATGCGACCTGACCGTCCGTGGGCTGATAGTTCTGGATCGCGGGAGCGACCGAACGGGCCTCCCCCAGCCGGTCGACCTCCACCACATAGGGCGCGACACGGCTCTGCATCGACTGCCAGACGTTGGAACCGATCAGCACGCCCGTCAGGCCAAGGCATCCGAAGGCGACCAGCCGCCAGTTCTTTGCCTGCACGCGGGCGGAGCCGATGCGCTCGTCCCAGAGTTGACCGGCACGTTGGTATGGGGTTTCTGGCTGCGGGCTCCGCTCATATCGCTGGATGGATCGTTTGAAAAACATCGGTAATCACTCCTTGTCGCTTAGGCTGGGATTGGCGGCGGAACCGGGACGATCGCCGTCCTTGATGGTCTGCATCGCCAGGTGACGGTGGTGACGGGCGGTTTGCTGCGCACGCAGGCTCCGCGCCCATGCGGGAGCACTGTCGGGAGCGTTCCCGCCCGAAGCGTTCGACGTGGCGGCGGCTGGCGTCGTGCGCCCCGCGTTCCAGGCGGCTTGCTGACCGCGTGCAGCGCTTTCGCGAATTGGATTTGCGATGCGGGAGGTTGCGGTTTTCGCGCCTTGCGATGCAGCACCGCCAGCGGCGGTTGCCATGCCGCCAAGACCAGCACCGATGCTGGCGCTGCCCGTCGTCTCCTGCCCCAGTCGATAGGCAGACGAGGCAGCCGATCCCATCGCCGTTCCGGCCTTGATCGCACCCATGCCGCCGCGCCCGGCCGCCATTGCTCCGCGCGCGCCAAGCATCGCAGCGCCGCCCGTAGCAAGGGCAGCACCCGCGACCGTGCCCACGGCAGCGCCGGCGCCAAGCTGGGGGGCGCCTGAGACAAGTCCGGACGCAATACCAGGGCCGAAAATGCCAAGCCCGAACAGGGTGAGCGCGCCCATCAGCAGGCTCAGCGCATCCGCGATTTCCGGCTCGCTACCGACAAGGGCGGTCAGTTCGCCAAACAGATTGGTGCCGATGCCGATGATGACGGCGAGGACCATGACCTTGATGCCGGAGGACACGACATTGCCCAGCACCCGTTCGGCGAGAAAGCTGGTCTTGTTCCACAGTGCGAACGGCACGAGCACGAACCCGGCCAGCGCGGTCAGCTTGAACTCCAGGATGGTGATGAAAAGCTGGATCGCGAGGATGAAGAAGGCCAGCACGACCAGCAGCCAGCAAATGAGCAGCACCGCGATACTGAGGAAGTTGCCGAAAAACTCCGGGAACCCGGACATTTCCGTAACCTGATCGAGCAGCGGATGCGCGGCGGTAAAGCCGGTCCCGGCGATCGCGCCCGGATGCATCAGATCGGCGGCCGATACCCCGCCGCCGCCGGCCGTGATGCCGAGGCCGGAAAAGCTTTTGAATATGATGTCGGCCAGCGTGCTGAAATTGCCGATGATGAAGGCGAAGGCCCCGACATAGAGTATCTTTTTGACGAGCTTCCCCAGCACGTCCTGATCATTGTCCATCGCCCACCACAAGGCGGCGAGCGTCACGTCGATGCCGATCAGGATGGTGGTCAGGAACGCGACATCGCCGGACAGCAGCCCGAAGCCGCTGTCGATGTAGC
>Ga0157370_10006497_pt1 | contig 12879 bp, 13 predicted proteins | sample C35metaG_FD_113463 | JGI IMG/M metagenome (GOLD analysis project Ga0157370, IMG submission 113463) | Corn rhizosphere microbial communities from Kellogg Biological Station, Michigan, USA - C3-5 metaG | ecosystem: Host-associated > Plants > Roots > Rhizosphere > Soil | place: USA: Michigan...
CCAAACAGAGTTTTTGAACTAATTGGTTTAAATGCCAATAAAATTCCGCAAAGCTTTGAGCGTGTATTTAAAGAATACTATCAGCAGAAACAAAACGGAAGTTTACAAGCTCTTGCCGATGATCAAAAAACGATGCGTTCTTCTAATTGTGTTGATGCAGTTAACTTTTATTACGGAAACACGTTTAAAGAAGACATCAAAAAAATTAACGCCCTAAGCAAAACCGATGAAACAGAACCGATTATAAAAGCCGGAATTGAATTGTTTGAGTACGCTCAGGAAGTTCAAACAAACGATTTCCCAAAAATTGCCAAAATGATAGACGACGGAAAAAGTGAGGAAGAAATCAATCTTGCAGCAAAACAGCTTGATGATACTAAAGGCATCGAACTGGATAAAAAATACAAAAAAGTAATGGATTTACTTTTACCTTACGCCGACAAACATGGCGTAGAATACAAAAGATTCTAATTAAAAAATCCTGCAAAGTTTTGAAAACCTTGCAGGATTAAAACACACACACTACACATATCCAATTCTAAAATCAATAGTAAATATTCAAAAGAATACTTGATTTAGAACCGTCTATAATTTTTTCCAGTTTTTTAAAGAAAACCTCACTCACCATCGGACATCCTTTACTGTTGGAAATATAATAATCCTGTTCTTCATTTGGCACTGCCGAATACGAATGCAGCACAATAGCTCTTTTTACAGCATTACTGTTTGTTTCGTCTAATCCTGCCAATTTATAGGCTTTCCCAAACATTCCTTTGTATGGCTTGCCAATAGCATAACATCCTAACGAAGTACATTTAGAATCCGATTCATTGCTGAATTTTAATTCTCCTCTAATGCCCGTTTCAGAACCAGCACCATTTGCTACAAGTCCTTCTTCGAGAATTTTATCATTTACCAAATCATAAACAAAAAATCTGTTTCTGCCTGATTTGATTTTCATATCAATAAAAAAAGCAATTTTTGTATTGTAAGAGGTATTCTTTTTAATCATTGCTTTAACATCTTCAAGCTGACTATTGAATCTTTCCATTTCAAGATTTATAGGCTTAATTTCATTTTCTTTTGGACCACTGAAAAAGCTAATCACAAAGAACAACAAACTGAATAACTTCATAAAATCGTTTTTAAAATTCACGATGCAAATGTAGATTCAAACCAAACTAAAATCCGCCCATAAAAGATTGAAGAATAACACAATAAGACTTTTTCATTCTTCTTCAAAAAACTGATAATCAAATAGCTGGCCATAAAAAAAGAGGCTGTCTCAAAAGTCGAGACAGCCTCTTTTTTATACTAAAATATTTGGACTCCTAGCAAAAATTTATAACTAATAATTCAAAATTACCAGCCTTTAACAGCACCGCCTTTAAATTCGTGCTCGGCTGCTTTTTCTACTTCTGCAGATTGAAAAGCTTGTAAAAACTGTTTTACTTTTTCTTCGTTTTTATTGTCTTCACGGCTTACTACTAAGTTTACATAAGGCGAATCTTTATCCTCAACAAACAAAGCATCGCGTGACGGAACTAATCCGGCCTGAGAAGCAAATGTATTGTTGATAATTGCAATAGAAACATTAGCATCGTCTAAAGCACGAGGCAATTGCGGTGCTTCTAATTCTAATATTTTTAAGTTTTTAGGATTACTTACAATATCTGTTACTTTTGGTAACAAACCAACACCCTCTTTCAATTTTAATAAACCGTTTTTCTGTAAAAGCAATAACGAACGACCACCATTTGTTGGATCATTTGGAATAATAATCGTGCTTTCGTTTTTTAATTCAGAAAGGCTTTTGATTTTTTTAGAATAACCTGCAATTGGGTAAACAAATGTTTTTCCGATAATAGCCAATTTGTAACCACGTTGTTTTGACTGCTCATCTAAATAAGGTTTGTGCTGAAAAGCATTTGCATCAATATCGCCCTGGCTTAAAGCTTCATTTGGAATTACATAATCATTGAAAGAAACCAATTCAACCTCAAGTCCAAATTTTTCTTTTGCTACTTTTTTAGCCGCTTCTGCTACTTTTAATTCTGGTCCGGCAGCAACTCCCACTTTTATAAAATGCGGATCGTTGTTTTTGCTCTTTCCGCAGTTTGATAAAATAAGTGCCAAAGCCAAAACTCCAGCGATTTTTAAAATATTACGTTTCATATTTTTTTATTGTAAATTGTTAAATATTAATTGTCAATTGAGATTATCTGTGGTCAAAATGTTTAGATAAAGCGTCGCCCGCAAACTGAATAAGGAATACTAAAATTACCAGTAAACCCAAAACCGAATTCATTGTTACGGCATCATAACCAATATAACCGTATTGATATCCTACTTGTCCTAAACCGCCTGCTCCAACTGCACCGCCCATTGCAGAATAACCTACAAGTGTAATTAAAGTAATCGATGCTGCGTTTATTAACGATGGCAAAGCTTCTGGAAGTAATACTTTATAAACGATTTGCAAAGGTGTTGCACCTAAAGCTCTTGCTGCTTCGATTAATCCGGATGGAAGTCCCAATAAACTGTTTTCAACCAAACGAGCAATAAATGGTGCTGCGCCAATACTTAACGGAACCAAAGCTGCACTTACACCAATAGAAGTTCCCACAATAGCACGTGTAAAAGGAATCATCCAAACGATTAAAATAATGAATGGAATAGAACGAAAAACGTTTACCAAAACCGATAAAACTTTGTTTAAAACCGGCTGCTCCAGTATTTGATTTTTTCGGGTAAGGAAAAGTAAAACTCCCGTTGGAAGTCCGATTAGAAAACCAAAAAAGCCCGACACAAATGTCATAACAATGGTTTCCCAGGTTCCTTTTAATAATAAGTCAATAATAGAATCAGACATAACCTATGATTTCTGTTTTAATATGTTTTGAAATAAAATATTGAATCGCTGCGTCGTAGTTTTCGCGTTTTCCTGATAATTCAATCAGCATAACGCCAAAGTTCACGTCTCCGGCCTGATCCATCTGCGCGCTTACAATTTTGAAATTGGTATCGAACAATCTCGAAACTTCTGAAATAACAGGTTCATTAACAGATTTCCCGGTCATTTCCAGCTTTAATAACGGATTTAAGTTTCCGTCGTCTGTCTTCTGTAATTTGTCCTGATACACGGCTGGAATTTCCAAATGAAGTGACGAAGCAATAAATTCTCTAGTCATTTCATGTTTTGGATCGGCAAAAATTTCACCTACACTTCCCTGCTCTATTAACTTTCCGTGGCTGATTACCGCAACTTCATCACAAATCGATTTTACAACTTCCATTTGGTGAGTAATCAATAAAACGGTAATATTTAAGCGGCGGTTAATGTCTTTCAGTAAATTTAAAATAGAACGTGTCGTAGCAGGATCAAGTGCACTTGTCGCTTCATCACACAATAAAACTTTCGGATTATTGGCTAAAGTTCTGGCAATGGCAACTCTTTGTTTTTGTCCGCCCGAAAGACTTGCCGGATAATCATTTGCTTTCTCGGCTAAACCAACTAATTCTAATAATTCTAAAACACGCGTTTTAATTTCGCCTTTTGGGGTTCCCACTAATTCAAGCGGAAAAGCAACATTTTCAAAAACGGTTCTTGAAGAAAGGAGATTAAAATGCTGAAAAATCATTCCGATTTGTCTTCTTTCAATGGCCAATTCAGCGTTTGAAAGCTGCATTAACGCTTTTCCGTCTACAATAATTTCTCCTGAAGTTGGTCTTTCCAACAGATTCACGCATCGAATCAGCGTACTTTTTCCAGCTCCGGAAGTTCCGATTACGCCAAAAATTTTCCCCGGCGGAACCCTAAGCGAAACATCCGATAAGGCAGAAACAATCCTGTCTTTCTGATGAAAAGTTTTGGTAACATTTTTTAATTCAATCATTTGTTCAAATTCAAATTTTAAAACAAAAAAGCCTTTCAAATCTTCATGAAAGGCTTTCTGAAATAAATAGTATTATTTTATATATAAGCCAGATCAGTGAATTTCACAGCATTACTACAGCACATCATACGGCTGCTATAATAATAATTCAAATTCTGGTTCTTGTTTCTCATTGCGGTTGCAAATTTAAACAGATAATTTTAATTTTTATGCATAAAAGACAAAACTTTTATTGACCTATCAAAATAGTAGATTATTATTTAGATTCCTCTTACAAGATTTACTATGAAATATTACCCCATTAGAAACCCGATAGGTTTTAGAAACCTGTCGGGTTTAAAACTTAACTAACTATAATCTAATCTAACTTAAACCATTCATTTACTTCTTCGGCTATATTTTCTTTAATTTCTGGATTTTCAAATTCATTTGTAACCGAATTATATTCATAATCTTTCTGCCATTTTTTATAATGTAAAGCAACCTGTTCGATTGCATCGCAAATAAATGAAAGTTCATCATTTGTCATAATCGGATGCAGTGATAAACGAACCCAGCCCGGTTTGTTGGTTTGGTTTCGCTCTAAAAGTTCACTCGTAATAATGGCTGATTTTTTCTCATTTATATTGAAAAGATAATGCGCATAAGTACTCGCACAAGACCAGCCGCCACGAACCTGAATCCCGAAACGGTCATTTAAAAGTCGGACAATAAGATTATAATGAATGTCTTCGATTACGAAAGAAACACATCCAATTCGTTCTGTTGTAAGATCACCCAGAATCGACAAACCTTTTATTTTTTGAAGTCTTGAAAAACAAAGATCAAGCAATTCTTTTTCTCTTTTTTTAATATTTGAAACTCCCATTTTATCTTTTAATTCTAAAGCTAAGGCAGTTCTAATTACTTGTAGAAAGCCTGGCGTCCCGCCATCTTCTCTAACTTCTATGACCTCGCTGTAACAATATTTACCCAGCGGATTGGTCCATTTTACATTGCCGCCGCCGGGATTATCCGGAAAATCAGATTTGTATAATTTTTCATTGAAAACCAAAACACCGCACGTTCCCGGTCCGCCTAAGAATTTATGAGGCGAAAAGAAAATAGCATCTAACTGCTCTTGCGGATCTTTAGGATGCATATCAATTTTGACATAAGGTGCCAAAGCTGCAAAATCAACAAAACAAAGCCCTCCGTTTTGATGCATAATTTTGGCTAATTCATGATAAGGCGTAATAATTCCCGTAACATTCGAACAAGCCGTAAAGGAGCCTATTTTTATGCTTCTCGAGGCATATTTTTTAATTTCTTTCGAAAGAACATTAGGATCGACTAAATTGTTTTCATCAGGAGGCAGAATCACAACTTCGGCATTGGTTTCATACCACGAAACCTGATTAGAATGATGCTCCATGTGGGTAATGAAAACAACAGGTCTATCGTTATCATCATGAGTTCGCAAGCCCATAATTCTCTGCAGTTTTGATAAAGCTGCGGTCATTCCGGTTCCGGTTGTAACCAAAACATCCGATTCGCCGGCGTTAACCGACTTTTTTATGACGTCTCTGGCGTATTGATAAGCATAAGTCGAAGTTTTTCCTGTCTGACTTGAAAGTGAATGCGTATTGGCAATCATTGGACCAATTTTATTAAGCATAATATCCTCGATTGGAGCGTATAATCTTCCGCTGGCAACCCAATCTGCATACAGCAGATTTTGTTTTCCATAAACCGATTTAAAAGTATGATCTACACCTACTGTATTTTCTCTAAATTTAGAGAAGTAACATTCTAATTCAATTGGTTGTGTTTCTGTCTCAATAGCATTCATTTCCTTATCATTTAAATTAACTAAGTTTTTTTTATTAATTTGCTTGTCCTAAAAGTGATTTAAGCGTAGTCTGCAATTCTTCTCCATGCAGGTTCTTTGCTACGATAATTCCTTTTGAATCGACTAAATAATTCCCCGGAATGGCTCTTACACCATATAATTTAGCAACGGCGCTATTCCAGAAAAGTAAATCAGAAACGTGTGTCCAGGTCAAATTATCATCCTGAATTCCTTTAATCCAGTTTTCCTTCTTTTTATCTAAAGAGATTCCAATAATATTGAATCCTTTATCGTGGAATTCTTTGTAAGCCGCTACGATATTTGGGTTTTCTTTTCGGCAAGGTCCGCACCATGAAGCCCAAAAATCGACTAAAGTGTAACCTCCTTTTAAATTTTCATAAAAACGAACTGGTTTACCTTCGGGGTCATTGCTCGTAAAATCAGGGGCTTTTTTTCCAACCGCCAATCCGTTTAAAACAGTAACCAGTTCTTTTAGTTCTTTCACGTAAGTGGTATTTTGAAGACTTTTATCAAGCAGCGCAATGTTTTGAGTGATTTCTTCCGGTGATAATCTGTACGACCAGTTTCTATACAAAACATAAGCCGAAACAATAGATTTAGGGTTTTCTGTAATGAATTTACTGATTTCTACCTCTTTTGATTTTCTATAGGTTTCGAATAAATTCTGAGATTCAGAACCTTCTACAACAGAATTATTGTAATATTTTTTCGGATTTAGCTTTACTGTAATTGGGCCTTTTTCAAGGAAAATATACAACGGACTGCTTTGTGTGTTTACGCTTAAACCATATAATTCAGGTGTTTTTACTTTGGTTTTAAAACTAAAACTTCCGTCTTTTACTTTTACCGAATCAATTGTGGTAAACATTTTATTGTGAAATTTCTGCAGATAAACGTATTGTGCAACTGTATCGACAACAGTTCCTTTTAATTGTAAATTGCTGTCTTGTGCCTGAGTTTGTGCAACTCCAAGAAATAAAGCGAAACCTAATACTATTTTCTTCATTTTGTTTTGATTTTTAAGTGATGATATGGGTTTTATTTTAGTTGAAATTAGACCATGGAATTCCTTTAACCCACTGTAAAATGGATTTTAGCAAATGCTATTTATAAGGGGAAATTGGAGAGAGTTTAATGCTTTCGCATTCGGAAAACAGCAAAACTATTTGCATCAAAAATTGAATTCAAAAATTCATAAGCCGCGTATAAAGTTGAGTCTGCTTTCATTTAAAAGAATAAAAAGGTTTTAACATTCATGACCTTATTCAGATTTTGAGGAAATCTTTCTTATCTGTCCCGCAAAACGGGAAGGATTTAGCACCTTATTCGACAACAGGTTGCTAAGACATCATTGGGCCTATTCCCTCAGTCTTTCTGGATAAGTATCATACAGAATTTTTCTGTAGTACAAATATATATACTAATTCTATAAAATTAGTATAGTTTAAGAATATTTTTTTTAATATTATTTAAAGAGATGATGATTTCAGATATAAAACACTGTAAAATAAAACCTTACAACTAATAAAATCTTTTAGCATTTTTTTATTTTATAACAGAAATTCATACAGTTGAATGATGAAAAACATCAAAAATGATTTTTATGTTGCAGAAAAAGCATAAAAAAACTCATTCCGTTTTTGAAATGAGTTTGTATTGAATTGATATTAATCGTCCTGTTTGTCATTTCGACTTCAAACCATCAAAATAAGCCGTAGTTTCTTCAATTAAAGAATGCATCAAATCTTTGGCTTTTGTATGTTTTAAGATGGGTGAAATTTGTCCGCCCCAGAATAATATCATATCCCATTTTTGCTGGTCGAGAGCCGCTTTTCGTAATGGAGCAATAAAAGTAGTCTGCAAAGGAAAAGGCAGGATACCTGATTCTTTCCCGATTATATCTTTTGCGATTCGGCTTGTAATGCCTCGTCCTAGTCTTCCTGTATAGGCGCGAGAAAGCGTAGTGTATTTTGCAGCATCAGAAAATAACATTTCTCTGTGAATTGGTAATGCGTTCGATTCATCGACAGCTAAAAAGGCGGTTCCAATTTGGGCTGCGCTTGCGCCTAATGTTAAAGCTGCCGCAATTCCTTTTCCATCGGCGATTCCGCCAGCGGCAATAATAGGAGTTTTAATTTTTTCACGCATTAGCTGCAGTAAAACAAAAGTTCCGGTTACAGATGCTTCGGCATTGGTTAAAAAAGAAGGTCGGTGTCCGCCCGCTTCAAAACCCGAAGCGATAATCATATCAACACCTTTACTTTCCAGAAAAAGGGCTTCATCAAGTGTTGTCGCTGCTCCTACCGTTACAATTCCTGATCTTCGGCATTGTTCTAAAACATCATCTGAAGGAACGCCAAACATAAAGCTGAAAACTTTTGGTTTGACATCTAAAATAACTTGTAATTGATTTTCAAATCTTGATTGAAACGGCGCTGGTTTTTCCGGTAACGGAATCCCAACTTCATCATAATACGGTTCAAAAAGCGCTTTTGTTTTCTCAAATTGCTCATCGGTTAAACCTCCATCCGGAATATCATGATCTGAAACCCAAAGATTAATGTTATACGGTTTATTTGTGGCTGCTTTTATCTGCTTGTCAACTTCGTATATTTCCTGCGGACTCAAAGTATAAGCTCCGTAACCGCCTAATCCGCCAAGATTAGAAACCGCTGCTGTTAATGCTGCTGTAGATAAATTTCCGCCAAAAGGTCCTTGCAATATGGGATAATCAATTCCCAATAATTCCTTAGCTTTTGTATTGTACCACATGTGTTTCAATTTTAATTATTTGCTTGTATCGGTCAACATTTTATTGACGATAAGCCATTTGCCGTTAATCTTATGGAAAGATAAAAAATCCCTATAATTAAAGTCGTACATTTTAACATTTAATTCCGCCACAGCGATAGAATTTACAACGCTTATCTGCAGAATTTCTCCTTTAAAAGGTTTGCCGGAATCTTTTGGACTTTGTCGGTTTTTAACGCCGTCTAAATACAAATCAACAGTTTTAAAATAAGGCTGTCCTTTTACATCTCCAAATAATAATGTTCCGGGCTGAAAAATACTTCCCAGCAATAATTCATCTCCTTCGTAAATACCTTTAAAATAATAATTTTCTATGGCATCAGTAATGGCTTGAATTTCGATTTGATTTTCCATTTTAATTGTATTTTGAGCTTTTATGCCCTGAAAATTCCAGAGCATAAAAGCAGTTAATAAAATAGTTTTCACCTTAATTTAAATTGTGTCCTGCACCTTTTCCGCCATCAACATTAATGATTGATCCGGTAATAAAATTGCTTTTGGCAACGGTGTAGACCATTTCAGAAATATCATCGATCTCTCCTACTCTGTTTAATAAATGCAAACCGGCACTTTGATCTGCGTTGTCACCATGCATTGGCGTGCGGATTACACCCGGCGCAACGGTATTGAAACGAATATTCTGCTTACCAAATTCGGCAGCTAACTGAATCGTTAAAGCGTGAATAGCTCCTTTACTTGCAATTGGTGCCGAAGCCGGCCATCCGCCTAAACCATGATTTACCAATGGCGTCCCGATATTAATGACCACGCCGCCTTGTTGCTGCAGCATTTGCGGAATCACGGATTGCGTTGTAAAATAGGTTCCTTTTAGATTGGTTTTCAAAAAGGTATCTAAATACTCTTCATCTACTTCTAAGAATGGTTTACTGGCAAAAATTCCCGCATTATTAACCAATACATCTACAGATCCAAATTTTTCAAGTGCGATTTTAACCAATTGCTCGCCTGTTCTTTTGTCGCTTACATCTCCGGCAAATTTTGCCAGATTCGCTCCTGCTCCAAATTCATTGTACGTTTTTTCTAATGCGGTTTCTGTCAATGAATTGATTACAACATTATCACCTCTGTCTAAAAAATATTTAGCGATTCCTTTTCCAATACCAGATGCTGCTCCGGTAACAATTATAGTTTGTTTTTTCATGATGTTTATTTTTTATCGGCTGTAATGCCTTTTTCTCTTAATACTGAAACTTGTTCTCCGGCATATCCCCAATCGTCTAATTCGATTTCCTGAATCACAACGTGAGTCAAATGCGGATCTTTATTTAATACTTCTGTAATCAGGTTGGTAATACCGCTGATTAATTCTTGTTTTTGCCCGCGGGTTACTCCTTCGCGGGTCAATTCGATTTTTACGTAAGGCATGATGTTAGTTTTTAGATTGTCCGGAAAAAGAAGCTTCGGCTGTGATGTTAAAATCAAGCTCAAAGTCGTTGTAGATTAGGGTGTCTCCCAAATCCTTGAAGAAATTTCCTGAGCGGAGTTTGATATCGTATTTAGTACGATCAATAATTAATTTGCCTGCAAGAGAAATAATATCGCTGTTGTTTTTTACTTCTGCTTCAAAACCAACTATGTGTGTGATATCTTTTATAGTCAGGTTTCCTTCCAGATGATAAGTAGTTGCTGCTATTTCTTTTACACTTAAAATATCAAATACCGCAGTTGGGAATTTTTCGATAGAGAAGAAATCATCCGAAGCTAAATGTCCGGCGAATTGAGTATTCGTTGCCGGATCTGTTACATCCAGAATTTTAATAGAAGTGGTATCGATTACAATATTTCCTCCGTTTATTTTTCCATCATTAAAGATGAAATTTCCATTTTTGATACCAATTGTACCGTTATGCGCACCAGTAACTTTTCTACCAGTCCATTCTACGCTGCTGTTTGAGCTTACGATTTCAAAATTTATTGTTTCCATTTTTATTGTATTTAAAAGTACAATACAAAGGAACGGCGGCTATGAAAATTGGTTACGTGATGTAGATCACATTCTTTTTTTTTTGAGGTGCAAAGTGGTGAAGGGACAGAGGTACAAAGGTTTTTATTCTCATTTTTGTCATCCCGAGGTACGAGGGATCACACTAGAAACTCCGCAAACTAAATCGACAATCTTTGTAGACATACTCGTGTGATCCCTCGTACCTCGGGATGACAAACTGCATGAAAAAACAGGAATCAAAAAAATCTGCTAAATCTGCGTGAAACAAAACCTACGTAAAAAAACCGTATAATCCGTGGTCCAAAAAAACTAAGAATTATAAAGCCTGCTTAAAGTTTCTCTCGAAACGCCTAAATAAGCAGCGATTAAATGCTTCGGAACTAAATTGTACAATTGCGGATACAAAGCCAAAAGTTCTTCGTAACGGGTTTTGACATTATTATTCATAAACGATAAAAGTCTTTTTTGAGAAGCGATGTAGCCTTTATTGGTTCTCCATCGAAAGAAATGTTCAACTTGATGAAATTCGGCACAGAGTTTTTCGCGGTCGGCGTTAGAAAGACAAAGCACGACAGCGTCTGTAATACAATCGACATTTATAGCGGCCGGGATTTGGTTGTAAAGGGCATTATAATCTGATGTCCACCAGGTTGGCATGGCAAACTGCAGAATGTACATTTTGATTTCATCATTAATATAAAAAGCTTTCAAACAGCCCGAAATCACAAAATATTCGCAATCTACTTTATTGCCTGCGCTGATAATGGTTTGACCTTTTTGAAAAGACAGCATTTTAAAATGCGAAAAGAAATATTCGAATTGTTCTTCTGTCAGCGAAGCTGTTTTGGCGATATGTTCTTGTAAAAGTGCTTTGGCTTCCATTTTTAATTTGAATATTCGAGTTTGAAAAGTGTTTTGTAAAGTTATAAAATCAAATGAACTTATGGATTGTCTATTTGAGATTTGAATTTGTCCGTTTCACCAAAATACCAATATGAAATCGATTGCCTTTGACGCAATTTTGTCCTGTTTAACAACTTAAAATTTAAAATCATGAATGCAAAAACAACAAAAATTATTTATTGGACAGGAATTATTTTAACTTCTTTATGGTTTGGTGCCAGCGGTTTTTTTGAATTGACAACCAACAAATTGGTTTGGGAAATTACACAACAATTGGGTTATCCGGCTCATTTTATTTACATATTGGGTGTAATGAAAATTTCAGGAGTCATTACACTATTAATTCCGAATAAGTTATTACGTTTAAAAGAATGGGTATTTGCCGGAGTATTTTTTGATATCATTTTCGCTTTCTTTTCAAAACTGGTTGTATTAGGTTTCCCTGCTACTATTGATGCCATTATTGCTTTTGTAATGGTTAGTGTTACTTATATAATGTTTAGAAAATTATATAGTGTAACTTATATAGCAAGAGTTTCTGAGGAAAATTAACATTCTGAAGCACTCCATATTTTAATCTCGCAAAGTCGCGAAGACGCAAAGAAAATTAAACTTGGCGTCTCTGCGACTTTGCGAGATTCTTTTTTCATTATAAAATGGCTTTAGCCTAACACGTAATTTTGGCTAAAGCCTCTAAAACACACTTCTCTTAATCTTCAGCTAAAGCTGGAGGCAATTGAATCTGTTGAAAATCCTTTTAATCTGCAGCAAAAAACCTTTGTCCCTATGCAACTTTGTTTCTTTGTACCTTTAAACAAACTATTTTGAGCTTTTCAACAAAGCAACAACCTTCAATCCCGACGTAAATTTGTAATGAACTTAAAAACACAATTACAATGAACAAAATATGGTTTATTACAGGAAGCTCTCGAGGATTAGGACGTAATCTTACTGAGGCAGTTTTAGAAAGCGGTGACAAAGTAGCGGCTACTGCACGAGACATTAATCAGTTAAATGATTTAAAAGAAAAATTTCAAGACCAGATTCTGCCTTTGAAATTGGATGTTACCAATTATGATGAAGTAGATCAGGCGGTAAACAAAGCCGTTGAACATTTTGGAAGAATCGATGTATTGGTTAACAATGCCGGATTCGGAATTATTGGCGCTGCAGAAGCGTATACAAGCGAGCAAGTTCGCAGTCAGTTAGAAACTAATTTATATGCACCCATTGAAATTACACGCGCTGTTCTTCCTTTTATGCGTAAACAAGGTTCTGGCCGAATTCTACAAATCAGTTCTGTTGGAGGACGTGTTGGAAATGCAGGTTTAACAATGTATCAGGCAGCAAAATTTGGTTTAGGAGGCTTTACCGAGGCTTTGGCTAAAGAAGTTGCGCCGCTTGGAATTTTTGTGACCAGTGTTGAACCAGGAGGTTTCCGTACCGATTGG
>Ga0157370_10006502_pt1 | contig 12875 bp, 8 predicted proteins | sample C35metaG_FD_113463 | JGI IMG/M metagenome (GOLD analysis project Ga0157370, IMG submission 113463) | Corn rhizosphere microbial communities from Kellogg Biological Station, Michigan, USA - C3-5 metaG | ecosystem: Host-associated > Plants > Roots > Rhizosphere > Soil | place: USA: Michigan...
AAGTGGCTCCAGCCGAGTTACCGGGTGCCCGGCCCGCCATGGCTCGAAGATCGCTGCCGCCGTGTCGACCGCTCGCGCCGGCTCGACGTCGCCGACCAGCAGCAAGGTGGCGCCGTCCGGCACGACATTGCGATCGCCGAGGGTTCTGACGGAGTTGGCGTCGGCTGCCAGGACGTGCTCGATGTCCGGTACCTGACGGGTGACCGGGTGATCGGCAAAGCAATGGCGATACAGCACCTGCCGCGCGAGCAACCTCGGCGTCGCGTTGGCCAACTTGACCCGCTCGACGAGCAGGGCTCGTTCCCGCTCGAGCTCGGCAACGGGGTAACGCGCATCGATAAGGCACCGCGCGATGATGGCCAGCGTGCCGGGCAGCCCCTCGGTGAGCACCGTGACCGACAGGGTGAGCCGTTCCGGATCGACGCTGCACCGCAGCGCGCCGCCTGCCAGCGCGATCTCGTCCTCGATGCGGGATCGATCGAGGTCGGCCGTGCCGGTGAAGAGCGTCGCGGCAAGCAGCTCCGCCGTGCCGGTCTGCGCCGGCGAGTCCACGCCGAACGGGATACTCAGCTGCACCGTCACCAGCGGCGCCGCGGCCTGCCGGATCGCGTAGATCCGCAAGCCGTTGGCGGCGGCTCCGGGGTGCTGGTCAAAGGGCCGCGGTGGCTCGAAGGGCGCCAGCGGTGGCAGTTGGGCGGTGATCGTCATGCCGCACCCCGTCCCGGAACCAGCAGCAAGGTGGCGCTGGGCTGCGCGTTCAACATCGCTGCCGCCTGCTTGACGTCCTGCTCGCTCACCGAATTGATGTGCTCGGCAAGCTGCAATGCCGACTCGGCCCGCCCGTACAGCAACTCGAACGCTCCCAGGACCCGCGAGCGCCCGCTGGCACTGCCCATCCCCCGATGGACCGTGCTGGTATAGCGCGCTTTCGCCCGGGCGAGCTCGGTGTCGGTTGCGCCGTCCACCGCGAGCCGCTCGAGCTCCTCGGAGACCGTGGCCAGCAATGCGTCCGCGGCTTGCCCGGGCCGATGAAACACCGTGACGACGAGGGCGTCCGGGTCGCGGGCTTCAAACGGCTTGCCGGTCATGCCGACCGCGGCACCGGCATGGGTAGCCATCCCGGTATCGCGAACGAGCCGCCGCGCCAGCCGCGAGGTGGGGCCGTCGCCGAGCACCATGGCGGCCACGACGGTATGCAGGTAGGCATCGAACTCGGCCTTGGGGTCGGGCACCCGCCGGCCGGAACACAATGCCGGCAGCGGGACGATCGGATCGTGCCTCACCTGTACGCGGCTGCCGGCCAGCAACGGTTCGGCCAACACTGTCCGCGCCGGGGTGGCACGCGCCGGGACAACGTCGAAGTACCGCCGGACGCTGGCGAGCGTGCGCTCCGGATCCAGGTCCCCGCAGATCGTCAGCAGCGCGTTGCCGGGCGAGTAGTAGTCAGCGAAGAACGCTTCGCAGTCCGTTGTGGTCACCTGTTCCAGGTGCTCGAAGTCGCCGTAACCGTTGTGCGCATTCTCAAATCGATCGAACAGCACCGGCGGTAGGTCGATCCAGGGCAGGCCGGCGTAGGGCCGGTTGAGCAGCTTGCCGCGGATCTCTTCCTTGACGACGGCAACCTGGTTGGCCAGGTTCTCCTCAGTGATCGCGACACCGGCCATCCGGTCGGCTTCGAGGAACAGCATCCGGTCGAGTGCCTCGGGCGGGGCTATCTCGTAGTAGGACGTGTGGTCGCGATGGGTGGTGCCGTTGAAAGTGCCACCGGATTCCTGCACGACGGTCGCGTGTTCGAGCTTGCCCACCGAACCGCTGCCCTGGAACATCAGGTGCTCGAACAAGTGGGCGAACCCGGTGCGGTCACTCGGTTCTGAGCGGTATCCGACGTTGTAGTCAACGCAGACGCCGACCGCGCCCAGCGCCGGGTCGGTGGCGATGAGCACCTGCAAACCGTTGTCCAACCGGTGTCGTACCAGCTCGGAGGTGGCGGCATAGCCCAGCCGCGGACCGAGCGTCGTGGTGGTCAAGGCAGCTCCGTTCTCGGCGCGGACATGATGTTCAGGCCTACCCTGCGCGAAGCGGCGATGCTGTGTAAACAGCTCGCCGCGATCTGGCGTGAAGATGCCTGCCGGGGCTGGAAGCGCCGCGACATTGGCGCATTCATGACGGCCAAACCGCTTGCGCAGCCTGTGCGCGGCCGCCGATTCTTTAGTCGTCCAAGCGCATGGACCCGTTGCCAACAGCTGGGCAACATCACCACTCGGGCACCGTGCACGGGTGGTCCGATCTCAAAAAGGAGAACCACCAATGTCAGTCGACTTCGCCACCTTCGACATCAGCGAGCTGACCGTCCTCGACGCCACCGACGCCATGGGCCTGCCGGAGATGGGCGCCTCGATCGTCGTCGAGCTGTCGGCGGCGTACACCCCGGAACTGGACGACATGCTCGGTGACATCGGCGCCGACGTGGCCATCTCGTGCTCGTCCTCGACCTGCTGCTGCTAGTAGCCGACTCACCGACCAGCTTGACGTTCGACGCTTCAGCGTCGACCTAGTTTTCGCCGCCCGCACACCTCGAGCGGCCCGGAAATGCCGCGTGGACCCGGTGCGGAACTCATTCCGCACCGGCCACGCGTCCCAACCCAGGAGTGACATTGGACGTCCTCGGCCAGGGAACGGTCATCCGAATTTTTGATCACAGCACGAACCCCCGCGAGCTACTTCGCGAGCTAGCCGATCCGATCGCCGAGCTGCGCGTCGAGCAATGGCTCCCGGTGGTTCACCTACGTCGCGGGTGGCTGCACGGTTCTCATCTCCAACTGACCGTGCGGCCACTCGGGACGACCCCGCCGGCTCTCGACGGCTTCCTATCCTTCGCGGCACGGGCCGCGGCGCGCCTCGGTGGCACGATGCCGGCTCAAGATCAGTACCTGAGCCGTGCCACCGAGCTGGCCCGCTGGGAAAACGTCGAAGAACCGCTGTTACCGCTTCGCCCGCAGGGCTATGCCGAAGCGGTACCGGCCGTCGAACCGCCCGGCTGGACACCGGGATTGATGCAGGCGCGCGATCAGATCATGAGCGCGTTCCTCGATGGCGTGCTGCGTGCCGCGCATCAAGAGGCCGAGGTCGCCTGGTACGCCACTCGGGTTCTGGCGCTGCTGGCCCGTACCCACCGGTACGGCATCGGCATCGGCACGCTGCCCTACCGATCACATGCCGAAGGGATATCGGCGACACTGGGCGCGATCATCAACCTGCGCGACGTGTTCGCCGAGCGCTTCGTCCGCGACCGCGACCAGTTCACCCAAGCGCTCACCGAACCGGATCCGCTACCGTCCGATCCGCTGTATCCGTGGCACAGCGCCTTCCAGCGTGCTTGGGGGATCGCCGAGGCGCTCGCCGCCAGCGACCAGGTGGACGACCAGGTGCTGAAGTCGGCCGGGCAGATGGCCGTACCGGTAGCCAACCCGATGGCCAGCCAGTTCCACACCGAGGTGCGCCGGTCCGGCTTCGGCGCACACAACCCGTACTGGCATGTGGCGCATCGGCTGATCCTCAATGCGCTGTACGCATCGTTGACCTGCCTCGGGCTGTCTCCGGTGCAGCGCTACTACGCCTGCTACGGGCTCGCTGAGGCCGCCGACCTGCAGCTCGGCGAGAGCTGGCTGGAACGGATCCAGCGTTACGGCGCGGCCGCACCCGCCGGCCCCCACCCCATCCGTGACGTCGCTGTCCCTGATGTCTCTGCACGTGACCTAGTCGAGGTAGATAGCTGATGACCAACACACTCGATCCGATCGTTCAGTACGCGCCGGTTTCGCAGCGGCTCGGGCAGCTGGCGGACACGCCGCTGCTCCGGGTGAACGCGCTCCCCGGGCGCCGGCTGTCATCAGCCGAACTTCGCGCGGCACTGCGCGAGCACATGAGCGCGGCACAGGCGGTCGCGCGACTGCGCGACGCCGCCTGCGATGAGCTCTACAACCTCGGCGGCACCCTGACCGGCCCGGAGCGCAGCGCGGCGTTGACGCTCAAGCGAGCGATCTACAACGACCGTGAGCCTGCCGAGGCCGCTCATGACAAGCAGTGGTCGCCTGCCGTGACCGCGTGGCTGGCTGCCTGGCAGCGGCGACGGCTTGCTGCGGCTGCGATCCGTAACGGCTATGAGACCTACCTGGCGGCGGAGCGGGGCCTGCTGGCCGAACTGATCAGCGGCGAGAGTTTTCAGCTGTCGCTGGCCTTGACCTCGCCGCAGGTGCTCGAGGCGGTGCGGCGTTACCGCCGCCGGGTGGACGACCTGACTGCCCGCGATCGAAAGTCCGAGCGCGGCATCATCCAGCACCTGATGCGGGCTATGGTCCGGACGAGCCCGCTCACCCGCTTCACCGCGGTGGCACACGGTAGCTGGCAACCCGACGCTGAGTCGCTGGACAGCCCTCGTTTCGACCCGAGCCGAGCACAGTCGTTCCTGCACGTGGACCGGGCGATGCTCAGCGCAACGGTCACCGGAATCGTCGCGCCACCGGGTGAGGCCATTCCGTCCGTGCTCATGCGGAATCCGACGCTGCGATCCAACTCAGCCGGCGCGCGCTACCAGTACCGCGATGCTGAGCAGGTCCGCCTGGTGAGCGTGCCGGCCACCCCGCAGCTGGCGGTGCTGCTGAATCTCACCGCCACCGGCCCGCTGCCGACCGGCGTACTGGGAGCCGAGATCGCCCTGCGGCTGGGCATCACCGGTGAGCAGGGTGATCAGGTCGTGGCCGCCGCCGTGCGTTCCCAGCTGCTGGTCACGGCTCCGGTACTGAACGAGCAGTCCGACACGCTGCTGACCGACGCGCGGGCCTTGCTTGCCGTCGAGCATCCGGAACTGGCTCAGGTCTTGGCCGAGATCGGCACTGAACTCGAGCTGCTGCGTACCGGCAACGTCTCGACTCGCGGTGCTGCCCTCGACCGGGTGCGCACCCAGGGCGAAGCGCGCCTGAACGCCGCGAGCAGCCGCCCGTCCCGGCTGCAGGTCAACGAGGACTACGTGCTGCCGCCCGTGGCGGTGTCCACCGCCGGCTATGCGGACGCGCTTACCGACCTTGCCGATGTGGCCGAGTTCTACGGGCTGTTCGACCGCTCCCACGAGGTACGCGCCCTGCTTACGGCATCGTTCGTCGAGCGCGTCGGCGTCGGCGGCCAGGCGAATTTGGTCGACTGCGCGCAGGACCTGGCGCGGCAGGTGCTGCGTCGCGAATCGGAGCTGACCGCTCGCACGGTGGCCGAGCACGGACCGGCCGACGGCTCACTGGCGGCACTGCTCCGACTGCGCGAGGATGCCGAGACCGCCCTGGTCGGACGCGTGCGTGACCAGAACGGCCCGGGCGTGCTGGAACTCGAACCCGGCTGGCTGGCCAGCTTCGCCGCTGAGCTACCCGATCGCTTTCGGGCACAACGGGTCTCCTACTCCCTGCTCGTCCAGGCCGTCGAGGGCGAGCTCGTGATCAACGACTGCTACCCCGGCCACGGCCTGCTGGCGGCGCGATTCCTCGCAGCCGACCGGATGCTCGGCGGGGACGCGATCAGCCGGCTTTCACGCCGTATCCAATCGCTGTTCGGCTCCGATGGCCTGCAGCTGCTCGAAGACCGTGGCCTGCACGGTGCGAACATCAATCACCGGGCCGCCGTGATCGAGCAGGAGATGTCGCCACAGCGGTGGGTCGGTGCGCGCCTGGTGCACAATGCGAGCCTGGACAGCCTGGAGCTGATCGATCGCGACGGTGCACCGATCCAGCCGCTCGTCCTCGGCATGAGGTGGATCGAGATGATGCCGGCGCCGATGCGAATCGCGATGTGGCTGGTGGACAGCGGCCGGGTGCTGGTGGATCCGATCGACGGGGCGCACCGCGCATCGGTCGGCGCCGAAGCGACTGTCGCCTACCCGCGGATCCGGGCCGGCAAGGTCACGCTGCAGCGCGCCCGCTGGTACCCCGGCCTCGACTTTCCGGCCGCGCCCCAGCCGGGTCAGGATGCCGCCTACCTGATGGATATCAACGCCTGGCGTTCCGCGCACGCCGTGCCCGAGCAAATCGTGGCCAAGACGCCCATCGCACGGTGGCCGCACGACGCCGCCACGCCGGGCGCCGGCAACTACCTGCAGGGTCGGCGCCGGGAGAAGCCGCAGTACGTCGACCTGGCCAGTGCCCTGATGGTGCGCAGCCTGCCCCGGATGGTTGAGCGACGCGGTTCCGGGTACTTCGAAGAGGCGCTACCGGCTGTGCGCAACGGCGTACACGCCACCGAATGGGCAATCGAACTGGACCGGCCGGCCTTCGGCCGCTTCGCGATCGGCGGTGAATCATGAAGGTAAAACTGCGTCCCGGAACCCACCTCGTCCCGGTCAGCGAGGGTCTCTACTGCGCGCGCGGCGATCGTTCTTTCGTGCTCAAGGGGCCAGCCGCCCTGTACGAGGCGGTGGACAACCAGCTCGACAACCTCACCGCTGGCACCGACCTCGACACGCTGGTACGGCTGACCGGCGGTGAGGCTGGCCGGCCGGTGTGGCAGCACGTGCTCACCACCCTGGTCAGCCGCGACGTCCTGCTGCACCTCGACCGCATCTCCCCGCAGCCCGATGAGGACGACACGACGAGGTTCCGTGACGTGCTGTCGTGGCTGGAATCCCGGGTACCCGACCCGTATGCCACCTTCGCCCGGATCCGCGGCGCGACCGTGGCCGTGGCCGGAGAGGACGGACCGGTCCGGGCGAGCCTGGTCCGCAGCCTTGCCGAGCATGGCGTGGGCACGGTGCTGGCAGCCGCCGACGCGACCTCGCCGGATCTGGTCATTCAGATCGACGGCGGCCCGGCGGTTACCGGAACCCCCGCGATCCAGATCCGCACGGCCAGTGACTATGCCCTGGTCTCGGCGGCTCCGCCCGCGGTGGTCGAGGTGCTGGCCAAGCGCATCGGCCGGTGGCAGCAGACCGACGAAGACCGGCGCTCGTCCGCACCGTTGCCGATGAGTGCGGTGCTGGCAGGTTCACTGGCCGCGCGCCACGCACTGCAACAGCTCGCTGGCGTCAGGGCCGACAGCCAAGAGGCGACGATCATCCACAGCCACTCGTTGCAGACCGACATCGTTGAGCTGGCCGACCCCGGCTCGGTCGAGGTGCCACCAGCCGTTGAACCCGACGGCGTTCCGGATTCGCAGGCGCTCAACATGGGTGCGATCACTGCGCGCTGGACTGGAATCATCCGGCTGGGACGTGATCTTGACCTGCCCCAGTTGCCGCTGGCCCTGGTCACTGCCACGTTGCTGGAAGGCCCCGACGAGGCACCGGTACTGGGCTTCGGGCTGAATCGGGGCGCGGCGGCCGTCAACGCGATACTGGCTGCGCTGCGCCGGCTACCGGCCGCCGGGGACGAGGTCGCCGCTGCCGGGCTCAGCCCGATCCGGTGGCTGCTGGACGGGGCATTGCGCCGGCACGGCGCCGAGCTGCTGGCCCGGGTCCCCGGACACGAGCTCACCCGCGACGCGCTGGGTGCGCCGTCCTCGATCTGCACGATCTGGGGTCTGCTGGAGGAGTACTTCCAGGTGCCGATCCGGTTGGTCGGGCGTACCGACCCGGACACCGGCTGGCATCTGGTGTCGGCCCAACACCGGAACTCCGGAGCGGTGCTCGCATCGCAATGGGGCCAGACGGCGGCCGGTGCCGCCCAGCTGGCGCTGTTCTCGACGGCTGCCCGAGCCCAGCTCGGCGACGTGCTGACGGCGCAGCCGACCGAGCCGGTTGGTACCGCGATCCTCGAGTCGGCTCGCGGCGAACAACTGCGTGAGCTGGCCGGCATGCTGCGGCCGCACGGCAGCTGCGCACCTGCTGACCCGCTCTTGCGGTCTTCGGGCTTCTGTTGGGGCACGGTGACGAACTGATGACCGCTGTCACGACTGGCACCGAGTGCGTCGTCCGCAACGGGCCGGCTACTCCGGACTGGCCCTGGGCGCAGTGGCTGCGCTCGTCCGGGCCGATGCTGATCAGCGTCCGCGGCGGGTTTGACACCGCCTGGGAACGGGCGTCGATGGCCGAGGCACAACGGCTGAAGCTGCCGCTGCTCTCGATCCGCGTCTATGGACACGAGGTGCAGATCGGGCCGCTGCGCTCCGCCAGCGAGCCCAGTGCCGGTGCCGGTGCGCCTGATGGCGGTGCCGGTGCGGGCGGTGCCGGCGAGCCTGACGGCGGTGCCGGTTCAGCTGACGGCGCCGGCGAGCCGGGTGGTTGCGCCGGCTGTGCGTGGGTTCGCGAGCGGTGGACCTGGTCGGCCGCCCGTGACGCGGAGGCCATCAGCAAGAGTTCCGCACCGGTCTCTGACGGTGAGTACCCGGCCCTGCTGGCCTCGGTGGTCCGGTCCTGCGCCGGTGCGCTCTCGATCGCTCCGTTGGCGCCGGGGGAACTTGTCACCGTCAACGACCAGGGCGTCATCCGCCGACACCGGGTGCGGCGCACCTTCCGATGCCAGGTGTGCGGTCCGCCGTCGCCGGCCGGCACTGCGTCAGCCGACTCAGCGCCGTCCGGCAGCAAGCCCGAACCCATCCGGCTGTTGCCCCGGCCGACCACCGCGCGGCTGCCGGTTCGCGCAACGCCCGGACCGTTCAACCTCGACGTCGATGTAATGCGAGCCGAACTCACCGACCCTCGGTTCGGGCCAGTCACGAAAGTGCTGCGGGATCGCAAGATGCCATTCGCACTCACCGAGATCTCGCTTACCGGCGGCACGCCACCGGGCTATGGCCGGTCGAGCACGTTCCGCGACGCGGAGATGATCGGTTACTTCGAGTCGCTGGAGCGCTACGCCGGTTACCCGCATGTCGCGCCGATGGTCCGCGGGGTGAGTTACCGCCAGCTGGACGAGCCGGCGCTCGACCCGAGGTCGCTTGGGCGCTATGCACCCCAGCAGTACTCGTCCGGCCAGACCAAGGTGCGGCCCTACGATGACGACACCCCGATGGACTGGACGTGGGCGCTGCCGTTGCAGGGCACCGAGCCGGTCCTGGTGCCCGCCGACATCGCCTTCTACCAGTACCGGTACCCGGTCGCGGATACCGGCAGATCGGCCGGCCCGGAGAGTGCCCGGAACTACTTCTTCGAGTCCTCCAGCGGATGTGCCCTCGGCGGAAACCTCGAAGAGGCAGCTCTGCATTCGCTACTCGAGCTGACTGAGCGAGATGCCTTCCAGATCGCGTGGCACCGCGCCCGGCCGCTGCCGTCGCTGGATCCGGATGACATCACCGATCCTGAGTCACGGCTGCTCATGCGCCAGATCGAGCAGGCCGGCTACGACGTGCACCTGCTGGTGGCCACTGCCGACATCCCGATCCCGGTGGTGTGGGCTCTGCTGATTCACCGCGACCGGATCCTGCCGGCCAGCTTCAGCGCGGCGGGGTCAGGCCCGGACCCGGATCTGGCGGTCCGGTCGGCACTGTGGGAAGTCAGCCAGCTGGCCATCGGGGGGCTCGACTGGGATCCGGCTGAGCACGTCGCGTCCATTGCCGATCGGTGGCGGGTCGGCACCCTGGTCGACCACATCCGCCGCAACGCGTTCCCTGAGTTGCTGCCTCGGATAGAGGCTGTGCTCGGCGGACCGAAGCTCACCCGCGCCGAGGCCTTTCCCGGCTGGCCGCAGGTTCTCATCGATGCCGCGCGCGGCGACGTCACCGGTGCCCTGCGCACCGTGGCCGACCTGTTCGCCGGCGCGGGCCTGGGCACGATTCTGGTGGTGGATCAGTCCACCCCGGAACATCGCGAGCTCGGTGTGCACGCGGCCCGCTGCATCGTCCCGGGGATCGTGTCGTTGACCTTCGGCCATGCGCAGCAGCGGTTGCTCGGGCTGCCGCGGCTGCTCGGAGATCTGCCGGTGCCGGACGACTTCGGCTTCGACCCGCATCCTTTCCCGTAGGAGATCGCCATGGTGACAACCACAGATCTGCGGCGCTTCGCATTCCGGCAGGGACCCGGCCGCGAGCTTCTCGGGCTTCGCAACGGCATCCAGGACGACGCGGCGACCACCAGCCTGGTGCCGCCCGCGGCCTGTCGCGGTGGGTTCGGCCGGATGCTGCCCTTCGGCACGCACCAGCTGCTCGATGATGTCCACTATCCGTCCGGACGGGTCGACGGTGAGGTCGATGATGCGCTCGGTCATATCCTGCTCACCGCATTCGGCATCCAGCGCCGCGAGCCGTCCAATCCCTACAATGACCATCGGGTGACCGCCTCGGTTCGCAGCAAGTTCCCGGTGCACTGCTTCGTGCTGGATGAGCAGGGGCTGGCCTATCTTGACCTCTACCGGCATGCGCTGATCGACACCGACCAGCCGTTACCACCTGCCCTGCCTGAGCGGGGGCGCACCACGGTCATCCTGGTCGGGCGGTACACCGACTATCCGGCGGATTACGGCTGGCTCCGCGGGTCGCTGGCGGATCTCGAAGCGGGGATCAACCTGCGTAGCCTGTTCGTGGCCGCCGAGCTGTTCGGCGTTCCCGCCGCGCTGGACCTGGACGGCCAGCGGTCTGAGAGGGTGGCCGAGCTGGTCAGCACGACCGGCCGCGGCCAGTGGACACCACCACTGCTGGTGTCGCTGGACACGACCTCGCCGAGGCGAGGTGAGGCCTTGCCGACTGGTGCCGGTGCCACGTCGCCGGACGAGGATGAGCTGCTGGGTGCCGAGTCCGGTCTGCACGATGCCGCGCGGATCGCTGCGACGATGTATGAGATCCGGGCATCGCCTGCCGCACCGGCTGCCGGCCTCCCGGCTATCGACCGGCACGACCGGACCAGTTGGGCGCGGGTGCTCTGGAACCGCTCGGCTGGCCGGGTGCCGGCCGGACTGCACGGCTTCAGCGTCGTTGCGGCGCGATCCAGCCAAGACGTCCTCGACGATCACATTGCCGCGGCGAGCACCGCGCCGCCGCATCCGCTGCTTGCCGAGGTCCGCGAACGGGTCCGGCTTTCGGTGGCGCTGCAGCGGGTTGGGGACGTGCCGACCGGGGTGTACCGGCTCGGCTCCGGTGGCCTGACGCACGTGCGTGCGGACGAGGCCGTCATGCGGACGATCGAGGATGCCTTCAGTTTCCCGAGCACTCCTGCCACCGACTCCAGCATCAGGCACACCGGCCTGGTCTGGTTGATGTCGGTGGATCTGGCTGAGCTGGCAGCCGAGTTCGGGCCCGCGAGCTGGACGCTGTTGCAGTTGACGTGCGGGTGGATCAGCCACGGGCTATCGGTTGCCGCGGCGGCACATGATCAGTTCGCCCGGCCGGCACGATCCTTCGACGAAACCAAGGCGATCAAATGCTTTGAGCTGCAATGGCACGAGACGCCGACCTTCATGGTGATAGCTGGACGCTCGCGATTCGCCGAGCCAATGCTCGACCTGCGAACCTGATGCCGTCGTGCCAGCTGTCGGCGGTCAGCCCGCGGTGAGGCAGCCGCGCGGGAAGAAGCCCCACTGGATGCCCCAGCCGAACTGCGGGCTGGCGTTGCTGGCCAGGTCGCCCATCACCCAGTCGTCCCGCTTGGAGACGTAGCGGACGTAGACGGTGCCGGAGTTGACGTGCCCGATGGAGTTGCCGGGCGCCGCGGCACCCCCGCTGTAGATCGCGTCCGCGCCGATGTTGCCCACCACGTCGCAGCCGCCGGCGTTGATCTCGGCCGGGTGGCTGGTGATCGACTTCCAGACGCCGGCCTCCGGCTCGGTGCTGTAGGTGGTCCCGTCGTTGCACAGCGGGTCGGCGGCGTGGTTGTAGCAGAAAATCTTCGCGGTGTGGTTGGGCGGGCTGGTGCACGGCACCGAGTGGTGGGCGCCCTCCGGATACAGCTCGTAGGCGTTCATGTCGAGGTAGGACCAGGCGCAGCCGTTGAAGTGACCCCAGGCGTAGCCACCGGCGAACGGCGTGTTCACGCTGGCCGCCCCGCCGGTGTAGTAGGAGTACACGTCCATGTGGTCGTTGCCGACCGCCGCGGCCACCCCGTCGTGGAACAGGTAGCCGATGATCGGGCCGTGCGGCGCTCCACCGGTGTCGAAGGTGAGCGCGACCCAGCCGGGTCCGTAGCCGGTGTGGCCGGCCGAGACGCCCGAGGCACTGGAACTGGCGATCGCGAAGTAACCGGTCGAGAAGGCATAGGCCGGGGTGGCCAGGCCGAACATCGTGAACAGCGCGACAAGCAGGATCACGGGGCGACGGAGCAACGAACGGCGGGACAACGAACGACGGGGCACGGCAGGCACCTTTCCAGCGATGATGCCGCCGAATATATCCTACTTGCCCTGATTTGCCACCTGGTCGATGGCGACCCTGGCGGCCTCCGGGTCGAGGTAGTCGGCCGGCCGAACGGGCAGCATGCTCTCGTCGTCCAGCTCGTACCGCAGCGGGATGCCGGTCGGCACGTTCAGCGAGACCACCTCGTCGTCGGACAGCCCGTCCAGGTGCTTGATCAGCGCCCGCAGCGAGTTGCCGTGAGCCACGACCAGCACGATGCCGCTGCGCAGATCCGGCACGATCGCGTCGTAGAAGTACGGCATCATCCGGACCACCACGTCGGCCAAGCACTCGGTGCGCGGCACGCTGTCGAGCAGGTCGGCATAGCGCGGGTCGCCGACCTGGCTGTACTGGTCGTGCGCGGTGAGCGGCGGCGGCGGCACGTCGTAGGACCGGCGCCAGAGCATGAACTGCTCGTCGCCGAACTCCGCCCGGACGGCCGCCTTGTCCTTGCCCTGCAGCGCGCCGTAGTGCCGCTCGTTGAGCCGCCAGCTGCGCCGGACCGGAATCCAGTGCCGGTTGGCGGTGTGCAGCGCGAGCTCGGCGGTGCGAATGGCCCGGCGCAGCACCGAGGTGTGCACCAC
>Ga0157370_10006505_pt1 | contig 12871 bp, 12 predicted proteins | sample C35metaG_FD_113463 | JGI IMG/M metagenome (GOLD analysis project Ga0157370, IMG submission 113463) | Corn rhizosphere microbial communities from Kellogg Biological Station, Michigan, USA - C3-5 metaG | ecosystem: Host-associated > Plants > Roots > Rhizosphere > Soil | place: USA: Michigan...
ATACGGCCAGTCGGCTTCAGGGCGCGCTTGGAAACTTGGAACAGAAGACTTCTGGTCCGCTTCCCGGCGCTGCCGAATTCTTCCGGGGCATCATTCCGCCCAATGCCGTCGCTGCGGCGACGAATGGCGACATCCTCCCGCTGACGGTTTTCACCGTCCTCTTTGCGCTAGCCCTGACCCGGGTCAGCGCGGGCGGCCGCCAGGTCGTGGTGCAATTTTTCCAAGCGAGTGGCGACGCGCTGCTCGTGATCATCGCCTGGGTGCTGGCGATCGCGCCGCTCGGCGTGTTCGCACTGGCGTTCGGGGTCGGCTCGGCAGCGGGCGGTGCCGCCTTCGCCGGCCTTGGTCATTATATCATCCTTATTTCGGCGATTGGGATCCTCGTCACACTCGCCGCCTATCCGCTAGCGGCGGCGTTCAGCGACGTTCGAATGGGCCCTTTCACCCGCGAACAGATCGCGCCGCAGGCGGTCGCCATCTCGACGCGCTCGTCGCTGGCCTGCCTTCCAGCGATGCTGACCGCCTCCCGCGCGATGGGCGTTCGCGACGAAGTCGCCGACGTCAGCCTGCCGATTGCAGTCGCGCTCTACCGGGCTACGGGCCCGGCGATGAACGTGGCGGTGGCTTTCTATGTAGCGCACTGGCTCGGGCTGCAGCCAAGCATCGCCCAGATGGTCGCGGCCACCGCCGTCGGCGCGGTGATGAGCTACGGCGCGGTCAGTCTCCCGGGCGAGGTCAGCTATATCAGTTCAATCGCTCCGATCGCGCTCGCGCTCGGTGTGCCGATCGCCCCTCTCGGGCTGCTCGTCGCGGTGGAGATGGTGCCCGACATTTTCCGCACGGTCGGCAATGTCACTCACGACATCGCCCTTGCCGCGATCGTCGACAAAAGTACGCGATCAAGTTCACGCAAATGAACGCGAAGCGACTGGTCTTCAAAGAGAATTAACGCCAGCTGACCACCGCTCGTCGATTGGGCCGTTCACGAACGGCTTCGTCGGGCCGCCGACAATTGGCACTCGAAGCCGTCGAGCAATGCACGAATTCTAGCCGCCATGAGCGCATCAAGGCTCGGCGACGCGGGGCCCCAAACGCCGCAAGCCGCTCGTCCGAGGGCGGGTGGGAGCGGTAATCCCCAGCCCCCCCGCGCCCGCAAAAGGGAGACGAGAAATGTTCAAGACCTTTTCCGCGGCTGCCGCTCTCCTCGTCACTTGCACGCTCGTTACGCCGACCGTTACCGAGGCCCAGGAGGCCCGCTCGGCTAGAGTGTCCTATGCCGACCTGAACCTCGCCTCGAGCGCTGGACAGGGACAGCTCCAGCGCCGCATCGCCTTCGCCGCCAGAGGGGTTTGCGACGACGGCGGCTACACCGACTTCGTCATGATGCCGATCGTCCTTTCATGCCGAAATGCTGCGATCGCCGACGCCCAGCCGGCCTATGAGGCCGCGGTCGCGAGTGCTCGCCATGGCACTGTCGAAGTGCTCGGCAGCGCTGCGATCATCGTCGCTGCGCCTTAGCGCGGGCGGCGGTTCCTCGACCGCCGCACTTCAAGCTCCCCTAGTCGTGCGGCGGTCACTGCTCCTGCTCATCGTCCAGCGATTGCGCGGACCCGGTCCGAATAGAGGCGGCCGACGGCTTGTTCGGTTTCGTCGGCGAGCCGCGCGATCCATCGCCCCGAAGGGTTGCGGGTGAAGCCGCTGATGAAGTCCTTGCGAACGATAGCCGACCGGTGAAGCCGGACGAACAGATCCGGATCGAGTCCCTCTTCCAGCGCCGTCATCGAATGGTGGATCAACCAACTGCGCCGTCCGACGTGAAGCCGCATATAGTCGCGCTCGGCGGAGACTCGGTCGACATCGCGTGCGGCGATCCGGACCAGGCCCGAAAGGTCCGACGCCCAAAATTCCTCGAGCCATTGCGAAGATTTGCCCGGACCAGGTTGGGCGGTCCGCTGCTGGAGATAGGCGCGGGCGCGGTCGAGCGCGCGCTGCAGACGGTTCGGGTCGACCGGCTTCATCAAATAATCGACGGCCTCGACCTCAAAGGCGGCGACGGCGAATTGATCGAACGCGGTGACGAAAACGACCGCGGGCGAGGGCCTTTGCGCTGCGAGTGCCCGGGCGACGGCAATGCCGTCGAGACCCGGCATGGCGATGTCGAGCAGCAGCAGGTCGGGATGCAGAGCTTCGGTCAGGTTGATGGCACTGTCGCCATCGCTGGCGGTGCCAACAAGCTGGGCTCCTTCGGCGCGAGCAAGGAGCAGCTGGAGCCGCTCGGCGGCGAGCGGTTCGTCATCGGCAATCAAGACACGGAGAAAGTTCGGCTCAGCCATTCGTTTCCACCGGAATCGTCAACGAAACCCTGAAGCCGCCGCCGGTCATGGGGCCATAGCGGCAGCTGGCGCGGTTGCCCCAGCGCGCTTCCAGGCGCTGGCAGACGTTGGCGAGACCGAGCCCGGTGCCTTCATGGGTCGCGGCCGGAAGCTCGTCCTTGCCACCATGCTTCGGGCGATTGCTGATCTCAAGCAGCATCCGCTGGCTGTCCAATCGGCGGGCTTCGATGCGAACCACGACGGCCTTGCGGCTCTTGGAAACGCCGTACTTGATTGCATTTTCGACGATCGGCTGAAGCAGCAGTGCGGGCATCCGTGATTGCTGCAGGTCCTGGGGGACGTTGATCTCGACCGTCAAGCGGTCCGGGAAGCGCGCCATCTCGATGTCGAGATAGAGCCGCTGAAGGTCAATCTCTTCAGCAAGGCTGACGTCGGCGCTGGGGTCGAGCGAAAGGCTGGTCCGGAAGAAGGTCGAAAGCGCCAGCAGCATGGTCTCGGCGCGATCCGTGCGGCCGGTCATGACCAGCGAGGAAAGCGAGTTCAGGGTGTTGAACAGGAAGTGCGGATTGACCTGGTAACGGAGCGCTCGGACCTGCGCTGCCTGCGCCGCGCTCTCGGCATCGGCGAGGCGGCGTTGGGCTCCGAGGGCTTCAGCCTGCGCCTCGTTCGCAAGATAGAATGCGCCCCAGGCAATGAAGAAGAAAAGCCACACGACCGACGCGTCGAGCGCATAGCGGATTCGTCTGTTCGAATTGAGATCATGGATGGGAGGAATGGTCAGGACCAGCGGCTCTTGCGCAGTCCTTTCGATACGCACCTGATTGCCCTGTTCGACGACGGTAAAGCCTTCGCGCACCTGATAGCGGAACTGCTCCTTGCTCTGCGGGAGCCAGTCCTCAAGGAGGATGAGCGCGGCACCCATGACCAACGAGGCGACCGCCGAACCCGCAGCGGCGATGATCGCCTTCCGGCGAATTCCGGCGCGCTGGCCCAGGGTCGTGATGGCGAGATAGATCAACCCCGTAAGGACGATGCCGATCGCGATCACGACAAGCTTGTCCTCGAGGGTCGTCCAAGGGTCAGTACCCAAGAACGCCCTCGCCACGACCGTCAAAGCATAGAAGAACCAGAAGCCGAGGATCGACTTTATCGCGAATGGCCAATCGCCGAACCGGGTCCGGACGGTTGGGGAGGGCATCATGAGCATTGGCACTGTCATGTTATAAAACCGGCGCTCAGCATACCGCCGCTTGCCCGTTGGCAGAAGCGCCAGCGCAGCCGGTCGAAAGAGCCGATGCACGGAACGTCCAAGCGCGCCCGCTCGTTTCCCGCCTGCAATATTGATGGGATGGAGTAGTGGTGTGAACGCAGCCAAGGATCGTAAGGACGCGCCGCCGCCGCCGGTGATCTCGGCGCCACCGGAGCGCTCGCTTGAGCGCAAGCTCAAGCGGGACCCAAACGATCCCGACGCCAAGGTCGACGTCGGCAGCGATGAATCCATGGATGCATCCGATCCTTCTTCGGTCACGCATCCTGGCGGTAATGACGAACCCGCCCCGTCTTCGGGATTTCCAGAGTAAAGTTACGGATCCGTCACAAAAACGCGACTGTAGTTGCAATAATTCAACAATCCACAGTTTTGACGCTGCGTGCGAATTTATGGCCTAGACGCGGTGACTCCCCTCTGATTCAATCTGAATGGGGGGTGGGACTGTGGTTAAGTTTCTCGCAACCAATTCGGCCGCATGATCCCGCCTGTGGAAGAGGAGTCGGGTTCATGATTACGCGGACCAGCCAGCCGGCAAGCGGCGCGATGCTGATCTCCGAAATGAAGGAGTTCGCGAGCTTTGCCAAAGCGACGCAGCGGTACGTTCGCCGCTCGCTCGACGTGGCATACGGCCGCCGCGATCCGATCGAATGCTGGGCTCGCGACGAAGGCGAAGCGGCCTCGATCCGCGCCCAGGCCCGTCTCTACAAGCAGCTCGATCACATGCGCCTGCAAATTCCCGACGACAGCGGTCTCGACATGATCGAGCCGTTTATCGGTATGCTGATCACCGTTTCCGCGTTCGACCTTGGTCAGGACCGGCTGCCCAACTTCGCTGCCTATCGCTTCCTTTACGAGCGGCTGATCGGCGCGGCTTCGCGCCCATGGCTGCCGTCGGCATTCTGCGCTGCTGCCGCGCTGCCGCACCTTCACCCGGACCGCCGCCGGACCTTGCTGCAGTCGATCAGCGAGAGTGCGGCCACCGCTCCTGGCTGGTCGAGCCGAGAGCCGGTGTTCTGGCCCGAATGGGTCGAGAAGGTCGACCTGAAGACTGCAGCTTAGGAAATCGCCCCAGCCCAACCCTCTCTACCCTGCGCGGGAGAGGCAGGAATGCTGCCTTGGCGGCACGAGGGTGAAGCTTTCTAAGCCGCGGCTTTCACCGACGGAAAATATCGCTCCAGCCGCCTCAGGCTGTCCTCGGCATTCTGGTGGTGGATGAACACCACGCCCGCTGCCTCGTAAGCGGCACGGTGCTTTTCGCGATCGTCAACCAGAACGTCGCCGGCATGCATGTGCTTGTGCTTGTCGGCCGCCATGCAAGTGATGATCGGAACGCCGGGAAAATGCTCGGCCGCCCATTCGACCTTCTGCGGCGCGGCCCAGCTGCCCGTCGGAAGACCGGTGAGGATGGTTGGCTCGAGATGCTTGACCGCATCGAACAAGGTGCGTGCGTCGGGCATTTCTGAAAGACTGCCGTAGAAATTGGGAGCCCTCGCAAGCCGCTTCCAGAACTCACTGCGGCCGTGCTTAGAGATGAACTCTCTTGGCCTCATTCCGAGCAGTTGCCGAACCGCCAGGTCGAAGTCGGCGAGCACGCCGTCAGCGTCGAGGAACAGCCTTGGTCCGGGCATTAGAACCGCGCGGGCTCGAGCTCGACCGGGATCGCCGCTTCGAGCGGATGGAAGCCGTCATCGCGCAACAAATCGTTGCTCTCGCGCGCCCTCCTCCCCGGACCGAGCGACCAAGTGATGTGATAGGTCGAGCCATCCGGCCGGTCGAACGTACCGTCGATGTCCACCACCAGGCACTGCACGCCGTGATTATCGTCGGCCCAGCCGATAACTCGCGAACGGTTCGGTTTCTTGGGTAGTGGAGTGTCCGCCGTCGCCCCGGTGCCCAGGGTGACGTGGTCGGCGATCACATTTTCGTATTTGGGCGGGAAGCGGCGCAGCAGCAGCTCGCGCTCGACCTGGGGCAGCTTCCAGCCGGTGACGGTTCCAGGATTGGCCATGCCCTTCAAACCTTTGTCGTGCCCGACTTGTTCAATCCTCACCGGAACGGGAAACGGGGGCCCTCCGCCAAACAGCCGGTGGTGAAGGGGAGCTGCGACGGCCGGCAGCCGCGCCAGTCCCGCTACGCCCTCCATGAGCGGCGTGCGTGACTGTGCCGGGGACAGTTCCGACCCGCTCATTCTTCCCGTTCCGGGGAGGAATTCTGGAGCCGCTCGACCAGTTCTGTTGCGAAGTCGATCAAAGTGTCGTCGCGTGCACCCATGATCAGGATTCGGTCGCCGGAGCGGGCCTCCGCCACCAACGCGTCACCGACCTTGGATCGCTTTGGAATATGCTCGGCCTGCTTCTTATGCCTTCGAACCTCTTCGGTCAGCCAGTCCGATCCGCGAGTTCGTTCGACCGTTCCACCCTGGTACACGGGATCGGGGAGGTACAGCCGATCGTCCGGCGCCATCCCGTCGGCAAGGCTCGCCGCGAGCGGCTCACCCATCTTGGTCAGCGGACCATAGCCGTGCGGCTGGAACATGATCAGCAGCCGGCCGGGCTGCGCGCGCATCGTCGCCAGCGTTGCGGCAATCTTGTCGGGATTGTGCGCGAAATCGTCGATCACGGTGACACCGCGAGCTTCGCCCACGCGCTCCAACCTTCGACGAAGCCCCTCGAAGCGAGCGAGCGCAGCAGCCGAGTCGTCGATGCGCACGCCGAGCAGCCGCGTGGCGGTAATTGCGGCGAGCGCATTTGACGCATTGTGGCGGCCGGGCACTGAAAGATGAACCTCGTGCCGAGCGCCCTCCGCCTCGACCGTGAACCGCACGCCATCCGCTTCCAGCTGTAGGTCCTTGCCCAGGAAGTCGGCATTCGGACTGTCGAAGCCGTAGCCGATCACCTTGTCGGCGGGCATGGTCCCCGCCAGCGCGCGGCTCTCCGGATCGTCGAGGTTCAGCACCGCCCTGCGGGCCGAATTGAGGAAGTGCGCGAACAGCTGCCGAAGCTCGTCCATTTCCTTGTGGTCGAGGCTGATATTGGTCAACAGTGCGACTTCGGGCCGGTAGAGCGCGATCGAGCCGTCGCTCTCGTCGACCTCGCTGACGAACAGCTCGGGGTCGCCGACGAGCGCGCTTGCGAACGGCGCCGAGGGGGTGACGAAATTCTTCATCACCGCACCGTTCATCACCGTCGGCTGGCGGTGGCAGGCGTGGAGGATCCAGCCGATCATCCCCGTGACTGTTGACTTGCCGCTGGTCCCGCCAACCGCGACGCTGCGCTGGGCGGAGTTGAGAAGCTTGGCCAAATATTGAGGCCGAGTGAAGTGCTGGAGGCCGAGCTCCTTTGCTCGGACGACGTCCGGCACCGTCGCTTCGATCGCGGCGGAGGTGACCAGGGTCATTCCCGGCTGAAGACCTGAGCCATCTTGCGCGAACAGCTGGATTCCGAGCGAACGCAGATAGTCGAACTTATGCAAAGTCCGCCCTGCATCGAGCGACCGGTCGGAACCCGAAACGCGGGCGCCCGACGCGCGCACGATCGATGCGAGCGGGAGCATTCCGCTGCCGCCGATACCGCTGAAAAATACTGGCGAATCGATCATCGCAACGCCCTAGTTGGGCCGGTCGAACTTGGCCAGCGGCGTGCGAAGCGGGAGGCGAACGGGTCAAAACGGGGGTCGTTCCACTTCCTCCACTTCCCCAACTTTGGAAGCCACGAACCCGAAGTTCGCAAAATCTCGTGAGCGAAGCTCTCATCGCGGCACAGCCAAGCACAAGAAAAGGGCTGTGGGACGGCATTTTCGATCCGTTTTCGACCCACGGCGGGCATAAAGGAAGAGCGAGCTAAGTTTGCCCCGCTCCTGGCATATGAAGAAGCTCGACCGACGGCACTGACGCTTACGATCGTTGCCCGAAAAGACAAAGCACGAGGCCTTTATGAAGCGCCATTCTTGACGAGGTCCACGTCAGCCTGATCGCGAGCTATCGCCACAAAAATGGGGTCGGCGCCCAGTCCCGTTCGAGCCGTTGCGCCATTTAGCGGGGCTATTGGTGGCACTCGCCCGGGCCATCCATTCCAGCCCCGTCCGCCGACAACGGGTTTCCGGCCCTGTCCCCCATCTCGCCGCACTGCTGTTGGAACGCTGTCGTTAAGCGGTCCGTTAATCGCTCGCGACGCGATTGGGAGAGACCAACAATGAGAGCCGGGATAGCAGCGATCATCCTTGCCATTATCATGGCAATCATCGGCATCGTGCTGACCATCGGCGGCATCTGGCTCGCGGTCCTCGGCGGTTCGCTTTATTACCTGATTGCCGGCATCGCGATGCTCGTCTCGGCCTGGTTCCTGTTGCGGGGACGGATGATCGGCGGCTGGATCTACATCGCCTTGTTCATTCTCAGTGCCATCTGGGGTTTCACCGAATCCGGAAGCAACGCCTGGGCAATGGTGCCGTGGCTGGTTGCTCCGCTGGTGATGCTGATCTGGACGCTGCTGGTGATGCCGACGCTCGCACCGACCGAAACCAGGCGGTGGAGCTTGGCCTGGGGCGGAGTGGCCATCGGTATCATCTTCGTCGCGGCGAGCTTCATCATTCTGGGCACCAACGGCGGCACGCCCGTGCTGACCCTTCCGGCGCAAGCCTCACCGGGGATGAGCGACCCGTCGCTGACACCCACCGGCGCCGAATGGACTGCCTACGGCGGCACCAATGCCGCGTGGCGCTTCTCCCCGCTAACTCAGATCACACCCGACAACGTCGGCAAGCTCCGGAAGGTGTGGGAGGTCCATCTCGGCGGTCAGCCGAGCAACCCCGACTATGTGAAACTCTACGGGACCGAGAATACGCCGCTGAAGGTCGGCAACATGCTCTATACCTGCAACGCGACCAACCAGATTATCGCGCTCGACGCCGCTAGCGGGAAGCCGGTGTGGCGGGTCGATCCGCACGTGCCGGACGCATGGATTCCCTACACGACCGCGTGCCGCGGCGTGTCTTATTATCAGGTACCTGGAGCCGCGCCGAACAGCATGTGCGCCGGGCGGATCATCGAGGGAACGATGGATTCGCGTCTGCTCGAGGTTGATGCGCTGACTGGAAAACCGTGCACCGAATTCAACGGCACCGGCCAAAAGGACACCAAGATTGGAATGGGCTGGACGCCGCCCGGCTCGGTCGGGATCAACTCGGCCCCGACGGTTGTCAAAGGCATCATTGTCGTTGGACACCAGGTCCTCGATGGGCAATGCCGCTGCGCGCCTTCGGGCGTAATCCAGGGCTTCGATGCGAAGACCGGCAAGCTGGCCTGGGCGTGGGACATGCAGAATCCGGACTGGCACGGCTATCCGCCCAAGGGGCAGGTCTGGGCCCGCGGAACGCCCAACAGCTGGACGACGAGCGCGGCCGACGAGAAACTCGGCCTCGTCTACGTGCCGACCGGCAACGTCGCAGACGATTATATCTCGGCGGGACGGACGCCGCTCGAGAATGCCTACAATAGCTCGATCGTCGCGATCGACGTCACCACCGGCAAGCCGAGATGGAGCTTCCAGACGGTCAAGATGGACGTCTGGGATTATGACATTGGCAGCCAGCCGAGCCTGATCGACTATCACGGGACGCCCGCTTTGCTGGTCGCCTCGAAGCAGGGTGACCTCTACGTCCTCGATCGTGCGACCGGTAAGCCGCTGGCGCCGATTGGAACCATCAAGGCGCCGCAGAGCGGGATCGAGCCCAACCTCCGCTCGCCGACCCAGATCGTGTCGCTGTGGAATAGGCTTCGGAAGCCGGCCCTTAAGGAATCCGACATGTGGGGCATGTCGCCGATTGACCAGATGATCTGCCGGATCGAATATCGAACGGCCGATTATCGCGGTTTCTACACCCCGCCTCGGGTCGACAAGTTCACGGTCCAATATCCCGGCTACAACGGCGGCAATGACTGGGGCAGCCTGTCGATCGACCCCATTCGCGGCGTCGCCATCGCCAACTACAACGACATGCCGAATTACGTGAAGCTAGTTCCACGCAAGAAGGCTAACGCAAAAGGGATCGTTCCGCGCTTCGCCACGACTAGCCCGCCGAGCAAGCCGCATCAGATCGACCCGCAATGGGGCGTGCCTTACGCAGTCAACGTTAACGCGGGCTGGCGAGTGCCGTTCACCAAGCTGATGTGCAAGCGGCCGCCCTATGGCGGAATCCGGGCGATCGACATCGCCACCGGGAAGACGCTTTGGGACCGCCCGTTCGGCACCGCTCGAATGAACGGCCCGTTCAATCTCCCGACGATGCTGCCGTTCAAGATCGGGACCCCGAACAATGGCGGCGCGGTGACGACGGCGAGCGGGCTGATCTTCATCGCCGCGGCGACCGACGACCTGCTGCGCGCGATCGATGAGCGCACCGGCAATGTGATCTGGTCGGTGCCGCTGCCGGCGGGAGGGCAGGCGACTCCGATGATCTATCAGCAAAATGGGCGCGAATATCTCGTGATCTTCGCCGGCGGTCACCATTTCATGGAGACCAAGATGGGCGACAGCCTGATCGCCTACGCGCTTCCAGGCTGAGCAGCGGTCACCTGCTTATTGCGAAGCTTCGGTTACTGCAGCCATAAGCAGCGGCCATGCGCATCGCCGTCGTCGCTCCCAGCTGCCCATTGAAGCGCGACGCTGCCGACGCTCTGGAGGCGATCGTTTCAAGGCGCGGCGATTGCGAGCTGCTGATCCATCCGCAATGCTTCCTTTCAGAGGGGCATTTTGCCGGGCCGGACGAAAGGAGGCTCGGCGCGCTGCGCGAGGTGATGGGCGATGATTCCATCGATGCCGTCTGGTTCGCGCGCGGCGGATACGGATCGAACCGAATCGCCGAAGCAGTGCTCGTCGACATGCCCAAGACAGCGCGCGGCAAGACCTATCTGGGTTACAGCGATGCGGGTTTCCTGCTCGCCGGTTTTCATAAGGCTGATCTCCAGGTCGCCTGGGGGCCGATGCCGCAGGACGTGTTGCGCGACGAGGGCGAAACGGCGGTGAATCGCGCGCTCGACTGGTTGGTCCGCCGCGATCCCGCAGCGCTCGAGCCGGCGCTTGACGGCCCGGCGATGGCATTCAACCTTACCGTTCTATCCAACCTGCTCGGGACGCCGCTAGAGCCGGATTTCACGGACGTCGATCTGCTGATTGAGGAGGTCAGCGAGCATCTCTATGCGATGGACCGCGCGATGTTCCATGTGACCGCCAGCCCGGCGATCCACAAAGTGCGCCGGATTCGCCTCGGCCGGGTCAGCGATATCCAGCCCAATGACCCCAATTTCGGCCTCGATGAAGTGACGATTGTCGAGCAGTGGTGCGCCCGCTCCGCGCTCGCCTTCGGCGGCCGCGCCGCCATCGGACACGACAGCGCCAACCGTGTGGTTCCATTTTCTAGGGAAAAACGCTGAATTTCCCTCTGTAAGAGCATTGCAATGGAACCCGCTTTGCGCTCTATCAGCAGACAGGAACAACAGGAGGGCCATGATGGCACAAGGCAGTCGGAAAGCAGGGGGCGGACTGGCCCGCCCGGTCACACCTTCGGCGGATCTCGCGAAGATCACCGGAAGCTCGCCGCTTCCGCGCAGCCAGGTCGTTTCAAAGGTCTGGGATCACATCCGCAAGAACAACCTGCAAAACCCGCAAAACAAACGGGAAATTATGGCTGATTCGACCTTGAAGCCGATCTTCGGCGGCAAGGACCGGGTCAGCATGTTCGAGATGAACAAGCATCTTTCGAACCATCTGAAATAAGGCGAACAGCCTTCAGGCTTCAAAGGGGATCCGCCTTGGCGGGTCCCCTTTCTTATCTGGATCGCCCGCGACTCGGCCTTGCTACCCGCGCCAGAGTCCTTCGAGCCGTTCCTCGATCACCGGATAGCCGAGATGCGAGGGGATGGTGATGAACCGCTCGCCGGCCCGTTCCTCGACCCACGGGGTCACCGGTTCGATCGGATGCGCCAGCGCGTCCGCGCGGATTTCATCGAGAGAGCCGTGCAGCGCGAGCCGTTCGAGGTTACGCCGCGTCGGGAAGATCAGGCGCGCCTCGCCGCTTCGATCGCGTTCCAGCACATGCTCGGCGGCCAGCCAGCAGGCGGCCGAGCATTCGCCTTCGATCGTCCGCGGCTCCCAATCGCCGTCGGGGCACCGAGCGACGAAGAATAAGGTGTCGAACCGCCGCACCGCGTGGAATTTGGGCACCCAGCGCGCAAACGGAGTCAGCGCGCCGGAGTCGAGGTTCAGGCCACCGATTTCCAGAGCTCGGGCGAACGGAACTTCGGCGACAAGCGACTCCTGCAACGCGCGCGCCGCGCCGGCGTCAGGGAGCGGGACGATGCCCACCGGCACTGCCGTTTCCTCGATCGTCTCACGGATTGCCGCGACCGCCGCCGGGTCGATCCCTTTTTCCGCCCCAAGTTCGCGATCGGCCTCGTCGATGCGGCCGCCGGGAAAGACGAGCGCACCGGCAGCGAACGCCATCCCTGCCGAGCGCTCGACCATCAGCAGCTCGGGTGCGCCGCCGGGGCGGTCGCGCACGAGGATCAGGGTCGCCGCCGGGATCGCCTCATCGCTCACCGGCGCCGCCCATTTACATGCCGCTGACGTTTTGTTCCTGGGCTTCGGTCGGATTGGCGGTGTTGTCCGCCGCGGCGTTAAGCTCGTTCGACGCATTTGCCGCATTATTCGCAGCAGCCTCGGCATTGGCTGCGTCCATCGCCGCCTGGTTGGCAAGCTCATTGAGCTGGTCCGGCGCAGGCTGGTTGAGCTCGGCATTCTGGACCGCGTCCTCATTGCCTTTATTGCATGCGCCAAGCGCCAGCAGAGCGGCCGCTCCAACAAACGCAAAAACCAGTTTTCTCATCTGTTTCGGTTCCCCACGAAGCATCGTCGCGAAACTCGCCATAACAGCCGCTTCCTTGAGATTCACGCGGAAAATCCCTACTTAGGGTGCGCCGGGGAACCGGCTATGTCGGTAGACTGTCAGGTGGAATAGGCACTTCGGACCCGGGGGGCAGTACCCCGGCGCCTCCACCATCAACCGCGACAAGTCGCGCTTGTTGATGGGGGCGAAATAGGATCGACGAGTGCAATAAAGGCCCGATTGCCGATCGGATTGAGCCACCGCAACGGCTCATTCACACAAGTGCCAACGATAACGAGGCGCTCGCTCTTGCCGCGTAACTGACGTCCTAACGGACTGAAGTTACAAAGCTAAAGCGCGGTCGGACCCCACCGGGCAACAGAAGGGG
>Ga0157370_10006506_pt1 | contig 12870 bp, 6 predicted proteins | sample C35metaG_FD_113463 | JGI IMG/M metagenome (GOLD analysis project Ga0157370, IMG submission 113463) | Corn rhizosphere microbial communities from Kellogg Biological Station, Michigan, USA - C3-5 metaG | ecosystem: Host-associated > Plants > Roots > Rhizosphere > Soil | place: USA: Michigan...
GAACTGCAGCACAGGCTGCGGTAGCCGGCGGTTTGTTGGTGTCAAATGCCGATAACGCGAAGTTCCCGTATGTAACCACAACACCGAATACGAATCCGGTTTGGGTGGATCTGGTACAAAGCGGTCGTTTAGACTTTGTTGCGGCAAGTACCATTACAGGTATCATGAACGGGTTAAATGATCCAAGACGTCCATTGTATTTCACGCTTGATCCAAAAGGTGGATATTCTGGAGGAACGCCAGGGGTGAGCAGTGCTTATCCAAACTTCTCCCATGCGGCGGTTACATTAACCAACGCAGACTTCCCGGGTAACATCTTGGATTATTCAGAAGTTCAGTTCTTATTAGCCGAAGCAGCGGCCCGGGGATATAGCGTTGGCGGTACAGCCGCAACGTTTTATGCCAATGCGGTACGCGCATCCATTATGGACTGGGGTGGTAATGATGCGCAGGCATCGACCTACCTTCAGCAGGCGAGTGTTGCTTATACTACTGCAGCGGGTGACTACAGGCAGAAAATCGGAATTCAAAAATGGATTTCTTTATACAACCGCGGCATAGATGCCTGGGTGGAGCAACGCCGTTTGGATTATCCGGCACTTCAACCTGCTGAGGATGCATTGAGTGGATTTCCGAATCGCTTCACGTATCCGGTAAATGAGCAGAACGTGAACAACGCGAATCGCACGAGTGCGGCTGCAGCGTTGGGCGGAGAGGGAGATGTGGTGGAGACCAAGTTGTTCTTCGATAAGTTTTAAGAGACATACATTTTTAAGGAGTAGGGGTGTTCGAAAGGACACCCCTTTTTTGTTGAGGAGAAAATCACATCTTTTGCATTTCTGTAAAATCGATCCTTCTGATTGGAGATAAGCCCATGAAAAAACATCCTTTTAAGTTTATTCAAATATTCTGTATTTGTTGCAATTCACGTGAGAAAAATTCGGTTTAAAGAGTTTAGACGCATATACATATAGGTATCAGCGAATTTGACGGTTTAACTTAATGCAAAGAAATTGTAAATACTACGTAAATTATTTTGTACAATCCTTGATAAAGCAATATATTAGAGGTTTAACACTAAAAACTAACACATATACTTCATGAAAAAACTTGTACAAAGTTTGTTCGTATTGCTATTTATTGCTACTTCGGCAATGGCGCAAAATCGAACTATCACCGGTATCGTAACTGGTAAAGACGACGGTATGCCTCTTCCGGGAGTTACCGTTAGAGCCCATGGTGGAAAAGGTGGATCTGTAACAGATGGTGCTGGAAAGTACTCCATCAATGTTCCAGCAGGCGTAACAAGCCTGGACTTTTCTTCGCTAGGCTATATTCCTCAGAGCTTACCTATTAATGGATCCAGCCTGAATGTCGTATTGACAAATGATTCGCGAACTTTAGAGGCGGTTGTTGTTACCGCACTGGGAGTAACCCGTTCGGAACGTTCGGTAGGTACTGCTCAGCAATCGATTAAGGGAGCAGATCTGACCCAGACCAAACAGGTAGATTTAAACACGGCCCTTGCAGGTAAAATTGCAGGTGTTCAGGTTCTAGGTGGATCAGGTGCTCGTTTTGGTACTGCTGCAATTCGTATCCGTGGTATCAGTAGCATTGACGGTGGTCGTGATCCATTGTTTGTTGTTGACGGCGTTGTTGTTCCTGCGACAAGTGTGAACATGGATGATGTTGAAGATCTAACCGTTCTGAAAGGCCCGGCTGCAACATCGTTGTATGGACAACGTGGAGATGCGGGTGTTGTTGTAATCCGTTCAAAGCGTGGCAGCAACAAAGGTGTTGGTATAGAGCTAAATCATAGTACAACCCTTGAGCAGGTAGCTACCTTACCTAAATATCAAAATGAATATGGTGGTGGTGCTTCGCAAGATTGGAATACCTTTACTTACAGACCAGGGTCAGACGATCCAGCCTTAGCAGGAATGAACGGTGCGAGATATTACAACTACGGAGTTGATGAAAGCTGGGGGCCGAAATTTGATGGTCAACCGTATGCTCCATGGTACGCTTGGAACAAATTTGATCCTGATTATGGCAAAACGCAGCCGTATGTAGCTCAACCTAATAACGTAAGAGATTTCTACAATACCGGTGTTCAGAATAATACCAACGTGGCAATCTCTCAAGTCTCAGACAAATTTAACGGTAGAGCATCTTACACCAATGTAAATCAAACTGGTGTTTCACCAAATACGAAGATGGATCAAAACCGGGTTAGCGTTAACACAAGCTATACGCCGTTTTCGAAATTGACAATTAATTCAAATTTCAATTTCAACGTCATCAACTATTTCAACAGACCAGCTGAAGGATACGGAACTCAGACCTCAGGTTCATTCAACCAATGGTTTCACCGTGATACAAACATTGAAAAGTTAAAGAATTACAGAAATCCGGATGGAACGTTCACAACTTGGAACATTGTTGGTCCAAGAGATACTTCTCCTCAATACTGGGATAACCCTTATGTAGAAGCATATGAAAATACGGCAGTAAACAACAGTTCAAGAGTTTTTGGATTGGTTTCGGCTTCCTATAAGCTAATACCAGAGTTGACTATCGACTTCACAGCAAAAGGAAACTATGCATCAAGTGGGTATAACTCCAGAGTAGCATCAGGAACTCTGAACTTAGAAAGCTATACTGTTGGACAAACGCGCTCAAGAGAGAACAACTTTGTATTGGATGCGATGTATAAAAAGATGTTCGGTGATTTCTCATTGAATGCCGGTGCTTATGGAGAGTTGCGTATTAACCACGATGAGCAAATGCAAACCGCAACTGCCGGTGGATTTACTGTTCCAGGTTATTACAACGTATCTGCTTCTAAAGACAGACCTTCTGCGACAAATGCTTCATTCGACAAAAAAGTTAGAAGTGTGTATGGATTTGGTTCATTGTCATTCCGTAACTACTTGTTCTTGGATTTGAATATCCGTAATGACTGGTCATCGTCACTTCCCAAAGCAAATAACTCTTATTTATATGGTGGTGGATCCTTGGCGTTTGTGTTTACAGACCTGATCAAGAGCAAAGACATCCTGTCTTTTGGTAAGGCAACAGTATCCTACGGACGTACCGGTTCTGACATCGATCCTTATAAGATCTATCAGACCTACACTTCAAACGGATTTTACTCAACTTCTCCGACGCTAACTGTCCCCAATCAAATCCCAAATGCGGATTTAAAACCTGCGTTGTCTGATTCGTATGAAGCAGGTCTTGAATTAAGGTTCCTAAGAGATAGAATCAGATTCACTGCAAACTATTATGACAGATCATCTAAAGATCAAATCATTTCATTGAGTTTGCCATCTTCAACAGGTTTCTCTTCTGCATTGGTTAACGCTGGTGAGATTAAAAGCCATGGTATCGAGTTTAGCTTAGGTGGTACACCGATCAGAAGCAAGAATGTTACCTGGGATGTAAATGCAAACTTTGCAAGAGGAAAGAGCAAAATTGTTGAACTATATCCAGGACTTGACAACTTCCCGTTTGAGTCATTTGGTTACACTGGTACGCCAAGGATCAATGTTGAACGTAGAGTTGGACAAGAATGGGGTACAATTGTTACTACTGGTATCAAACGCAACGAGTCTGGTCAGGCTTTAATTGACGAGGACGGCTTCCCAATTTTAGAAGATAACCATAACCTGGGTTCTTTTGTGCCTGATTTGACAGGTGGTTTCACAACTTCGGTAACTTACAAAGCATTTACCTTTGGTGGATCTATGGACTTTCAAATTGGTGGAAAGCTATTCTCTGTAAGTAGAGGTAACACATTTGGCTCAGGTCTTGCTGAAGAAACTGCGGGACTGAATGATAAAGGAAATCCGAAACGTGATGATCCGGCAAATGGTGGTGGTATCCGTATCCCTGGTGTTTATGAGTCTAACGGTCAGCCAAATACAACCTATATTGGAACTCAGGATTACTATGAAGGATACATTCCTTATGCATGGGAAGAACAAACATATAAAGCAACCTATGTTAAGCTGAGAGAACTATCTATCGGATATGCTTTGCCAACCAGATTTGCAGCGAAGATCAAGGCTCAAAGAGCATCCGTATCTTTAGTAGCTAGAAATCCTTGGTTAATCTATACAGCTGTTCCAGGAATTGATCCTTCGGAGTCTGCAGGAAACTGGATCGAAGGTGGTCAGTTGCCTGGTACAAGAACGATTGGTTTAAATCTTAAATTAACATTCTAATTTTACCTATAATGAAAAAAAATATATTGAATCTTTTTATTGTAGCCACAGCGATAAGTGTTATCGGTGGTTGCAAGCCTGGAGATTTTGGCGATCTGAACGTCAGCCCGAACTCTCCATCACAACCCGTGACCTCACTTCTTTTAACGAGTGCGGAGCGTTACATGGGTAGAACGACAGCTGTAACATCAGCTGCAACTGCACCTGGTATTATCAATGATTATGCTGCAAAGCTTTACACCCAGCAGATTTCTGAAACGTTATATACTTCTGAATCTCGTTACAATACCAAAATTTACAACTACACTGGTGTTTTTAACAGCCCTTTGGAAGATCTGCAAACCATTATTAAGTTAAATTCGGATGCAGAAACCAAGTCTCAGCCGAATGTTATTGCAAATGGTTCAAATGCGAATCAGATCGCCGCAGCTAGAATTCTAAAAGCGTTTTACTTTCAGAATATGACAGACAGGTGGGGAGATATTCCATATTCGGAAGCACTTCAAGGTTCTGCCATCCTGACCCCTAAATTTGATAGACAACAAGCAGTTTATGCGGACTTGTTTAAAGAATTAACAGAGGCAACTGCACAGTTTGACGGTGGTGCCGGACCTCAGGGAGATTTCCTGTTCGGTGGAGACGTAAGCAAATGGAAAATATTTGCTTCTACGATTCGCATGAATATGGCCTTAAGATTGTCGAAAGCTGATCCGGCAACAGGAAGAAAAGAATTTAATGCAGCTTTAGCGGCTGGTGTCATTAACTCGAACAACGATAATATCGTTTACAAGTTTTTGGGTGAGTCTTCCAATGAAAACAACATTTATTACAACTATGAAGTAGCTAAACGTATTGATTATGCGACCAGCGATGTTATGGTTAACAAGCTAAATTCATTAAACGATCCTCGGGTAGCTGTTTATGCAGATAAGACTGCTGCAGGAACTTATGTAGGGATGCCTTACGGATTAACTCAGGCTTTGGCAGGGGTTTATGTTAAAGGAAACCCAAACAATCCTGGTGACGTTTCCTTGATTGGAAAGGCTTTCCGTTCACAAAATTCACCGGTAAGAATCTTTACCTATCCTGAGGTTCTATTTTCAAAAGCTGAAGCTTATAAATTGGGTTGGATAACTGGCGCACCAGATGATGCACAGGCACAAGCGTCCTACCTTGCTGGTATTGCAGCATCTATGGCGCTAAATGGAGTAACTCCTCCTGCAAGTTATTATACTCAAGCTGGAGTTGCTTATAACCCTGCATCTGCACGTGAACAAATCATCACGCAGAAATGGATTGCTAATTACATGGGCTATGCACTTGAGGCCTGGTCTGATTGGAGAAGAACTGGGTTTCCAGTCTTGACTCCATCTAAATACCCACAAAATATTGGTGGACAGATTCCAGTAAGACAAGCATATACCAACGATGAGCCTAGCTTGAACCGCGCCAATTACAATGATGTAATTGCGAGTCAAGGTCCAGACGAATTAAATACACCAATTTGGTTGTTTAAATAAGAGTCTATATTGATTTTAAAAAGCTGCACAGCCCAAAGCTGTGCAGCTTTTTTGTTACATACTATTGAACAAGTTTGAGGAACAGTCAAGACCTAAATGGCAGTCCGATTAAGGTCTCCAGATATTTAGATATTAAAGAATCTCCTTTTTTGTTTGATTCGTGGATGCCGGTACTTGTCAAGCTCGCCAATGGCAAAACTTACCAGCTGGACATCAAATATGATCTGGTAGCTAATGAGCTCTTGTTTAAGGACAAGAAGGGCGACTCATTGAACTTTGTACTTCCGGTCAGTGAATTCAAATTTACCGGACCCCTGGAACGTATTTACCGCTTCAAGAGTGGTTATCCACCTTCCGGAGGTAATACACGAAAGAACACGCTTTATCAGGTGGTATATGAAGGAAAGCCTACATTACTCAAGAAAATGAGCAAAACAGTTTGGGAAGAGTCCACGACCTACGGTACAGCCACTCGTACGAAGAACGTTGGTAGTAAAAACGTCTACTTTATTTCCGACGGCGGTGCTTTAAGCCCTTTTAAGCCGCAAAGAAAATCCATATTTTCAATGTTTAACGAGAATTCTGCAGAGTTGGATAAGTATATAAAGGAAAATAGCCTGGATTTAAGCAAAGATGACGATTTAATCAAAGTTTTCGTACATGCTTGCAAGTAAAGGTTTTTAAAACGAAGCTTCGTTTGGTTACCTCATATATACGATCTCCAAATTTTCAAGTTTTCATCGGAAACACCGCTAGCCTCGAATGGTTTTAAAAAAAATGTAAATTTTTTAAAATATAACCGCCTTGTTACTTAGTTTGACAAAAAACACGGTTTAAGCTATGTTTTTACCGTATATTTTGGTTTGGTCAACCGTTATTTAGCTTTAAATAGTGTAACAAGTTCTTCTCTTTTCAAGTATTTGTTGCAGGGGTTGTTTGAAAATGTGTAAATAATTGCTTTCCTTAGGATATCAAATCACTAAAAAAAGTAAAATTTATGAGAAAACTTCTACAAAGTTTGTTCATTCTGTTGCTTATTGCCACAAGTGCGATAGCACAGAATAGAACAATTACTGGAACCATTACTGGAAAGGATGATGGGAAACCACTTCCCGGAGTGTCAGTAAAGATCAAAGGGGGGAAAGGTGCGACCCAGACTAGTTCAAATGGAACATATTCGATAAGTGTTCCAAATTCAGCTACAGAACTTGAATTTTCCTTTTTGGGATATGTTACTGCAGCAAAAGCAATCAACAGTAACGTAGTTAACGCATCACTTGAATCTGACGCGAAGACCTTAAATGACGTAGTCGTAGTTGGTTATCAAACTTTCAAGAGAAAAGATTTGGTTGGTAATGTTGCGACAATCACAAACAAAGATGTTGCAAACAAACCAGCTGTATCCTTAACACAATCCTTACAAGGAGCTGCTACCGGTGTTCAGGTGACTGGTGCAAGCGGTAGACCAGGAGCAAATGCGTATATTAAAATTAGAGGTGTTGGTTCGATAAACGCATCTTCTGAGCCTTTGATCATTATGGATGGAGTACAAATTTCTTCTACTGCTTACAACTCTATCAATCCAAATGATATCGAAGAAATTTCTGTTTTGAAAGATGCTGCTGCTTCTTCAATCTACGGTTCAAGAGCTGCAAACGGGGTAATTGTAATTAAAACAAAATCTGGTAAGCCAGGAGAACCTACAATTCAGTACTCATTTCAATATGGAAAATCAGAAGTACAGGATTTAAAAAATGTACGCTTGATGACATCTGCTGAGAAGTTGCAGTACGAGTATGAACTTGGTTATACTAACCCATATATTCAGTCTGAAATTTCTCCTGCAAACGGATTTCCTGCAAATTCAACTATTACCTCTATTTCTGCTGCGCAGAGACAAGCGGTTTGGAACGACATTATTTCAAAAGGAGCTGGTAACTGGAAAGATTACTTACTTCAAAAAGGAACGACCCAAACACATGAGATCTCCCTTTCCGGAGCAGATGACAAGTTCAAGTATTACTTTTCATTAAACAAGAGTGATAATGACGGCACTGAGATTAACTCATTATTCAATAGAAAAGGCGGCCGTTTAAATGTAGAATATCAAGCAAAAGACTGGTTTAAAATTGGTACAAACATCGGTATCACTCAAACCTTTGAAAGACAAGTTCGGGAGACATTTAACACCCAGAACTTATACGCTTCGATGTTCCTTTATAACCCATACGAGCCCGTATTCAATGAGGATGGAACCTATAATACAACTATGCAAGGTTTCTCAGCTATCGAGGGGTCTCTAAACAACCCTGTTTTTTATACTAGAATCAACAGTTACGGATCGTTATTCGGCGAGGCTAAGTTTTTCAAGCATTTAACCTTAAGAAGCCAGGTTGGTAGCACGTATAACACAATGAAGTATGAGAGCTATTTAAAACCAGGATCGAACTTAGCGACATTATTGGGCTACAACCAAAAGAACGATCAAGGCAACCAGGATTTCTTTTACACTTTTACAAATACAGCTAACTGGAACCAAACACTTGCTGAGAAGCACAATATCAATGTGCTAGTTGGTACGGAGTTCAGTAAAGATGCGTTGTATTCTTACTCACTAACTGCCCGGAACTTCCCTACAGCTTCAGTTGAGACTTTAGAAAATGGTTCTACTCCAACGACTGCTTCAACTTCTAGAAGTGAATTCGCCCTTGAGTCGTACTTTGGAAGTGCAAACTACAACTATGATCGTAGATACTATGTAACTGGAAGTGTAAGGAGAGACGGTTCATCCCGTTTCGGTGCAAATAATAGATTTGCAAACTTCTATGCTGCTGGTCTTTCATGGAACATTAAGAACGAAAAATTCTTTAAAGCAAATTGGGTAGATGCATTAGCTCTAAAAGCGTCATACGGTACAACAGGTAACAACAATATCGGTAACTACGAAGCTTTGGGTACCTATGCATTAAACGTGAAGTATAATGATCTACCTGCAGCAGCCCCTGCAAGACTTCCGAATCCAAACTTGACTTGGGAGAAAAGCAAGCAATTTGATATTTCCGCAACTTTCGGTTTCCTGAATAACCGTTTAACTGGAGATTTGGGCTACTACAGAAAAGAAACTAGTGACCTTTTATATCCTGTAAACGTTTCTACTACAACAGGATTCTCCAGCTATATGGGGAACATTGGAAATATGACCAACTCCGGAGTTGAGGCGAGTTTAACAGGTACATTGGTTCGCAACAAGAATATAAACTGGACACTTTCTGGGTCATTCTCTTCTGTTGACAACAAAATTACTAGGTTATACTCTGACAACGTGCCAAATGGTTACGGACGTTTTGTGGTTGGCGAAACTCTAAATACTTTCTACTTGGTGAAATGGGCGGGAATTAACCCTGACAATGGCAAAAACCAGTTTTACAACATCGATGGAACCATTACAGACCAATATTCTTCAGGCCAGGCACAATTGTTAAAAGGTAAATCTCCAATTGCTAAATATTTTGGTACAATCGGTACAGATCTTCGATATAAAGATTTTGATTTCAGTGCTAGATTATATTACACAGGTGGTAACTATATCTTGAATATTATGGATCAGGTTGGTGCTTCTGACGGTGAGAATGTGAATAGCAATCAATACACAGAAGCGTTTGACTACTGGAAAAAACCAGGTGATAAAGTTCGTTATGCGAATCCTCTAGATCCAACTCAAAATACCACCTACGATACAGATAAATATTTGGAAAAAGGTGATTATATTTCGCTAAGAGATGTTACAGTTGGTTACAACTTGCCAGCAAGGTATGCCAAATACATTAAGTCTAAAGGAATCCGAATTTTTGCTCAGGGTACAAACTTAGCTCTATGGACTAAATTCAATGGTATTCCTGAAGTTGGAGAGTCTAACAGAGAGCGTTCAGATTTTGCTGGAACATTCAACTTGTATGGCTATCCACCATTGAAAGCCTATACCTTCGGTTTAGACGTTAGATTTTAATTAGATTATTAAAGCAATTATGAAAAAGATATTATTTACAGTTGGTACTGCTTTAGTACTTCTGGCCGGTTGTAAAAAATCGGAACTAGAACTATTTCCTTATAATCAGGTTGAGACAACTCAAGCCTTTAACACGGAGGGTGATGTAAAGTTAGCCGTTAATGGTATGTATGCTGGAATAAGAAATTCCGGTTCTTACTATAGTGGAACCTGGAACATTTTCGCCGATGTAGTGGCTGATAACTTAGTCCTGAATAACGTAGGTCGTTTGAGTCAAAAGTCCTTCTATGAATGGCGATATACTGGCGAGAGTACATATGGCTTGTTTGCTGGAGGGTACACGATTGCACGTCGTGCAAACGCTATTTTGGAGAACATTGTAAAACTGCCAAAAACAACCTTTACAGACAATGCAACTGGGGAAGCACTAGCCATAAGGGCGATGACTTACTTTGATATGTCACGTGTTTACAGCAAAACGTATACTAACGCGACAGATGCTGATTTAACTGTACCTTATGTAACAGTTACAGACCCAACTATTACGCCTAGTAAGGAGCCAGTAAAAGGCTTTTATGAGAAAGTAATTGCTGACCTTGTACAAGCTGAAAGTTTGATCAGTGTGGATAATGGAGTTGGAAGACTAAATAAAGCGGCTGTCGCGGGTTTATTGTCAAGAGTTTATTTCTACAAAGGAGATAACGCGAATACAGTTGCTGCTGCAACGCGTGCTTTAGGAACTGCTCCTAACTTGCCAAACATTGCAACTTTCCCGGCCATTTGGACGGATGCTACTGAAGCTGGAGTATTATTCAAAGTTAAAAACACGAGTGTAGATAACTTAAATACCTTAGGGGTAAACTATTTTCAGACTGTAGCTTTAGGTGTTAAATCTGAATACACTATCGATTACAGCTTTTTCCAACAATTCGCCGCAAATGACGTGCGTAAAACTGCTTATACTCAAACTAGCGCGTATAATGGGATTTTACAAAATCATGTAATCAAATATAAAGGCCGTGCTGGTCAGCCAGCTGGGGTTGTTGATGCAAAAGTTATTAGAACAGCAGAAGTACTATTGAACAGAGCAGAAGCTAATTATGCTGTTAATCAAACTGCCGCTCTAGCTGACTTGGTATTGTTGAAATCTAATCGATACACAGGTTACGTTCCAGAAGTACTTTCTGGACCTGCTTTGCTAGCTGAAATCCAAAAGCAAAGAAGATTAGAGCTTGCTTTTGAAGGTGACCGCTTCTTTGATATTAAACGTAGAAATGCACCAATCCAAAGGGATGCAGTACACGGTGAGAATGCGGACGGAACTGGAAAACCTCCGGTATTCGCTACCATGGAGGCAGGAGACAAGCGTTTCTTATTGCCTTTCCCACAAGCAGAACTCAACTTCAACAAAAACTTTACTCAAAATCCAGGTTATTAGTAATATCATTAATTATCAAGCAGTCAGGTCTATCCTGGCTGCTTTTTTCTTTTAATATCGTATCTTAATGTTAACCTAGAATCAACTATTATGAAAAAAACAATTATGTTCATCCTGCTCGGATTCGGGCTGCTTTCGACCAAAGGCTTTGGACAAAATACTGACCCTGGATCTGTGTCGGCACAAACGAGGTTGGGAAAATATACCGCTGAGAAGACCTTAGAAAATATGGTTGGAAGTCCTTATTTTAATAAAGACTGGCAAAAGGGAACCGTAAAGTTTGCTAATGGAAAAGTGTTCAAAGACATGGAAGTTAAATACAACCTGGTTGATGATAAGCTGGTTCTAAAAAGTGAAACAGGTGAAGCAATGACTATCGTAGATCCGGTATCCGAGTTTAGACTTCCAACTTCTAATGGAGAAGCATTTTTCAAAAGTGGCTTCAGACCACTTGGGAAGCATACAGAAAGGACATTCTATCAGGTGCTCTTTGACGGCAATATTAAGCTTTTAAAGCGCTTAAATAAGTCTATCATTGAATTTCAAAACTACAATTCACCTTCTCCAGTAAAAACAATAGATGAGTCTGTTCATTATTACTTTGTTAAAAATGACGAACTTATTGAGTTTAAACCAACAAAGAAAGCAATACTTCAGCTTCTGAAAGACAAATCGGAGCAGGTGAATTCAGTATTATCAAATACCAAAGGCGACCTGAAAGAGGACGAGACGTTGAAGTCGGTTTTTGTGTATTACAATTCGTTGATTTAGGCTGTAATTCTGAGAGTCGTTGAACTTTTTTCAACTTGTAGGGCTATTGTCGCCCCAACAATCATGGCTCTGTTATCATCTATATGCCCGGTTGGAAAATTGAAACAGACGGGATAATCATAATCCTTAACGACATCCATAATAATCTCTTCCGGACTTTGTCCGAAAGGGATTTCTTCATTCTGGATCTCGTTGAATGCACCTATAATTAAGCCTTTCAGGTTCGCTAGCTTGCCACTGCGTTTGAGCATGCGCATCATCCGGTCAATGGAATATTCCTGTTCGCCAACATCCTCCAGAAATAAGATCTTGTCGGTATAATCCATTTCAGAAACCGAACCTTCCAGCATAATCAGCATGGTCAGGTTTCCGCCGATCAGGACACCCTCGGCTGTGCCTTCGCGATTTGGAGAAGAGCTATGATAGGAATATTTGATCTCTTCGCCGAACAAAGCTTTACGTAATGATTCGAGGGATCCGGGAGATGCATCGTCAAACGTGTAAGGCATTTGACCATGGATACTCATGACATTGCAAAGGCTTAGAATATGTGAAAGCAGGACGGTAATGTCACTGAAGCCAACAATCCACTTCGGATGCTGGCAAAAAGTTGTAAAGTCGAGTTCGTCTATGATGCGGATGGTTCCGTAGCCACCCCGGGCAGCAAGGATTGCTTTTATCTCCGGATCATCCAGGAAGCCCTGCAGATCGCGTGTGCGCAGATCATCGCTACCGGCAAATTGGTTTTCTGATGCGTAAACGCTTTCGCCGATGGTTACTTCCAGCCCCCATTGCTTCAATATTTCTATTGCGTCATCAATCCTTCGTGGCAGTTTCTTGGCCGGACATACGATTGCGACCTTATCACCCTTTTTTAAATGTAGCGGCTGTTTAATCATTGGTAAA
>Ga0157370_10006507_pt1 | contig 12869 bp, 9 predicted proteins | sample C35metaG_FD_113463 | JGI IMG/M metagenome (GOLD analysis project Ga0157370, IMG submission 113463) | Corn rhizosphere microbial communities from Kellogg Biological Station, Michigan, USA - C3-5 metaG | ecosystem: Host-associated > Plants > Roots > Rhizosphere > Soil | place: USA: Michigan...
CAACTCGCGCGCAGCACACCGCTCCGACTGCTCGCAACGCAGCACCGGTGCGGCGAGCGTGCCGGCATGCGAGCGTGGCTCGGCCACAGCGACGCGCGGACCATGCAGGCAATTCGGGTCCGAGGTGCCTGGCGGGCTGCGCAGGCAATCGGAACAACGGGTGGCTGGCGGACTGCGCTGCGCACGAGTTGGAGTGCCGGTCGAGGGACGCCCCTCGACCGGCGTTTACGACCTGCAGAGTGCGCAGCGCAGTCCGCCAGGCGCCCGATCGGACGTGCCGAGCACGCAGCGCAACCGAACCCGATATAATGGCCGGCCGATGACGGGTCTGTATCTCTACCAGCGCCTGCTCCGATACGTGCGTCCGTACTGGTGGGCGTTCGGACTCGCGGTGATCGGCATGGTGGTCGTCGCTGCGGGCGATCTCACCATGGCGATGCTGGTCATCCCCATCGTCAAGAACTTCCAGACGCCGGACCCGACCCGCACGCAGTGGCTGCCCCTCGCGGTGGTCGGCGTGTTCGTGTTCCGCGGCATCGGCTCGTATGTGTCCGAATACGGCATGGCCTATACCGGCCTAAGGGTCGTGTTCGATCTGCGGCGCGCGCTGATCGACAAGCTGCTCCGTCTGCCAACCTCGTACTACGACGTGACCCCCGCCGGCGTGGTCCAGTCCCGCCTCACGTTCGACGCGCACCAGCTCGCGTCGGCCGCGTCGGGAACGATCACGACGGCGATCCGCAGCTCGCTCACGATCGCCGCGTCGCTCGGCTGGCTCCTCTACATCAACTGGCGGCTGACGCTCCTGACCTTCTTCGTGCTGCCGATCGTCGCGGTGGTGATCCGCTACTTCAGCCGGCGGCTGCGGCGGATCGCGCGCGACGTGCAGACGCGCACCGCCGCGATGACGCACGTGCTCGAGGAGCTGATCACCGGCCACCGGATCGTGCGGGTCTTCGGCGGCGAGGACTACGAGCGCAGGCGCGCGGTGAAGGCAGCCAATGCGTTGCGCACGTCGATGACGAAGCAATCGTCGTCGAGTGCCGCGAGTTCGCCGATCTCGCAGATCCTCGCGGCCGTCGCCGTCGGCGTGATCGTCTGGGTTGCGCTCGGCCAGAGCCGGACCGGCAAGCTCGACCTCGGCACCTTCGCGTCGTACGTGGTGGCGCTCTTGACGCTGCTCGAACGGCTGAAGTCGCTGTCCGGGGTCAACGCGGCGATCCAGCGCGGCCTCGCCGCTTCCGAGAGCATCTTCGGCCTGCTCGATCGCGAGACCGAGCCCGACGGGGGCAGCGTCGTGCTCGATCGCGCGCGCGGCGAACTGCGCTTCGAGCGAGTGTCGCTGCGCTACCAGGGCGCAGAGCGCGAGGCGCTCGCCGACGTGTCGCTGACGATCCGCCCCGGCGAGACCGTCGCGCTCGTCGGCAGCTCGGGAAGCGGCAAGACGTCGCTCGTGAGCCTCGTCCCGCGGTTCTACGAGCCAACCGCCGGGCGGCTCTTCGTCGACGGGCACGACGTCACCACGCTGACGCTCGCGAGCCTGCGCGCGCAGATCGCGCTGGTATCGCAGGACGTGCTGCTCTTCGACGACACAATCGCCGCCAACATCGCCTACGGTGCGCTCACCACGACGCCGCGCGAGGCGATCGAGCGCGCCGCCGCCGCCGCCCACGCGCTCGAGTTCATCCGCGCCGCGCCGCAGGGGTTCGACACAGAGGTCGGCGAGAACGGCGTGCGCCTTTCGGGGGGGCAGCGCCAGCGCATCGCAATTGCGCGCGCGATCCTGAAGAACGCGCCGCTGCTGATCCTCGACGAAGCGACGTCCTCGCTCGATTCGGAATCGGAACGCCTCGTCCAGGCCGCCCTCGACACGCTGATGGAGGGGCGCACGACGATCGTCATCGCCCACCGGCTTTCGACGATCGAGCGCGCCGATCGCATCGTCGTGCTCGAGCACGGGCGGATCGTCGAGGAAGGCACGCATGCGACGCTGCTCGCGCGTGGCGGAACCTACGCGCGGCTGCACCGCATGCAATTCACTACTGCGCCGCTCGCCGCCTGACGCGCGCAATGGCCGCATCGCCGGTGCGCCAGCTTGCCGTCGCGCACACCGAGGCGTCGATGGGCTGGGGCGGGCAGGAAATCCGTACGCTGACCGAGGCAGCCGGGCTCAGTGCGCGCGGTCACCGCGTCCGCCTCTACGCGGCACACGGCGCGCTCCTCGCCATGGAGGCGCCCCGCTACGGGCTCGCCGCAACGGAGCTGCCGATCGGCAGGAAACGCCCCGGCGGCGTCGCCGCGCTCGCGAGGGAATTCGCGGAGCACCGCTTCGATGTCGTCAACGCACACAGCTCGACCGACGCGTGGCTCGCAGCACTCGCCTGCGCGTGGCTGCGCGTGCGCAACCATCCGGCGCCGGCGCTCGTGCGCACGCGGCACGTGTCGATCGCGGTCCCGAACGACCCTGCTACTCGCTGGCTGTACCGCCGCGCCAGCGCGCGAATCGTAACCACCGGCGAGGCGCTGCGCGATCAGCTCGTGCACGACAACGGCATCGATCCTGCGCGAATCGTCTCGGTGCCGACCGGCATCGACGCGGCGCGCTTCACTCCGCGCCCGGCAACGGCGGCACGCGCGGAGCTCGGCCTGGCCCCCGCTCACGCGTGGGTCGGCATCGTCGCCACGCTGCGAAGCTGGAAGGGCCATCGCTACCTGATCGACGCGCTGCCGCGGCTTGCGTTCCCGGACACCCGGCTCGCGATCGTCGGGGACGGCCCGCAGCGCGCCGCACTCGAAGCGCAGGTGGCGGCGGCCGGTCTCTCAGGGCGCGTGATCTTCGCCGGGCAGCGCCACGACGTCGAACGCTGGCTGGCGGCATTCGACGTCTTCGCGCTGCCGTCATGGGCGAACGAAGGCGTTCCGCAGGCGCTCCTGCAGGCGATGATGATGGGCGTTCCCTGCGTGACGACCGCCGTGGGTGCGATCCCCGAGATCGCGCATCGCGACGAGACCGCCGTCGTGGTCGGAACGAAGGATCCGGCAGCGCTCGCCGCGGCGATCGATCGCGTGCTCGCCGACCGCGTGCAGGCGGTGGCGATGGCGGCCCGCGCGCGCGAATTCGTGTTGCCGCGCTACACCCTCTCCGGCATGCTCGACCGGATGGAACAGGTATTCATCGACGCCGTCGCGGAGGCCGCGCGATGACCGTGCCCGCCGGCGCAGGTGAAGGGGCCCGCGCGGGTGCGCCAGCGCCGGCGCGAAGCCGCTTCGCGGGCCGCAGCCGGATCGTCGCGCGCGCGCTCGCATGGCGCCGCTTCCCGCGCCGCGCGAGCGCGTCGCCGCGGCGCATCCTCGTCGCGCACCATCTGCTCCTCGGCGACACGCTGATGCTGTCGCCGCTTCTGAAGAAGCTGCGCTCACTCCATCCCGGCGCGGAGATCGCGATGACGATGTCGCCGGCGATCGCGCCGCTCTACGCGACGAAGCCGTGGGACGTGCGCGCGCTGCCGTTCGATCCCCGCGGCGACCTCGGCCCGCTCTTCGCGGAAGCGCCCTTCGACGTCGCATACGTGCCGGGCGACAATCGCTATGCGTGGCTCGCCGCGGCGATGCGCGCCCGCTGGATCATCGCGTTCGGCGGCGACCGCCCGGCCGCGAAGAGCTGGCCGGTCGACGTCGAGATCGAGTACCCGCAACAGCCCGCGGCGTGGGGTGACCTCGTCGCGACGCTCGCATCGGGACCGGAACCCATACCGTTTCGCGCCGGCGAATGGCGGGCGCCGCCGTCGGAGGCCTTCGATGCCCCGCGCACGCCTTATGCGGTGCTGCATGTCGGCGCGAGCTCGCCGCTGAAGCGCTGGGGAGCCGAACGCTGGGCGGCGGTCGCCGCCGCACTCGCCGCCCGCGGAGTGACCCCGGTATGGTCCGCCGGCCGCGGCGAGGAAGGGCTGATCGCCGCGATCCACGGCAGCGACCGCTTCGCGTCTTTCGCGGGTCGCCTCGACCTCGCGCAGCTCTGGCAGCTCGTCGAAGGCGCGCGGTTGCTCGTCGCGCCCGACACCGGGGTCGCCCATCTCGGACGCATCGTCGGCGTTCCCACCGTCGCGCTGTTCGGTCCGGGCTCGGCGCTGCTGTGCGGCGCTGGCGCATTCTGGCGCGATGCGCCCTACCGCGCCGTCACCGTCGACCCCTTTCCGTGCCGCGACCAGCCGCTCCTGTTCAAGCGCCGGATCGCGTGGGTGCGCCGCTGCGCGCGCACGCCGGCCCAGTGCCCTCGGCATCTGTGCATGCCGGCGATCGGCGTCGCCGATGTGCTGCGCGCGATCGATTCGCTGTTGTCGCTTGCCGCGGCGCCGAGTCCTGCCCCGGAGACCTGGCATCCGTGACCGACCCGTTTGCCGATGTTCGCGCCGCATCGATCGTCGCATTCCACGTCGCGGCCATCGCCGCGGGGCCCGCCGCCGACACGCCGCCGCACACAGGCGGCAGCGGCAAGGCCGCGCGCGACGACACGTGGCTGCACATCGCCGCGAATCATCGATGCAACCATCTGCTGTGGAACGCTGAAGACCAGGCGCGGCGCACCGACGTCCCCGACTCGGCGATCGCGGCATCGAAGCGGGCGATCGACGGCTACAACCAGCTCCGCAACGATGCGGTCGAGCGCATCGACGAAGCGCTGCTCGTGCGCATCGCCGAGGTGTCGGCGCTTCCAGGCGCGTGGCACAACTCCGAGACCGCGGGCTCGATCGTCGACCGCCTGTCGATCCTCGCGCTCAAGGTTCACCACATGCGCATCCAGGCGCAGCGAACCGATGCGACGCCCGCGCATATCGCGTCGTGCACCGGGAAACTCGCACGCCTCGAGCTGCAGCGCGACGACCTCGCACGGTGCCTCGACACGCTGCTCGCGCGCGCCGCGGCGGGTGCGGCATTCTGGCGCGTCTATCGCCAGTTCAAGATGTACAACGATCCGGAGTTGAACCCCTGGCTCGGCCGGATGCCGCCGCGGTGACGGCCGCCGGGGCCGGCCGGATCGGCGCGTACTTCGAGCGCGCGCTGCTCGTGTTCGCGGCGGCATACCTGTTCGTGCTGCCGACCAACGCGGCGACATTCGTGCGCTCGGTAGCATTCGCCGGAAGCGGCGTGCTGGCGCTCGCAGTGTGGCTGCGCTCGCGTCGGCCCGGCGCGACGCCGATCCCGTTCGCGGGGCCCGCGATCCTCGTTCCGCTGGCGCTCTGGGCGGTGTGGTCGTGGCTGTCGCTCGCCTGGTCGATCGATCCGCGCTATTCGCTGGATCAGCTCGAGACCGAGGTCGCCTACAGTCTCCTCGTCATGCTGATCTTCCACGTCGCTGCGCGCGATGCAGCGAGCGTGCGCGTGCTGATGGCGACGGCGCTCGCCAGCCTCGGCGTCCTCGCCGCGATCGCGATCGCGATGGAGATCGCCTGGGGAACGTGGATTCCCTACCGATTCCATTACGGCGTCGGCGCGTGGTCGACGTGGCTCGTGCTCGCAGCGCCGCTCCTGGTCTGCGTCGTCGCGCCGCCGCCGCTTGGTTTCGGCGGCGGCAGGACGCCGCTCGCGCTCGGAGCCGTCCTCGTCGTTCTGCTTCTCGCCACCGCCCGGCTCACCGGCAACCGGATGGTGTGGATCGCGCTTGCGCTCACCGTCGCAGTGATGACGATCGCGGCCGGGCTCCGCTGGCACCGGCGCATGTGGCGCGGGCGGATCGTGCTGGCGGTCGCGCTGGTCGCGCTGATGGGCGCGTTCGCCGTCGGATTCGTCGACTCGGTCGTCGAGCGTGCGAACATCGCCTATCAGGGCGAGGAGAGCCCCGAGGCGACGCTCGCCAACGATCCGCGCCTGGCCCTCTGGGAGGACGTCGCGCAGCGGATCGAAGAGCGGCCGTGGACCGGTTACGGTTTCGGTCGCCGGATCCTCGCCCGCCAGCTCACGCGCGAGCTCGACAATCCGATGCTGGTCCACGCGCACAACGTGTTCGCGAGCCAGGCGCTGCAGAGCGGACTCCCCGGCCTCGCCTTCTTCGCGGCGATGCTCGCGGCACTGGCGCTGCGCTACCTGCGCTACCTGCGCTCGCGCGACCACGCGCTGGCGGTCGCCGGGTTGATCGGGCTCGCGATCGTCGTCGGCTTCGTCGTCAAGAGCCAGACCGACGATTTCCTCTACCGCAGCAACGCCAAGGAGTTCTGGGCGCTCGCGGCGGTGCTGCTCGGCTACGGCTGCCGTCGCGAACGTGACCTTAGCGCCGTCGCGGGACGCGCAACGGCACGGCCACCGTCTCCGCTTCCGACTCGATCGGAATCGGCTTGACCGACGCGCCAGCCGGCGGTGCGTATTCGGGAATCCAGACCTGCAGGCGCGCGCGCACCTCGCCGTCGTCGGCGACGCGGTCGCGCTCGCACCACGCGACGAGCTGGCGGATTGCGTCGGGGTTGGCCGGACGCGCCTGCGCGATGCGCAGCTTCGGGTGTGTCGTCGGCTTCGTCGTCTCCTCGGACGCGAGCGGCTCCTCGTAGAGCTTCTCGCCGGGGCGCAGGCCGATAAACACGATCGCGATGCGGTCGGGATCGGCGCCGTAGAGGCGGATCATGTCGCGCGCGAGGTCGACGATGCGCACGGGATCGCCCATGTCGAGTGCGAGGATTTCGCCACCCCTGCCCTGCAGGCCGGCCTGGAGCAGGAGCTGCGTCGCTTCGGAGAGCGACATGAAGAAGCGCGTGATGTCGGGATGGGTGACGGTCACCGGCCCCCCGCGCGAGATCTGCTCGGCGAAGCGCGGGATCACGCTGCCGGCGCTGCCGAACACGTTGCCGAAGCGCACGATCACGAACTGAGTGACGCCACCCTGCAGCGACTGGCACACCTGCTCGGCGACGCGCTTGCTCGCGCCCATGACCGATGTCGGATTGACCGCCTTGTCGGTCGACACCAGCACGAGCTTCTCGACCTTCGCGGCCACCGCCGCGCTCGCCAGCACGAAGGTGCCGTAGGTGTTGTTCAGCACCGCCTGCCACGCGTTGGTCTCCTCCATCAGCGGCACGTGCTTGTACGCCGCGGCGTGGAAGATCGCGTCGGGTTTCTCGCGCGCGAGCGTGTCCTCGACAAGCGCTGCATGCTTGACGTCGCCGACGACGGCGGCGACGCCGAGCTGCGGAAAGCTGTCGAGGAGCTCGGTGCGAATCTCGTAGATGGCCGCCTCGGAGATATCGAACAGCACGAGCCGCGCAGGACGGAAGCGCGCAATCTGGCGGCAAAGCTCGGCGCCGATCGATCCGCCGGCGCCGGTCACCATGATGACGCGGTTGCCCAGCCACTCGGCGATGCCCGCGTTGTCGAGCACGACTGGATCGCGTCCGAGCAGGTCGTCGAGCTCGACGTTGCGCAGCATGGTGAGCGGCAGCCGGCCGGTCATGAGCTCGTCGTAGGCGGGAACCGTGAGCGCCTCGACGCCAGCGGCCGCGCACAGCTCGGCGACGCGCCGGCGCACGGCGTGGTTCGCCGAAGGAAGCGCGAGGATCACCTTGCGCACGCCGTAGCGGCGCGTCCACGCGGCGAGGTCGCCGATCGGACCCAGCACCGTCGCGTGGTGGAGCTGGCGGCCGTGCTTCGTGCGATCGTCGTCGAGCAGTCCGATCACCCGCCACTGGACGCTCCGCGCGAGCGCGTGCGTCAGCCGTTCCCCCGCCTCGCCGGCGCCGACGACGAGGACCGGCTCGCCGAGCGCCACGAGCGGGCTGTAGAGCCGATGCTCCTTCCAAATGCGGTAGACGAAGCGCGATCCGGCCATCAGGAAGATCAGCGCGATCGGATAGAAGACGAGCACGCTGCGCGGCACCGCCGTCTGCAGCTTCAGCATGACGAGCACGAGCGGAATCAGGATCGCGCCGAGGCCCGCGGCGAGCATGATCCGCTGCAGGTCCGGCAGGCTCGCGAAGCGCCACAGCCCGCGATAGAGCCCGAGCGAGAGGAAAATCGTCGCCTGCAGCGGAACGATCCAGACAAGCGTCGACCACATGTCGTCGGCGAACGGCTGGCGCAGGTCGAGGTTGAAGCGCAGCCAGTAGATCGCGATCCAGGCGATCGCGGTGACGCACACGTCGTGGACGAATGCGAGCGCAAAGCGCCAGTTGAAGGAGGGGGTCATCGCTGGGGGGCGGTCTTGTCGTTCTTGCGCCAATGATAATCAATTGCCGCGAACAACATGAGCACGACAGCCGACCAGCCGGCGAGCGCCCAGCTGCCCGCATCGGGTGCGGCGTAGAGGCAGACGAGGGCGGTAGCGGCGGTGGCGATCATCAGTGCGGCATACGCGGCGAGTGTTCCCGCGTGCCCGGCGCCGAGGCGATTCAGGCGCTGATAGCAGTGGTCACGATGCGCCTCCCACACCGGCGCACCGGCAAGCGAGCGCCGCACGAGCGTGAACGTCGCATCGGCGACGAAGGGAAGGAACACGAGCAGCGGGAACCACGCCGGCCAGCGCGACGCGACAACGCCGTCGAGAGCGAACGCGGCGGCGAGGAAACCGAGGGGCACCGCGCCTGCATCACCGAGGAACATCGACGCGGGCGGCCGGTTGACGGCGAGGAACGGCACGATCGCCGCGGCGAGGGCGAAGAGCGCCGGCGCCGCAGGCGCGTGGCGGGCAGCGATGCCCATCGATGCGAATCCGATCACTCCCATCGTCGCAGCCAGTCCGTCGCTGCCGTCCATGAAGTTGTACAGGTTCGACGCCCACACCACGATCACGACGATGCCGGCGATGGCGACCCACACCGGCACGTGCACGGACGTCGCGGCGGCGTTTCCGGCGAGCATCCAGCCGAGCCACAGCGCCGCTGCGGCGTGCGCGACGAGCCTGGGCACGACGGGTACTGCGCGCCAGTCGTCCCATGCCGAAACGACGACGAGCAGTGCCCACGGGACGAGCCACGCCACAACGCCGCCGGGGAACGACGGTGGAAACAGCAGCGCCGCCGGAATGAATCCGCTCCAGATCGCGAATCCGCCCGCGCGCGGAATCGGCCGCCCGTGGAGCGAGCGGGCATTCGGAATGTCCTGGGGCAGCGCGCCGCCGATGCGCACGAGTACGGCCAGCGCGGCCGCCGAAAGCAGCGCCGCCAGCGCGCCCGCTTCCCATACGGCGCTTGCCATCGATCACCACCCCGGAGTCGGCCCTGGAGGCGCGGATTTTCGCTCAATCGGGGGAAATACCCGCAGGAAAGTGCCACCGCGGGGCCGGTGCGGCGGGACTTTTCTGGGGAAAATGTCCGGATTCCTCTCGATCGGCCGGGTCAGATGCGGTGGCGGCTACACTTCCCGATGCTAATCAACCAGTTAAGTGGCGAAGCTCCGACAAGCTGCGATGCCGGCCCGGCCGGGGGTCCGTGTTGCTTCGGCACAACAGCGCGCAAGAGGGGCCGAGCGCGCCGGCGAGTTGCCTTGCCAATGCTTTCGGCCGTTTGGCACAATGGCCTCAACTTCTCGCCAGAGTTGAGAAGGTTTCGATGGCAGGCGCAGTCGGCTGTTTCCTTGCCAAATTTTTCCGATATAGGAGAGTCTCAATGAAGAAGAAGCTCGTCGCTGTCGCAGTCGCGGGCATTCTCGGGATGCCGCTGGCTGCGCAGGCGCAGACCGCAAACGTCGTGCTTTATGGCCGGCTGAACCTGACCACTGAATTTATGAGAGGCCAGCAGGCCGACGGTTCCAACCCGACGGCGGTGCGCCTGTCGAGCAACTCGTCGCGCTTCGGTGTCCGTGGTGTCGAGTCGCTGGGTGGCGGGCTGAACGCCATCTTCCAGATCGAGTCGTCGATCAACGGCGACTCGAACGGCGGCAACCTCGGTGGTCGCGAGACCTTCGTCGGCCTGCAGGGCGACTGGGGCACGTTCAAGGCGGGGAACTTCCTGAACATCACCGACGACATGCACGGGATCTTCGGGAACGTGCCGACCTACCTCACGTCGGTCCTGTCGACGGCGGCACTGTGGGGGATGGACCAGTATTCGCGTGCGGCAGGCGGTTTCGACACGCGCAACCAGAACAACCTGCGTTACGACTCACCGTCGTTCAACGGCCTGACGTTCAGCGGCATGGTGTCGCTGTGCGATTCGTCGGGCACGTCCTCGTGCAACCCGAACGGGCACGATGGCGAGCTGCGTCACGGCTACGCGGTCAACGTCGGCTCGATCTACAACAATGGCCCGATCCAGGTCGGCGCGAACTGGGACCACAACCAGCAGTACCGTGGGGACGGCCTCGACGACAACGAGTTCACGCTTACCGGCGGTTACGACTTCGGTCCGGTGCGCCTCGCAGCCGTCTACGAGTACATGAAGTTCGACACGCCGACCGGCGACCTGAAGCGCAACTTCTGGGGCGTCAGCGGCACGATCCCCGCAGGCCCGGGCAAGATCTACGCGTTCTGGGGTCACGCCGGCAACGGCTCGGGCAGCGCGGCAGATGGCACGCAGGTCGGTGGTCTCGTGAAGGGTTCGGATACTGGCGCCGACCAGTGGGAGGTCTCGTACACGTATCCGCTTTCGAAGCGCACGCAGGTGTACGCGGGCTACGTGAAGATCAACAACAAGAGCAACGGCGGCTACATCCTCAACATCAACCCGTACCCGACCGCGGCGCATGGCGCCGATCCGGGTGGGCTGGTGCTGGGCATGATCCACTTCTTCTGATCCAACGCCGTCGATCCCGGCTCGCCGGGAGTCCTGACGCAGCGGGCGCCTTCGGGCGCCCGTTGTGTTTTGCGCATCGCTGTTGCGCTCGCGAAACATCGGATTGCTCGCGGTCGCTCGTTGTGCCACCAAGCGACGGGCGTACGTCGTCGCCGACGGCGATGGTCCGAATGCCGGGGCCAAGCCCGGCTGCGCGAGTGGAAGCGCCTGCCGTCGCGGGTGGCGCAGCGAGCGAGCCCGAAGCGCGCGAGCGACGCGGCGTCATCGAGCGACGCTGCGCCGGGCACCCGCAGGCAGGCGTAGGCTGACTCCGAGCGCGGCCGGGCTTGGCCCCGGCATTCGGGCCATCGCCCGTTCGACGCCACGCCGTGAACGCGAGCAGCGACACGCGAGCACCGACACAGTGGCGCGATGGCGCGCAGGCGTTTACGATGCACCGATGATCGAGTCGCTGATCGTCGCCTTCGACCGCGCGCTCCATACGCTCACCAACGCGGTGACCGCCGCGCGTCCTACGCCGGCCTCCGGCGTTCCCGACGCCGAACTGACTGTCGAGGACAGGCGTCGCGCCGCGGGGCTGATGCGGGTCAACCACACCGGCGAGGTCTGCGCGCAGGCGCTCTACTCGGCGCAGGCGTTCACGGCCCGCGATCGCTCGATCCGCGCGCGCTTCGCCGAGGCGGCGCGCGAGGAGGAGGATCACCTCGCCTGGACGCACGAGCGTCTCGACGAACTCGGCGCGCACACATCACTGTTCAATCCGCTTTGGTACGCGGGATCGTTCGCCATCGGGCTCGCCGCAGGGATCGGGGGCGATCGCTGGAATCTCGGCTTCGTCGTCGAGACGGAGCGTCAGGTCGAGGAGCACCTCACCGCGCACCTCGACCGGCTGCCGGCGAACGACGCGCGCAGCCGTGCAATCGTCGAGCAGATGCGTGACGACGAGGCGCGCCACGGCGCGATGGCGTATCAGGCCGGGGGAATGCCGCTGCCGTTCCCGGTGCGCGGCGCAATGCGCGCCGCGGCCGACGTCATGCGCGCGCTCGCCTACCGCGCGTAACGCGTCCGCGTCCTGCCTCGTGAATCCGCCAGCGGCGCAAAGCCGCGAGGCGAGCCTTGCGCAGCGCCGCGGCGATCGCGGCACTGCGATTGCCCTCCGCGCGGTCGGCCGCAGCGCCGCCCCCGGTGCCAGCCCCGACGCCGCGTGCGATCGCCGCGGCATCGACTGCGCGCACGGCGGCGAGCGCTCCGGCGAGCGCGTCCGCGGCGCGCGCGCCGCGTTCGCCGCGCGACGTGGCGGTGATCTCGCGGCTCGCGCTCGCGACGATGTCGAGTCTTGCGGGCCGGCGCAGCGCGTCGACCGCGTGGAAGAGATCGAGCAGGGTCGCCGGGGTCGCGGCGGCCGGATCGGCGAGGACGTCCTGCCAGCGCGCGAGCGACCGTGCCGCATCGCGACACTCGGCGGGTACCCGAAGGCGCGCCGAAATCGTCTCGACGTGCCTCACCCGCGCGCGCGCGGAGCGCGGCGCGTGGCGCGGATCGGGCCCGAACGGGCGGACGAGGATCGCATAGCGTGCGGCGAGCGGCAGCGCGTGCTGCGCCGCGCGATCGAGGGTCCGCGCCAGCGCGCGCGCCGCGGCGGCGCCGCGATCGAGCTCCGGAAGAAGCACGGCCAATGCACCGCAGCGCTCCAGCACCGCGAGCATCCGCGACGGGTGCGGTTCGGCGAGCCCGCGCGCGAGCTCCTGCCATACGCGCTCGTGCGCCAGCGTTTCGAGCTCGCCGGAGCCGACGATCTCGCGCATCAGCCGCATCGTCGCGGGCGCGACGCGGAATCCGAAGCGCGCCGCGAAGCGTGCGACGCGCAGCACGCGCAGCGGATCCTCGGCAAACGCCGGCGAGACGTGGCGCAAGAGTCTTCTCGCGAGATCCGCCGCGCCACCCCACGGGTCGATCAGGCGCCCGTCCTCGTCGCGCGCCATCGCATTGATCGTGAGGTCGCGCCGCGCGAGGTCGTCCTCGAGCGTCACCTCCGGTGTGGCGAAGAACTCGAAGCCGCGGTACCCGCGCCCCGCTTTCCGCTCGGTGCGCGCGAGCGCGTATTCCTCGCGCGTCTCGGGATGCAGGAACACCGGGAAGTCGCGGCCGACCGGAGTAAAG
>Ga0157370_10006508_pt1 | contig 12864 bp, 11 predicted proteins | sample C35metaG_FD_113463 | JGI IMG/M metagenome (GOLD analysis project Ga0157370, IMG submission 113463) | Corn rhizosphere microbial communities from Kellogg Biological Station, Michigan, USA - C3-5 metaG | ecosystem: Host-associated > Plants > Roots > Rhizosphere > Soil | place: USA: Michigan...
TCCGAGCTGTCGGCCGTTGCGCGACAGCGGGCGCTGGGCGAAAACGTCGGACGAGCTTTCCGGGCCGCCTCTTACGACGAGCGCCAAAACCGAGTCCAGGGCCGGGGGCAGGACGGACCCGTCCAGTCTAACCCCGACCCGCAACTATTCCCACGTAGAGAGGATCTCTCTCTGCGCTAGGGCGAGGGCACCGCCGCGCGGTTGGCCGGCACGATCTGCGGCTGATACGAGAACACCTCGCGACTCGACGGATCCACCGTCACCTTCAGCCAGTTCACGTCGTCCTCGCCGAAGGTCTCCACGCGCGTGAAGTTCTCGAGCCGCTGTCCGGCGGAGTTCTCGAGCGGCTTGTCGATCCGGAAGTAGTGCGAGTCGCCGTGCACCGCCACGACCGGCCGGCGGAACGCGATCGTCTCGTCGCGCAGCGCGGACAGGAAGCCGTGGAAGCCGTCCGGCCGGCCGTCGGCCTCCTTCAGCGTCTTCGGATCGCGTGCTTCCCAGTCCGGGTCCGCCTGGAACACGACCATCACCGCGGCCGAGCGCTTTGACTTCGCCTCGCTGAACGTCTCGTGCAGCCAGCGGATGTCGGCCTTGTTGCGGGCGGCGTACTCGCTCCGGTCCGGGGCGACGTCGCAGAGGTTGTTGCACGAGCCCTGCACGTTGAAGGTCGCGTAGGTCACGCGGCCGACCGTCCAGCGCCGGTTCTCCACGTACGGCTTCTCCTGCACCTCCTGTTTGAGCTTGTGCCGCCCGAACGAGTAGGGGGTCGAGAAGAATTGCCTGCGCTCGAAGTTCAGGCGCTCCTTCGAGTTGAACAGGAGGCGGTCGCAGTCGGTCCAGTCGTTGTCGCCGGGCGTGAACATCGCGGGCGCGTCCAGCGTGTCGACCAGCGCCTTGAAGCGGGTGTACACGCTGTCCACGCAGGGAGCGATCCCCGACTTGATGTCGCCGTCGTGGACGCTGAAGGCCAGGTGCTGGCGGTTCATGTCGGCGATCAGCTTGGGCACGCCGACGGTACGCTGGCGCTCGCTGTAGGGCAGGTCTCCCCAGAGGCCGATCGCGTAGCTGCCGGGGCTTCGGGAGCTCGCGGGATCGCGGTGTCGCGACGCGATCACCACTCCGGCGGTGATGGCGGCGGCCGCGAGCGCCGCGAGGATGGTGATCAGGTGTCGATGCATTGGCGAAGATGTGGGGACTCGACCGTCCCACTCTCCAGGAGGACTCGATGATCAGCAAGCTCGACTTCATAGGAATCCCCTCGACCGACGCCGACCGGTCGCGCGAGTTCTACGTCGGCACGCTCGGGCTGCGGCCCGACGAGCACGGCCGCTACGAGTTCTGGGCGGGCGACACCTGCTTCGGGATCTGGGAGCCGGAGAAGATGGGAATGCCGTTTGCGCCCCAGAAGAACGCGCACCCGGCGCTGCACGTGGACGACGTCGCGGCGGCTCGCGCGGAGCTCGAGGCGAAGGGCGTGGAGTTCTCCGGCGAGACGCTCGACACCGGCGTCTGTCACATGGCGCTCTTCACCGATCCCGACGGCAACGACCTGATGCTGCACAACCGCTACGCGCCCCACTAGGCACGTACGCGGCTTGACCGCGGCGCTTCCGCGCGGCTAGTTTGCGTCCATGGCCGCCAGCCGGGTTCGGTCCCCGGGGCTCGCGCTCTTGTGCGTGCTGGTGCTCGGCGTCCTCGGCTGCGGGAAGACGGGTGCCGACAACAGTGGCGCCAAGGGTCGCTTCGTGTCCGCGGCGGACCAGGTGTGCGCGAAGCACCTCAGGGCTGTGATGACCTTCCTGGGGCAGTCGGAACCGGGGTCGCTGCCGCAGCAGGACGCGGCTCAGGACGAGGGCATCTACCAGATCATGGCCGGCTCGATTCAGCGTCTCGAGGGACTCGGGCCGGCGCCCGGCCCGCACGGTGAGGCGTTCGCGGGATACGTGAAGACGCTGAAGGCGCGCGCGTCGCTCTACAGGCTCACGAGCATCGCGTTCCTCAAGCAGGACACCGTGTTCGCGCTCCGGCTCGAGAACCGCATCACCGACATCGACCACCAGGGCGACCGCTTCGCCCACCGGTACGGGCTGCGAATCTGCGGGACGGGACTGCCCGACCTGAAGCGGGCGTTCGACGCCGCGGGCTGGAACCCGCGCTAGCGGCCGTGCTTGGCGCGTAGCTGGGCGTCGCGCGCCTCGAGCTGCCGGCCTAGGTCGTCCGCCTCCCGCCGCAGCCGGCTCACGACCTGGCGCAATCCCGACTCGGCGATCCGGCCCGAGCCCTGCCGCCGCAGCCGCTCGGCCAGGCCGTTGAAGGTGGCGAGCAGCTTTGAGTCCTCCGGGAGGGAGGCCGCCGCCCGTTCGAACGAGGCCAGGACGTCCCGGGCCGGCACGGCTCCCGGCGAGGAACGGATGAGCGACTCGAGATCCGAGACCACGCGACGGCGCGCCTCGTTCTCGCGCACTCTCCGTTCGTGGGGCGTAGGCATCGCGCCGGGGAGGCTAGCGCGGAGCGGAATCGCCGGAGACTCAACCCTCGTTCGCGATCTTCACCGGGCCGTGGTCGTCGCAATGGTCGTCGTGCGGGTGGTGCAGATGGCCCCCGACCAGGTAGTCGACGTGGTCGCCGTGCGGCACCGCCTCATGACCGCAGTCCGGCCCGTGGCTGTGCTCTGCGTCGTGGTGTTCGCAGTCGTGGTCCGGCGTGCAGTCCGCCGGGTTCACATCGCTCACGCCTATCGCGTGCCTCTCCACGCCTGAGTCGCCGTGATGGTGCAGCTCGCCGTCGTGCAGATGGTCGACGTGGTCGTCGTGATGGATCGCAGTGTGCCCGCAGTCGGGGCCGTGCTGGTGCTCGTGTTCGTCTGCCACGCGTCCTCCTTCACGCCACGATGTGCAAGTCGTGGCTCGTGTTGTTGAGCCTGCGGCCGCCGTCCTCGGTGGCCACGACGATGTCCTCGATCCGCACGCCGAAGCGGCCGGGCAGGTAGATCCCCGGCTCGATGGAAAAGCACATCCCAGGCTCGATCAGGTGCGTCTCCCCCTCGACCATGTACGGCGGCTCGTGCGTGGTCAGGCCGATCCCGTGACCCACGCGGTGAATGAAGTACTCGCCGTAGCCGGCGTCGGCGATCACCTTGCGCGCGGCGCGGTCGATCTCCTGGCAGGCCACGCCGGGGCGCACCGCCTCGAAGCCCGCCTGCTGTGCGCGGCGGACGATCTCGTGCACCTCGCGCTCCTCGTCGGTCGGCTCGCCCACGTGCACGCTCCGCGTCGTGTCCGAGCCGTAGCCGTCCTTCAGGCCGCCGAAGTCGAGCACCACCATGTCGCCTTCCTGGATCGTGCGATCGCCGGCCTCGTGGTGAGGGTTCGCGCCGTTCGGCCCAGACCCGACCACGGTGAAGTCGACCTGTGAGTGTCCGTGCTTGCGCAAGAGGCCCGCGAGGTCCGCGGCCACCTCGGTCTCGAGCCGGCCGGCGAACTGCACGTTCACGATCTCCTCGTAGGCGGCATCGGCGGCCGCGCCGGCGATGGTGAGCCGCTGGAGCTCGTCCTCGTCCTTGACGGCGCGCAGCATCGGCAGCGTCATCGTCATCGATACGTAGCCCGTGCCCGGTAGCGCCGCTTGCAGCCCGAGCAGGTGCATGGCCCACGCCGAGTCGGAGATCGCGTAGCGCCCCGACGGGTTGAGCAGCGGCGCTATCGCGGCGTACGGATCGCTGCCGTCCGTCCAGTCGCTGAGGGTCACGGCGCCGGCGCCGGCGGCCGCCTGGGCATCCGGGCGCTCGAGGATCGGCACGAGCATCGACGCGCGCTTGTCCAGCTCAATCACGAGCATGGTGAGGCGCTCCGTGATGGCGGTCGGCTGGTAGCCCGTGAAGTACACGAGGTCCGGCCCGGGGGTGACCAGCACCCCGGTCAGGCCTTCGCCGGCAGCCTGAGCGGCCGCGCGCTCCATTCGCCTCTCGAAGTCCTCTGTGGTGAAGGGCGCGGGGTCAGTCGTCATCTGGCTCATCGCTTTGCCTCCGCGTACTTCTCGAGGAACAGCGCCTCCGCCAGCGCGAGGTGCTCGATCTCCGATGGGTCGACGCTCTCGTTGGGCGCGTGGATCAGGCACTTCGGCTCCTCAACGCCCATCAGGAAGATCTCGGCGTCCGGGAAGGTCTCGGCGAACACATTGCATAGGGGAATCGACCCGCCCTGTCCCTCGGTCGTCATCTCCCGCCCGTAGGCCTCCTCCAACGCCGCCTTGAGCGACTCGAAGCCCGGCCCGTCCAGCGAGCCGACGAACGGATCGCCCTCGGACACCCGCTCGATCTCGCAGTGCAGGTTCCACGGCACCCGCTTCTCAAGGTGGGCGATCAGCGCGTCCTGCGACGGCTTCGCCTCCATACCGGGTGGGATCCGCAGACTCACGCGCGCGGCGGCGGACGACTGGATGGCGGCGGATGACCCGACCACGGGCGGGATGTCCATGCCGAGCACGGTCACGGCGGGGCGCGCCCAGAGCATGTCCGCCGGAGAGCCGCTGCCGATCAGGTCCACGCCGTCCAGGACATTTGCGTCGGCGCGGAACTGGTCGGGCGAGTAATCCACCCCTTCCCACGACTGATCGTGGTCGATGCCATCGATCGTGGTGTCGCCCTTCTCGTCGCGAAGCGAGGCGAGCATCGCGATCAGGCCCGCCACGGGGTCGGGCGCCGGTCCGCCGAACATGCCCGAGTGCATGGCGCTGCCGAGCGCGCTCAGCTTCACGTCCACGCTCGTCATGCCGCGCAGCGTGGTGGTCAGCGTGGGCACGCCGACCGCGAAGTTCCCGGTGTCGCACACGAGGATCGTGTCGGCGCGCAGCAGCTCCACGTTGTCCGGGACGAACGCCTCGAGGCCGCCGGTGCCCTGCTCCTCGGAGCCCTCGCAGATGAGCTTGATGCCGCAGGGGAAGCCGCCGTTGGCCTGCGCGAGCGCCCGCAGCGCGGTGAGGTGCATCACCACGTTGCCCTTGCAGTCCGCGGCGCCCCGGCCGTACCAGCGGCCGTCCTTCTCCACCAGCTCGAACACGGGCGTGTCCCAGTTCTCCTCGCCGAGCGGCGGCTGAACGTCGTAGTGGCAGTAGAGGAGCACCGTGGGCGCGCCGTCGGGCGCCGGCACGTGGCCGTGCACGGCCATGCTGCCGTCGGGGGTGGGGGAGGTCTTCACGTCCTCGAAGCCCACCTCCGCGAACGCGTCCACCACCCACTGCGCCGCCCCGGCGCATTCCTCGGGCGGGAACTGCTTGGGGTCCGCCACCGACTTGAACTTCACGAGTTCGGCGAGGTCATCCTTGGCGCGGCCCATGAGGCCATTGACGGCCGGCCGCAGAGCGTCAACGGGCATTGCGACTCCTTCGTGTCACGAGCTCGGGTTTGGTTGGGTGAGCTGCTCGCCAGAGCGGACCTGTGTCCACATCAGCCCTTGATCGTGTCGTCGGTCTTCAGCTTGTTGATCTTGTCCTGGTACTGCTTGTACTTGTCGGGGCAGTACACCTGGAGGATCAGCGCCTCGCCCTTCAACACCCTCGGGTCGATGATCACGGGCCGCTGGCCGGTGAACGCGGCGCCGTTCGTGATCGAGCTGAAGAGCACCGCCTTGCCCAGTGCGCTGGCGGGGTTGTCGCACACCGCACCGCCGTCGCTGCCGAGCGTCTTCGTGATCGTCTCCTGCTTGACGGGCACGGTCAGCCCCGCGGCCTCGAGCTTCTTCGTCAGCTCCTGGGCCTTGGCCACCGCGGCCTGGCTCTCCTTGTGGGCGTTGTAGGTGATGAGGCCGATCGCGATCAGGATGAGCGCGATCGCGGCCGCGGCCCAGCGCATCCAGCGGTGGACGTGGGGCGAGCCGGGCTCCTTCGCGGGCCGGTCGGCCTCCGGGTGAGTGGAGGCAGTCGCCGGCTCCGGTGCCGCGCCCGGCTCGGGGGCGGTCACCGCTCCACCGTCAGCCTCAACCACCTTCCAGCTCGGCTTGCGCCTCCACAGGAAGAGCACTGGCGGCAGCAGGCCGATCAGCACGGTGCCGGCGAGGATGATGAAGACGTAGCCGACGGTGCTGCCGTTCTCGAACTGCGACGGCGGCACGAAGCCGATGATGATCGCCGCGGTGGAGGCGGCGAAGCCGACGAGGCACAGCGTCTTCAGGATCGGCGCCCTGTACCCGCGCTCCGCGTTCGGCTGGTCGCGGCGGAGGCGCACCGCTGCGACGAACATCAGCAGGTACACGATCAGGTACACCTGCGTCGTCATCACGCTGAGGATCCAGTAGGCGCTCGACACCGACGGGATCAGCGCGTAGAGAAGGGCGATCACGGTCGTGACGGCGCCCTGGGTGGCGAGGATGTTCACCGCCACCTCGTTCTCGTTCTGGTTCTGGAGGAACGGGGGAAGGTAGCCGTCCCGCCGGGCGATCAGCAGCAGTCCCTTGGACGGGCCGGACAGCCAGGTGAGCATGCCGCCGGCGGATGCGCACACCAGCGCTATCGCCACCACGGGCACGAGCTTCTGCAGTCCGAAATTGGCGAAGAACGCGCTGAAGGCCTGCATCACGCCGGCCGTGAGGCTGAGCTCGTTGGCGGGGATCACCCAGCTGATCGCGAGCGCGGGGAGGATGAAGATGAGCAGCACGAGCCCCACCGCGAAGAACATCGAGCGCGGGAACTCCTTGCCGGGATTGCGCAGAGAGGAGACGTGCACCGCGTTCATCTCCATCCCGGAGTAGGACAGGAAGTTGTTCACGATCAGCACGAGGCTCGCGATCCCGGTCCACTCGGGCACGAGGTGGCTCGCGGTCATCGGCGCGGCCGAGGTGTGGCCCTGCAGCAGGTAGATCACGCCGAGCACCACGAGCACCGCGCCCGGGATCAGCGTTCCCACCACGAGGCCGCTCGAGGCGAGCTTGGCCACTCCGCCCACGCCGCCGCGCGCCGACATGAACACGCCGAGCCAGAACACGACGACGATGACGATGCCCGTGTACACGCCGTTGTCCGCGAGGTCCGGGTTGAAGACGTACGCGAGCGTGCTCGCCACGAACCCGAGCAGCGTGGGGTAGTAGAAGATCGTCATGGCGAACTGGCACCACACGGCCAGGAATCCCCAGCGCTCCGAGAGGCCCTCGCTCACCCAGCGGTAGACGCCGCCGGACCAGCCGGACGCGAGCTCCGCCGCCACCAGCGCCTGCGGGAGCAGGAACACGATCGCCGGCACGATGTACAGGAAGACGCACGCCAGCCCGTAGACCGCCATCGTCGGCGCGCTGCGCAGACTGGCGACCGACGCCGTGGTCATGAACGCCAGCGTCACCCAGGTGATGAAGGTGGGCTTCGGTACCGCGGGCGCCTTCGCCTGGGTCTTCGCGACCGGCATGTCTGCCGGGACATCCATTGACGTCATCTGGACCTCGCTTGCGTGTTCGGTTCCCTCCGGCGAGCGCAGCCACCGAGGCTCGCCTTCCGGGAACGATCCTGAGCCGGTTTGCTCAACCGGTCCTCATCCCGTTCGGGTGAATCCGGCTACGTGCCGCCGAATGCCTTCTTGCAGTCGGCGGAAATGCTCTGGAGCTCCTTCTTGACGGACTCGGCCTGCGCTTTCGGGTCGTCGCCCTGGAACAACTTGGCCACGCTCCCCAGGTAGGCCTGCGCGCACTCGGTGGTGGCCTTCGCATTGGCATTGGCGGCATCTGCCTCGGCCTTCGCCTGCTTGGCCTCGGCGTTGGCCTTGTCCGTCTGGTTGTTGGCCTTGGCCGCCTCCTGCTGCGCTGCGGCCGCCTCCTTGTCCGCCTTCGCCGCCGCGTCCTCGGCCTGCTTCAGGTCCTGCTCCGTGGTGGCCAGATCCGCGCTCGTGCTGCCCACCTGCTTCTGAAGATCGTCGTAGGCGGCCTTGTAGGACGCGGTGGCCGCGGTGCCCGCGACCGCACTCGCGCCGAGTTGCGCCTGAAGCTGGTCGACGTGGTTATTCGCCTTGTCGAGATCCGACTTGGTGCTCAGACCCCAGACGAGCAGGGCCACGGCGACGACCGCCAGGCCCAGGCACGCCCACATCCACGGACTGGCGCGCTTCTTCCGGGCCGGGTCGTCGACGCCAGTCGGTGACTCGGCGGTGGACACGGCGCCATGGTTGCCTCACAGCGCCGGCCGGACAACCGTGCTCGCAGGTACCAGGACCGGGTGTGCGCACTACGAGTTCCGGCTGGGTGGCCTCAGGCCGGCGCCCTCATACCTACCGGCGGTAGCGGATGTGTGTGGCCAACGGCGAATGCAAGACCTCGACGGGCTCGAACTCGAACGACTCGACGCCGTCGAAGATCCGCTCACCGGAGCCCAGCAGGACCGGCGCGATGTCGAGCGTGAGCTCGTCGACCACCCCGGCAATGAGGGCCTGCCGGACGGTCGACGCGCCACCCGCGATGTCCACACCGCCCTCGCCGGCCGTCTCACGCGCCTGGGCGTAAGCGGCGTCGAAGCCGTCGGTCACGAAGTGGAAGACCGTCCCGCCTTCCATCTCGATCGGGTCGTGAGCGTGATGGGTGAGCACGAACACCGGCGCGTGGTACGGCGGCTCGGAACCCCACCAGCCGCGCCAGTCCTCATCCCACTCGCCGCGGATCGGCCCGAACATGTTCCGCCCCATGACGTACGCGCCGCGCGGGCGCATGAGCCAGCCGGCCGCCGTCGCGTCGGCGTCGTTGGCGCGCTCGTCGCCCAGATGCCAGCGATGGAGCTCGAGCCCACGCTTGCCGAGTGGATTGTCGCGGCTCTGGTCGGGTCCGGCGACGAAACCGTCGAGCGAGATCGACATGTGGCAGGTGGTATCCGGCATCGGCGTCCTCCCGGAGTTAGTCGCGACTTGCTGGGTGGCGAGCGCACCCTAGCCGCTTCCCAGGTCTCGCTTACAGGGGCGAGCCGGCTAGAGCCGTTCTGTTGCCGTGGGTTCGCCCGATGGGCTCGTCGCGGCTGCGAGGGCTGCCGGCAGCTGCCGGCGCGTGGAGATTCCGAGCTTTCCGTAGGTGCTTGTGAGGTGCGCTTCGACGGTTCGTAGTGTCACAAAGAGGGCCTCTGCGATCTCGCGATTGCTGCGCCCGGCGGCAGCGAGCTGAGCAACGCGCAGTTCGCTGGCGGTGAGTGCGTCGCGCCCTCTGAGTGCGTCGCGGCGGGGGCGCGCTCCCGCGACGGTGAGCTCCTCGCGCGCGCGGTCGGCTACGGCGATTCCCCCGAGCTGGTGCGCGAGGTCGAGGCTCTTCCGCAACTCATCGCGAGCCTCGCCTCGGCGTCTTGCACGACGCAGTGCCGAGCCGAGGTCCGCGAGCGCACGGGCCAGCTCGAGTGGCGCGGGCGAGGAGTCCAGCACGGCCACGGCCTCGCGCAGCAGAGCGAGCCCAGACTCCCCGCCGTGCGCGATCCCGGCGGCGCGCAGGGCTACGCCGATGGCTCGCGGCGCTCCCCAGCGGCGCGCCAGCTCCACCTCCTCGTCCGCGAGCCGGACAGCGCGGTCACTCTCGCCGACCTGAGCCATCGACACGGCGGCGCTTGATCGCCAGGGGTGCATCGCCGGGTTGCGCACGCCCCACTGCTCGGCCCGCTCGCCAGCGGCCAGCAGATCTCTGATGCCGGCGGCGTGGTCGCCGGCGGCGACGTTCAGGCGGCCTCGGGCAAGGAGGAGAGGAGTCGTAGCCCAGGCGTGCGGCAGCTCCCCGTCGAGACCCCGCCGGGCGAGCTCGGCACGCGCCTCGTCGAGCTGTCCGCGCTCCACCAGCGCTTCCACGAGAAATGCGATCGTCACGGGGGCGAGGCGCATCCCGGTACCGGCCGATGCCGCCTCCCATGCGCTCGCCAGCGCCTCGCTGACGGCTCCCCGGTAGAGCGAGGCGAGCGTTGCGGCCGTGGCCCCGAGTACGGTGGCGAGCGGCCAGGCGCGAGCTCTGGCGAGCGCGAGCCACTGCTCGATGGCGCTTCGCGCTTCGTCGGCGAAGTCGGCGAACGCCAGCACCAGCATCGCCTCTGGCAGCGCCGACGTGGCCGCGCCCGTGGGCCGCTCGGGGGCGATCAGCGCCGCGCGAGCATGTCGCACCGCTGCCTCGCGATCGACGCCATTGGCAGCCGCCTCGATCGCGAGCTGGCTGTGGAGCCGCGGGTCCAGCTCCTCACCGGCGAGCTCGCGCTCGCGGAGCGCCGCCACGAGTTGGTTGCGCAGGGTCTGTGTCGATGGCTCCCAGCGCGCGGCGGCGAGTCGAACCGCTTCGAGCGACGAGGCCAGGCCCGGACGCCCCTCGCCCTCGGTTGCGGCGATCCCTTGGGAGAGAAACGGGATGGCGTCCGCCGGGCGGCCCAGAGAGGTGAGGGCATCGCCGAGAGCGAGTGCGACCTCGGCGCGGCGCTGCGGCTCCTGCTCGAGCGCGAGCGCCTCGCTCAGCTTGGGAGTGGCCTCGGCGGGGTCCCGCACCAGCTCGACCTGTCCGAGCTCGAACAGCACCGAGCCCCGGGACTCGCCGGCGGGAGGCTCCGCCAACGCGCGCTGAAGGTAGTCCGCGGCGACGTCAGGGGCGCCGTGCGTCCAGGCCTCGGCGGCTCCCCGGCGCAGCAGGTCCACCGTCCACTGGTCACCGCTAGGGGCGGACTGGAGGAGGTGCGGGGCTATGCGCTCGAGCGGTGTTCCCCGATCCGCCAGCAAGCGAGCGGCCCGATAGTGCCACCGGCTGCGCTCCGGCCCGGCCAGATCACCGTAGACCGCAAAGCGGACAAGCGGGTGGGCGAACGCGAGCGGTTCGCCTCCGTCGAGGATCCGCGCGCGGATCAGGGCGCCCGAGCTCGCCACCGCCTCGTCGGCTCCGAGCCCGGCAAGCCCAGCCGCCACCTGAAGCGGGGCATCGGCGCCCAGGACCGCGACCGCACGGGCGAGCGACAGAGCTCCTGGGGAAAGCCGAGCCAGGCGCAGCAGGACGCTGGCCGAGACCGCTTGCGGGGTCATCCTCCGGACGCGCTCGGCAGTGACCGCGCCAGGCTGGAGGTCGTCCTCGTTCAGTTCGGCCGTCAAGGCCCGAAGCAGGAATGGATTGCCACCGGTCAGCTCGTGGCAGGCGAGGCACACGTCCTCGCTCGCATCGTCGCCGAGCTCGTTCCGCACGAGCGCCGCCGATGCCGCCCCGCTGAGCGCGGCCGGGCGCAGGGCCGTCACGCTCGGGTCCGCCGCGATCGTGGCGAGCAGCTGGGCGCTTGGTCCCGCCGGCGCCGCACCGCGTGGGTGGCTCGCCAGCAGAAGCAGAACCGGCAGTTCGGCGATCCGCGGGAGCAAGTGCGCGACGAAGCGCAGCGACGGTGCGTCGGCCCACTGCAGGTCGTCCACGGACAGCACAACAGGCCGACGCTGGGCCACGTTCACCGTCAGCCAGTAGAGGCCGTGCAACGCCGGGAACGTCTCGTCGGCCGCGCTCTCCGCCTGCTCGATCCCGAGCGCCGGCCGCGCATGCCCCGCCGCGCCGTCCAGTAGGCGCGAAGCCTCGTCGGCCGGGGCACGCAACACCGGACCCTCGAAGAGCTGACGTACCACCCCCCATGCGAACTCCCCCTCCAGCTCGCCGGCACGAGCCGAGAGGACGGCCATCCCTTCTCCGGCCGCGCGCCCACAGGCGGCGGCAAGCAGCGCCGTCTTCCCGATCCCCGCCTCACCCTCGATCAGCACACCAGCGCCGGCGCCCTCGCCGGCCGAGCGGATCAGCTCCCACAGGGCGTCAAGCTCGCGTTCGCGTTCCTCGAGATGACCAAAACGGGCGGGCACCTTCGCACTCTACAAACGGATGGTCGCCGGGTGAAATATTTGTGGTAGCTCCCACAATGCGAGAGCGGCACCGGCGCGAGATGGTCCTGCCATGTCTGCTGCCGAGCCGCTGCGAATGTGCATCGCCGTGGACCGCTGCGCCGCACCGGTCAGCGGCCGGGTGATCCCAGACGGCGGCCCCCAGCGCGCGTTCAGCGGCTGGACGGAACTTTTCGCCGCACTGCACGCGGTTATCGCGGACGACCACGACCAGCGGGCGGGCGGCCCACCGGATGTTCAAGCGCCCGCTTCAACGACACGAGAGGAGCACGAATGAAGCGCTACAAGCGGCGAATCGCGACCGCGATCGTCCTAGCCGGAGGCGTTGCGTCGGCCGGCATCGCGGGCGTCGCCACAGCAAGCAACCCATCCACCGCCGGCGGGCTCCCCACGATCACGGTCACTATGAACGGGAAGTCGATCGCAGTCGCTGGCGCGCTTCAGTCCGGCGCGGTCGACGTCCATTCGATCGTCAGCGGCGAGCCGTTCGGGTCACCCGCACTCGTCCGCCTGAACCCGGGCGTCAGCTACCCGCAGTTCTTCGCGGGCCTCGCGAGCCCCGCTGTCGGACGAGATCCCAACGCCATTACGCCATACGGGTCGATCGTCTTCGACGCCGCCGCACCTCCTGGGCCGAGCGATACGCAGACGGAACTTGCGCCGGGCGACTACGTCGCGCTGGATACCGCTCACGAGAGGCCACCGTTCCCGAGCGCGACCTTCACGATTGCCCCATCCTCGTCGCCCGCGACGCTGCCGGCGGCCGACGCGACCGAGTCGGCGATCGATTTCCGCTTCCGCGGACCCACCGTGCTGCATAACGGCCAGCTGGTGCGCGCGATCAACAGCGGCTGGACGGTGCACATGGCCGAGGCCTTCGGTGTGCGCAACGCCGCAGCGGGGCGGAAGGCCGTCAAGTTGCTCCGCCACGGCAAGGACAAGCAGGCCCAGCGGCTCGCCACGAAGGCCTTCTTCTCGTTCCAAGAGCCCGTCTCCCACGGGGCGGTCCAGCAGGCGGTCCTGCATGCGAA
>Ga0157370_10006509_pt1 | contig 12863 bp, 9 predicted proteins | sample C35metaG_FD_113463 | JGI IMG/M metagenome (GOLD analysis project Ga0157370, IMG submission 113463) | Corn rhizosphere microbial communities from Kellogg Biological Station, Michigan, USA - C3-5 metaG | ecosystem: Host-associated > Plants > Roots > Rhizosphere > Soil | place: USA: Michigan...
CAATCAAAACATCCCTTCTTCCTGAAAGAAGGCTGGCAGTTGCAGAAAGACGCAGCTTTTCCACCTCTTCATTGATGCTCAGGTCTTTTTCAATATAAGTTCCCGTTGTAGCAATATAAGCCTCGGGCTGGTAGTAATCATAGTAACTGACAAAGTATTCCACGGCATTTTCCGGGAAAAATTCTTTAAATTCCATAAAGAGCTGTGCGGCAAGCGTCTTATTGTGTGCCAGTACTAAAGTGGGGCGCTGAACATTTTTTACAACATTCGCAACAGTAAAGGTTTTTCCGGAACCCGTTACCCCAAGAAGCGTTTGATATTTCTCACCGATCTCTATTCCTTCGGTCAATTTTTCAATAGCCTGAGGCTGGTCTCCGGTAGGTTTATATTCTGATTGAAGCTTAAAATCCATAGAAAGTATGTATATAACAAAAATACGAAAGAAATTATTAGGCAGTATAATGTTTTGGAGATGAATATTTTGATAATAATTTCTTAACTGAAATTACTAAAATAAAAAAAGCGCTAATTATTAGCGCTTTTCATTATTGTGGACGGGCAAAAGTGAGTGTTGCCGGGACCTTTAATACAGAGGCTATGGCTTTTCCATCTTTCATTGCAGGCTTCCAGCTGGTTTCATTACTGATTTCAGTGACTGTTTTTAGAAGTTCCCGATTCATAATTTCATTTTCTCCGGAAGTGGTTACCTGAGTTGTTTTTCCATTCTCATTGATATGAATATAAGCCATAGACGTTATAGTTCCGTTGTGGCCATCCAAATTACTTATATCCATATCCTGGCCTATTCTGATTTTCAGGTTCTTATCTCCTCCAGGATATTGTGCCGGAGTTTCGTTAGTGCTTTGTTGAGTATTGATGGCTGTATCTGTGTTTTTACCCTCGCTTATGCTGTTCACTCTTGGAATTATTGTATCCGAAACTTTTTTTAATCCCTGCTTTTTGAAACCCATTATAACAGATGATTTTCCTTCTTCCTTGGTCTTTTCATAATATGAAGGTGTCATTAAGGTCACCTGATACGGTTGTGGATTTTGGGTTGTTCTGGCATTCGGATAAACCTTGCTGATATAAACATTTGAAAAGTCATTCGGAGTATAATTTTTCAAGCTGCTGTTTTCTATTTTTTTGGAATCAATCCAAACAGCATAATTTTGTTTGTTTAAAAATGACTTCAATTCATTTTCTGTCGGAATTCTTTTTTTCAGTTCAGGCATCGCGAAGAAAGTGATCCTCTGCTCATTTTTCTGATTTTCATTGAGCAGTGGATACAGTTCGCCAAGCCTTTTTTTATCATTTTCTGTGACTTTACTTGAAAACGCTGCATATTTTTCTTGTTTAAGAAGATCAGCATATTTTGCCAATATGTCTTTGAACTCCTGATAAGGATCCTGACTCGTAATTTGGGCAGGTATTTCTGCTATTCTTTCAGAAAGAAGAACCTGAGAGGAGTTTCCGGCATATGTTCTTTCAGAGAATAATGCTAAAGTTGAAATAAGAACTGTGATGCCCATTGCTTTCTTTAGCAGACTAAACTTTGATTTTTTTGTATTCATCATAATAAATCTTTTTTTGGTGTTATTAAAATTAAATGAATGAGTCAAAGGAGGATTTTGATGGCTGAGAATTTCTTCCAGAATAAGATGCTGGTATTCTTTAATGTTATAATTATCTTTCATAACCGCTCCATCAGCCAAAAATTCATGATTGGTTATTACTGCTTTCTTGTATAGAAAAAGAATGGGGTTGAACCATGTAAAAATCTTTAGAATATCCAGAAATAATAGATCCGCACTATGCTTTTGCTCGATATGGGTCTTTTCGTGAATAAAAATTCTTGGATCTATCACGTTGTTATTCATATAGTTTTCACCCATGTAGATTGTATTCCAAAAACTAAAAGGGGAAAGATTTTCTTTCGTTACTATCACATTTTGACCCTGATACCTATACTTTTCTCCGGATATTCTTTTTAATGCCAGAAGAGAGAAAAGACTTTTTAACAACAGAAAAAGAGTGACGATAATATAAATTCCCCATACCACATTCATCCAGTTAAAACTTTCCTGCTCCTGTGGGATAAAAACTAATTGTTGTGCAGTTTCTTCAATGATCAGTTGAGGAGTTGCCGCTGGTTTTTGGCTTGGCAGAGTAATCGTAACAAACGGAATTGTATAAGATAGCAGCAATGAACTTAATAAATACAACCGGTTGAATCTGTGCATTCTTTCTTTTTCCAAAAACAGATAATAAACGGCAATGAAAATAGAAGAGCACAAAATTATTTTCAGAATGATGGCAGTCATATCTATTCTTTTATCTGGTCATCTATAATATCACGGAGTTCTTTCAGTTGCTTTTGGCTGAGTTTTGCATTGGAAGTAAAAAAAGAGGCAAACTGTGTTACAGAGCTGTTGAAAAAACGATCAATCATGGAAGTCATTTCTTCCTTGAAATATTCCCCTTTTTCTACCTTTGGATAGTATTCGCGGGAATTTCCATATAGTTTATAGCCTACCAGTTCTTTATTCTGCATTCTTTTAAGTAACGTTGCAGTGGTAGTGGGTGCGGGTTTAGGTTCCGGATAAGCATCCAGAATATCCTTCATGAAAACGGCTTTCTTTTCCCAAAGAATTTCCATAAGGATTTTTTCAGAATCGGTTAGTTTAATCTCTTTCATTCTACAATGTTGTAATTTATTCTACAAATGTAGAATAAAAATTAATATACACAAACTTTATTGGCATTATTTTTCCATTCATTCTAAAATACCTAATCATAATACTATGAAAATCAATCAATTTTATATTCCTGTAGTAAGCCTTTTTCTTTTTTTATCCTCATGCAAAGAGAATCATGCCAATGCTCAGAAGACCGGGAATGACGGAAGTGTGGAGACAGAAAATCCCAATTCTGATTACAAGCCAGCCTTTAAGGGACAAACAAGAATTAAAGCCGTAAAAACAACTACTGCTTATAACGTGGAAATATTGAATAAAGATTTGGGAAGACCCTGGGGGATTATCAATTTACCGGACGGAAGATTTCTCATCACAGATAAGAAAGGTTATATGAATGTTGTTTCAACAGATGGAAAACAGGTATCTAAAATAGATGGTTTTCCAAAAGTGGATTCAAAAGGACAGGGAGGAATGCTTGATGTAGCTCTTGATCCTGATTTTAAAACCAATAATATTATTTATTTCAGTTTTTCAGAGCCATTTGGAAAAGGAAACTTAACCTCTGTGGCAAAAGGTAAGCTTTCTGCAGATCTTAAAAATATTTCAGAGGTCAAAGTTATTTTCCGTGCAGAGCCTTCTTATGATGGAGACAAGCATTACGGAAGCCGTCTTGCTTTTGATAAAGATGGACACTTGTTTGTCAGTACAGGAGAAAGATCAGATAAAGTAACCAGAGTATATGCTCAGAAAACAGATAATTATCTTGGAAAGATTTTAAAAATTACAAAAGATGGTAAACCCGCTCCAGGAAATCCTTTTATAGGGAAATCAGGCTATAAACCCGAAATCTATGCTTACGGTGTCCGAAATCCTCAAGGTATGGCAATAGATCCTAATGGAAATCTTTGGGATGTGGAAATGGGACCAAGAGGAGGAGATGAAATCAATCTGATCCAACCGGGGAAAAATTACGGCTGGGGTGATGTAACCTATGGAATTGAATATTCCGGAGATAAAGTAGGGCAGGGAATCACTCAAAAAGAAGGAACTGAACAGCCGGTCTATTACTGGGATCCTGTGATCTCACCAAGCGGAATTACTTTCTATACAGGAAACATCGAGGAATGGAAGGGAAATCTCATTATCGGATGCCTGAGTGGTGAACATATTGACAGAATTATCATGAGAAATAATAAAGTAGTAGGAGAAGAGCGTCTTCTTACAGATCAGAAAGAACGCTTCCGGGATGTGTTGAACGGAATGGATGGAAATCTGTATGCAGTCACAGACAGCGGAAAGCTTTATAAAATCTCAAAAAAATAGAAAAAGCCTACTGATTTTCAGTAGGCTTTTGTATGAAAGCAGGTTTCCCTCATTTCTTAAAACTTAAAATTAAGTCTCGCGAAAACCTGTCTTCCGGCAAATCCCATCTGTACAGGATCAAAAATACCTCCGGATTCAGTATTCCCACTGGATACCTGTGTAGTCTGTAGAGTAGGATATCTGTTGAATAAATTTTTACTTCCTAAAGTCAGATTCAGGTTCTTGCAGAATTCATAACCAAAAGAAAGATCGGTCGTTACTTTTGGATTATAGAGCTGTTCTGCACCGTCATAGCCAATCAGGGTAACCTTATCAAACCTTACCATCTGCAGGTTTACATTAAATTTGCTCAGCTTATAATTAAGGTTTAAATTAACTTTGGTTTTTGGAGCCGAAGCAAGGATGAATGCCTTTTCTCTCGCGCTCAGATAAATATCTTCTTTTCCAGCCAGCTGTTCTGAAGTATTTATTTTCGTAATTTCCATATCATTATAGTTACCAGCCAGAGTAGCAGTCAGTTTTCCGGAACCTATGTTTTCACTATAGCTTAAGATAAGGTCAACCCCTTTTGTTTTCGTATCTATAGCATTGGAGAAAAACTGGACCTGGTCGATAAATGGATTCTCTGCCTGAACCTCTGCCGGCAAGTCTGCTTGTGCAAAATATCCAGTAAGGACAATTCTGTCTTTCACACGAATATAATATCCATCTACAGTTGCAGTGAATTTCCCTGTATTGAACGTAAATCCGGCACTTCCATTCACAGAGGTTTCCTGTTTCAATTGAGGAATCCCAAGACTGCTTGCCAGTTTGCTGTCGTTAGAAGCTAACTGAATCGTAACCAATTGACCGCCCTGGAAGTTGGTAAACTGTTGGCTGTAGTATTTTTGGGCCAGAGAAGGCGCTCTGAATCCAGTAGAAACAGATCCTCGGAATGCAAACTGCGGTGTGATGGCATATCTTGTCGCAAATTTGCCATTCAAAGTGCTTCCAAAATCATTATAATTTTCAAATCTTCCGGCGATGCTTATCATCCAGTTTTTGGTAACATCCAATTCAGTATCTACATAGGCTGCAAAGTTGTTTCTGCTCTTGCCAAAATCAATAGAATAGCCGGGAAACCCTTGTGATCCCCCTGGACGATAACGTAGAGGATCAGAACCAGGAACTGTTACCCATAAATTTTGAGGAGTATCTTTTGTAACTACATTTCCATTGATATCATACATTGCATAGGAGGCTTCTTCTCCTTTGATGATATTGAATTTTTCATATCTGAATTCCGATCCGAAAGCAACGTTAAGTCCTTCCAATATTTTGAATTGTTTCACAGCATTAAAACCAGTCGTATTCTGCAGCAGGGAATGCCCACCAGCATTAAAGCTTGTAGGAGATTTGATTCCTAAAGTAGCATTAATGGTATTATCTATCTGGTAGGTAAATCTGTTGTTGCCAAAAGCATTGTAAACATCTACATCCCAATCAGCAACCTTGAATTTTAAGCCATTGTCAAATGTGAAATCCGTAATACTGGTGTCTTCAATCGGGTTAAATCCTGTAGGGTAAACTTCGGGAATATTACCGTCTGCATCCGGTGTTCTGGTCCATGCATAAGCCTTGGTATTTCTGTGTGAAAAACCTTGACGGGAATAGAATTTCAGACCATCAGATAAAGGGAGCTCAATGTTTCCGAAAAAGTAAATATTCTGAGCTTTTGCATCCCCGAAACGCTGTCTTGGGGCTGTATATAGATCCGGATTTGCATTTCGGATGGCGTAATCTTTATTGATGAATTCTACGGTAAAGTTTCCAAAACCGCCTTTTGAACCTATTTTAGTTCCTAAATTTCCACTAAAATCAAAGGTGGTACCGTCTATTTTGTGATCAGAAACAACATCATTGTTTCCCGGGCTTTTAAAAAGGTTCATACCTGTGAATAGATTTCCTTCAAAACCTTTATCCCGATCATTAAGAATCACATTGATTACCCCGGCGATAGCATCAGAACCATATTGTGCAGAAGCTCCGTCACGAAGGACTTCCACTCTTTTTATGGCACCAATCGGGATGGTATTCATGTCATATCCTGTATTTCCTCTTCCTTTAGTTCCGAAAAGGTTGATCAGTGAAGACTGATGGTATCTTTTTCCATTTAACAAAAGTAAGGTTTGATCAGGGCCAAGACCTCTTAATGTAGCCGGATCCACGGCATCAGCACCGTCAGACCCTGATTGTTTATTGGAATTGAAAGAAGGTGCGGAAAACTGTAGAAGCTGGTTAATTTCCACCTGTCCAGTTGACTGGCTCACCTGTTTAATGTCTATGATATCGATAGGGACAGGCGTATTTACAACCGTTCTTTTTTTGTTTCGGCTTCCGGTAATGGCAACTTCGTCGATCTTTGATTCTTTCAATGTATCCTTTATCTGCTGGGCATAGGATAGGGTAGAGGCTCCAAAGAAAATGATGCTGATGTATTTTATTCTCATAATGATAATTTTAAGTGATGATTCGATCAAAATTATCATTATTTATTTTTAAATCAATATGAAAGTTAAATATTTAGTATGAAAATCTTAATTTGGTGTTGATTTGTGGTAATTTCGGAAAAATAATAATCTATTGTTTAGGTTTGATTAAAATTTTTAACATTAAAAGCTGGTAATGATTCTGTTAATTCCTTCTTCTAAAATTTCCTGTGAAGTGGAAAAGCAGATTCTGATATGTCCTTCAGCTCCTTTTCCGAACCATCTTTCTGAGCCTGGAACAATGGCTACTTTTCCTTGTGTTAAAACATGCTGGGCGAATTCATCGCTGGACATTCCGTTTTCAATCTTTGGAAACAATACAAAAGTTGCCTCAGGAAGATTAGGAGTTACAATTCCTGAATGGCTTAATAATCTATAAGCAAGATCTCTGTTACTCTGTAAGTGAGTTAGAAACTCCCTGTACCAGGGTTTTGCTCTCTCCAATGCTACACTTCCGGCAATCTGAGACAATGTAGAGACGCCTTCAATTGTAGAGTTGAAATTAGATTTCTCTGTAAAATCCTCAAGAATATCCTGATCATTACATAATACAGCTCCAATTCTCAATCCTGCTATTCCGAAGGATTTTGAAAACCCATACACGGTAAAACTTTTTGTCTTTGCCTTCTCAGAAACGGAAGAATAGGTGTGAAAATCTTTTTGGTCATAAATAATATCACTCCAGATTTCATCGCTCATTACCCAAAGATCATGAGCGGAAGCTATCTCTGCTACTTTTATCAATGTTTCTTTAGAATAAATCTTTCCAAGCGGATTGTGCGGATTGCATATGCTGATCAGTTTAGTTTTAGAATTGATTAAAGAGACCAGTTTTTCAAAATCAATTTCTCCCGTTGTTGTATCAACAGGACAGAGCATCACTTTTCCGCCTGCTGTTTCCACTGATTTTTTGAAAAGAAAATCTACAGGATCAAGGATAATGGCTTCATCACCGGGACTAAGAACATAGGATGCGATCAAAAACATTCCCTGAGCGGCACTGTTGACAGCCAATACGTTATCAGGTGAGAAACTGCCGTGCTTTTCTTGATTAAAATGATCTGCAACACTTTTCTTAAATTCCGGCAATCCGGAAAATGGGCCATAGCTTAAATACCCGTCTTTAAGGTATTCAATAATTCCCTGTTCTATTTCAGGAGCCATTCTGAAGTCCGGATCTGCAGCAGTAAGAGGAATGATTCCTTCTTCCAATGTAGCCCATCTTCCGTTGTAGGCCTTTCTTTTCAGTGCTTCAAAGTTGATGTCGTTATTGGTAAACATATTTATTTGTAGGATATAGGGATAATGTTTTCTGTTTGTTGATTCAGTGGAAGTAAAAACTGGTTAAGTAATATCCTTCCGTTTTTGATGTGAACTTCAATTTCAGGCTTTCTTTCTGCTTCGTATTTACTGAAAGCTTCTTGTAAATCATTATATTCAACTAAATATTTTGTTAATGAGAAAGAATCTTTTAAGGCAGAAGTAACTCCCTGGCTTGTAAATGGAATCAGTGGATGTGCTGCATCGCCTATGAATACAATGTTTTCTTTGTAAAAAGGATTTAATTTTTCCAACTCATAAACACACCATAAATGCACATTTTTATAGTCTGATTTCTGTATGATTTCCGGAACTAAAGGATGCCAGTTTTCAAAAACTTCAAGCATATATTTCCTTAAATTCTCTGCTGAACATTCATTGATCATGTATCTCTGGTTATCAAACTGTGAATACCAAAGAATGGTGTCATCAGAAAGCTTAAGAATCCCGAAAGTCAGACCACCTTCTTCATGATGGAATTTCATAAAGTCATTTTCAATAGAATCTGCAATCTCTTTATTTTGAATGATATTCACTACTTCACTTTCTCTTACTACTTTCATGGTTTCATCTTTAAACAGATCTTTTCTGATACGGCTTCTGGAGCCATCTGAAATAACTGCTATTTCTGCATCAATGTAACTTCCGTCGGAAAGCTTGAGTTTTCCTTTCTGTTGATCATCGGGAACAATCGTTTCTTCGTAGGTGATCTTTTCAGGAGAAATATTTTGGGCTAGCAGATCAATGAGTGAATGTCTTGAAATCGCAAAAACATTGTCAAGCTCCTTTTCTGCCAAAATCTTCCCGATATGGGAATATTGGGTATATTTCTTCAGGAAATTTCCATGTTTGAGAAGGAGATCAGAATCAATAATTTGATAAAGATAGTCCATCCCTTCTTTCGGAATGAGAAAACCGTGACCTGCCAGATCTTTCTTTTTTCTCCTTTCGTAAATGTGATAATCAATCTTATATTTTTCTAAGTAATTTGCCATGGTTAAGCCAGATATACCAGCGCCCACGACAGCAATTTTCTTCATTTTCGGAATAACGTATTTTCAGGTTGGTTTTTTAAGTATTTTTTTCAATCATCCTCTGGATGAATACAAAATTAAAATTAAATACATTCACTATTCTAAAAAATGAATTAATTTGATTTAGGTTTTATAAAAAATAAAATGAAAAGCATAACACATCAATTGTGATAAAAAAATATGTTTAATTTATGTTTATTTTTAGAATGTATTTATTTATAATATGTGAATGATTATAAGTGTGTTACGTGGGGATTGACAGTGTGTGTAAAAAAGATAAAGCAGTTTCTGTTTAATGTACTTTTGAAAGGTAATGTATAAAAAAACCGGAAAAAATTCCGGTTTTATGATTACGCTTTTTCAAGCTGAACTGTAAAGTGTCTTAAGATTTCCGGTTCCCAGGTGATCTTGTATCCTTTTGCTATTTCTTCACGTCTTTCATAGACGTTTTTGATAGCAGCAGCAATGTAATCCATATGGTTATTGGTATAGGTTCTTCTAGGAATTGCCAGACGTACCAATTCTAATTTTGGATAACGGTTTTCTCTTGTAGCAGGATCTCTGTCTGCCAGTAACGTCCCGATTTCTACGGTTCTGATTCCTGCTTCCTTATAAATTTCCAGTCCTAATGTCTGTGCCGGATATTCTTCACGGGAAACATTCGGAAGGAAGTTTAAAGAATCAATGAATACCGCATGTCCTCCGATAGGTTTCTGAACAGGTATTCCGTATTCAATCAGTTTATTTCCAAGATATTCTACCTGAGAGATTCTGCTTTCAAGATAAGCGAATTCAGTGGCTTCATCAAGACCTACAGCTAACGCAGCCATATCTCTTCCGGCCATTCCTCCATAGGTAATAAATCCTTCATAAATAATGGTGAAGTTGGATGCTTTTCTGAAAACTTCTTCGTTATTCAAAGCAATGAATCCTCCAATGTTTACTAAACCGTCTTTTTTGGAACTCATTGTCATTCCGTCTCCGTAAGAGAAAATTTCCTTACAGATTTCCTTAATGCTTCTGTTTTCCTGTCCTGCCTCTCTTTTTTTGATGAAGTAAGCATTCTCAGCAAATCTCGCTGAATCAAAGAATACAGGGATTCCGTATTGGTCAGAAAGTGCTTTTACAGTTTTCATATTTTCCAGAGAAACAGGCTGTCCCCCCGAAGAGTTACACGTAATGGTAATTAAACAGAAAGGAATGTTTTCTTTAGGATGACTTTTATAAACTTCTTCCAGTTTTTCAAGGTTGATGTTTCCCTTGAAAGGATGAAGATCATTAATATCAAATGCTTCGTCTATTGTACAGTCGATGGCATGTGCCTTTCTGATTTCGATATGTCCTTTTGTGGTGTCAAAATGCGAGTTTCCGGGAACTACGTCACCTTCTTTTACCAATACTGAGAAAAGAACATTTTCAGCCGCTCTTCCCTGGTGGGTTGGTAATAAATATTTAAATCCAGTAATTTTTTCAACAGTTTTCTGTAACTGCTCAAAAGAACGGGATCCAGCATAGCTTTCGTCTCCGGTCATCAAAGCAGACCATTGCTTATCGGACATTGCTCCGGTACCGGAATCGGTAAGGAGGTCAATATAAACATGTGAAGATCTTAAGTTGAAAAGGTTATAGTTAGCTTCTTTAAGCCATTGCTCTCTTTCTTCTCTGGTGGATTGATAGATTTCTTCCACCATTTTAATGCGGAAAGGTTCCGCGTACGGTAAATTCATGAGTTAAGTTATGTTTTAAATTGTTTGTAAAGAAAATGTGCTTGAAAATAATTTTTCAAAATTCATCAATGTATAGATAAGACGGAAAAAGTGATTATTCCGGTGCCTTAAATATATTTTCATCAGAATGGAATCCGGCTACACCGCCACTCACTGCAAACTTCATAGCAGAAGCTGCTGTCATTCCCACTACAGGTTTGATGTTTTTTTCTTCAGTAACAATTACCCAGCCCGATATGGCGTACGAGTGGGGAAGGTATACCGCAACGTAATTATGCTTGTCAACGTCCGACATTTCTTTTTGAGTTAAAAAACCGATTCTCCAGATCTCTGGATTCTCATTGGTTTTCACCCATACAGGATCGTTGAATTTTTTCTTGTCGCCTACGAATGAAGACATTACATCTTTCGTAGGAGTATAGATGTGTTTTACTCCCGGAGTTTTCTCCAGCAAGCTGTCCATGGTGTCGAAAAAGAATCTTCCGACCACGAATTTATTTCCTAAATATCCTAAAATAGCAGTAAACAGAATAATAGATACGAAAACAAGTCCCGGTATCTGCTTGGCAAGAGAGGGTACAAGATTGTCAATCGCGCTTACAATATACCAGATCACAAAAATGGTAAGCCCGATAGGACCAATGATAACCAATCCCTGGAAAAAATTTTTCAGGAATAAATTGGCGATATTTTCAAAGCTTGGCTTCTTCAATGTATATTCTTTACTGTTTTTGTTTTAACCGTGAATGGTTTCTTTATTTCCGTAGGATTTAATAATATTGGCTTCATATTCCAGCCATTCTTCCCAACGTTTGTTTACTTTTTCCGGATCTCCGAGTTGTCTTGCAAATCCGATGAAAGTCGTGTAATGATTGGCTTCAGAAATCATCAGTTCTTTGTAGAAAACTTTAAGCTCATCGTCTTTGATATTTTCGGTAAGAACCTTGAATCTTTCACAGCTTCTGGCTTCAATCATAGCGGCAAGAAGCATTTTGTCTACGATGAGGTCTTCTCTGGTTCCCTGCACAATAAATTTTGCCAATTCGTTCACATAATCATCCTTTCTTGCTCTGCCAAAAGTAAAACCTCTTTTCTTAATGATCTCATGAACCTGGTTGAAGTGATCGAGTTCTTCCTGTGCAATGGCAAGGAGTTCAGTCACAATATCAGGATATTCCGGAAGCATCGTAATCAGCCCTATGGCATTGGTGGCTGCTTTTTGCTCGCACCAGGCATGATCCGTCAAAATTTCTCCGATGTTTCCTTCTGCAATATTTGCCCACCTTGGATCAGTGGGTAGTTTCAACTTAAACATGTTGTAAAATTTTTGTAAATTTAAACAAATTGAGATTAGAAATGTGACTTTATTTCAATTTGGTCATTAAAGTCTTAAGATGCGGTCTTTCTTCTTAAGAATTCCAGAATATTCCAGCCTGAAGCATCTACTTTTTTCAATCCTGCTGAAATAAGGAAGGCTAGAATGATATTAATCCCATAAATAACTCCCATTAATAGCCACCATGGCATATTTTCTTTTAACGGAACTACCAGGAAATAGACCAGCGAAGAACTGATCCCTTGTGCAAAGTAAAAGAAAATAGCATTTTTCCCGATATAGGTAATAAAGTTTTCTTTCGTGATCTTCAGTCGGTTATAAAGAACAAATAAGGTGGTCAGGGAGAATAATGCCCAGATGATATAAGGAATTTTTGGCGGGAATTTATTTTTATTGATTTTATAGAAAATGTCACTTCCGTAGTACCAGAACATCCATATAAGAGCAACTCCAACAAGTCCATATAATACAGGGATTGCTTTTGTCGGAATCTTTTTTCCACGCATTTTATTCCCTATTAAGAATATAGCAAGATAAAAAGCAACATATCCTACCTGCCCTGCGGGGTAATATTCCGGGAAGGTGTTGAATAATAGGGTTAAAGCAATGCAAAGTCCAATGAACCAATTAATATGTTTTGGGAAAAACCTTAAGATAAGTACCCCGAAAACAGTGAGTATATAATACACTTTAAGGTACCAGAAACTTCCCATCACCACCGGAAAAGTATCGGCATTGGTGTACTGATGAAGATACCAGTTTCCCAGGTTTTGCCATTGAGGATAGGTTGAAATACTTGTTGTAGAATATTTGGATCCAAATGTTGAATAAAAACTCTGGAGCCATTCCATGGAAAAGAAACTAAGTCCAAACACTTTAAAGAAGTAATCTAAAAA
>Ga0157370_10006511_pt1 | contig 12860 bp, 10 predicted proteins | sample C35metaG_FD_113463 | JGI IMG/M metagenome (GOLD analysis project Ga0157370, IMG submission 113463) | Corn rhizosphere microbial communities from Kellogg Biological Station, Michigan, USA - C3-5 metaG | ecosystem: Host-associated > Plants > Roots > Rhizosphere > Soil | place: USA: Michigan...
CGCGCTCACTCTCGCGCTCCTTGGAGCTTCAGTGAGGAACCGCGGCAGCGCGTGTCGCGCTCCCTCGCTCCCGCGGCGTCGGCCCCTTCGGGACTCCGCTCGGCTTCGCCTCGCGCGCCGCGCTCACTCGTACATATAGTCTCGCGTGAGCGGATGCGGCAGGCGACCGTCGCCGAGCGGCTTGCCGCCGAGCAGCTGCCACAGCGACAGCCAGCCGCGCTCGAACGCGTGCGCGGAGCCCGCCATGTAGATGCGCCAGATGCGAAACTTCTCCTCGCCCACTTCGGCGCGCGCGGCGTCGGCATTCGCTTCGAGGCGCTCGACCCAGTGCCACAGCGTTTTGCCGTAGTGCTCGCGCAGCGCCTCGCCGTCGACGACTTCGAGGCCCTGTCTCGCCATGCCCTCGATGACGCGCGCAACGTGCGCGAGGCTGCCGCCGGGAAACACGTATTCCTCGACGAATTCCCCGATGCCGCTGCCCAGCGCGCGCCGCGACGGATCGTTCTGCGTGATGCCGTGGTTCAGCACGAAGCCGCCGGGGACGAGCAGGTTGCGGATCTTGCCGAAGTAGCGGTCGTAGTTCTGCGGGCCGACGTGCTCGAACATGCCGACGCTCGCGATCTTCTCGAACGACGCCTCGTCGGGCAGGTCGAGGTAATCGCGCAACTCGACGCTCACGCGATCGCGCAGTCCGCGCGCCTCGATCTCGCGCCTGACGTGATCGAACTGGTTCCGCGACAGCGTGATCCCCGTCGCGCGCACGCCATAGTGCTCGGCCGCCCAGAAGATCAGCGCGCCCCAGCCGCAGCCGATGTCGAGAAACCGCTCGCCGGGCGCGAGCCGAAGCTTGCGGCAGATGTGATCGAGCTTCTGCGCCTGCGCGTCGTCGAGCGAATCGTCGGGTGTTCGAAAGTACGCGCACGAGTACACCATCCGCCGGTCGAGCCACATCCGGTAGAACGCGTTGGACACGTCGTAGTGGTGCGCGATGTTGCGCCGGTTGCCGCGGCGATGATGGACGAACGAAAGCACGCGCCCGCGCGTGCTGCTGGCGCCTTGGGCGACGTCGCCGACCATGCGCTCCGCGATCGCGAGTGCGCGCCGCGCGCTTCCGGTGAAATCGACGTCGCCGTGCACGTAGGCGCGCGCGAGCCGCCCCATGGCCGGCGTGGCGAGCGCCTTCAGTCCGGAGAGCGACCGCGCGATCACGTCGACCTCGGTCGACGGCGACAGCGGAACGCGCGCCCCGTCGGGCAGCACCAGCGCAACCGGGAGATCGCGACCGGCGTAGCGGTGCGTGACGATCTTCTGCACGACGTCCAGCATCTCTTGTCGGTGGTTCGACGGACAGGCAGGAACCTGAGAGTGTAGCAAGCGTGCCCGCGCACACACTTTGCTACAGTCGCTTACATGCCGGGCAAAGGCCGTCCTGCGGCTACGCCATCCGCGTTCTCCGAGCGGCAATTCCGCGACGCGCTCGCGCAGTTCGCGACCGGCGTGACGATCGTGTGCGCACGCGCCCCCGACCATCGCTACGTCGGATTCACCGCGAATTCGTTCAGCTCGGTGTCGCTCGACCCGCCGCTGATCCTGTGGACACTGTCGAAGCGATCGACGAGTCTCGCTGCGTTCGAGGCCGCCGGCCGCTATGCGGTCAACGTGCTCGCCGCCGGGCAGGTCGATCTCGCGAAGCGCTTCTCACGGCCGCACGAGGATCGATTCGCGCACGTGCCGTTTCGCCTCGGCTGGTCGGACGCCCCGCTGATCGAAGGCTGCGTGGCCTGGTTCGAATGCCGCCACCACGCGCGGCTCGCCGCTGGCGATCACTTGATCTTCATCGGCGAAGTGGTGACGGTCGAGCGCGCCCCGGGCGAAGGACTGGTGTTCGTGCATGGGGGGTTCGCGGCGACGGCGCCGCGATAGCGAAATCCTCGCGTCACCCGTGCTTCCGCTCCTGAAACGCCTCCCACACCCGCCTGAACAGGGGGCCGGGCGTACCGTTTCCGAACGGCGCGCCGTCGACGCGCGTCACCGCGAGCACCTCCTTCGTCGACGATGACAACCACATCTCGTCGGCGCCCATCGTCTCGGCATGCGAGATCGCACGCATTTCGAGCGGCATGCCGATCTGCCGCGCCAGCTCGTGCGTCGCGTCGTACGTGATTCCCGGCAGGATGAGGTTGTCCTTCGGAGGCGCGACGATCCGTCCGTCGCGCACGATCATCACGTTCGATGCCGACGCTTCGGTGAGATAGCCGTTACGGAACATCACCGTCTCGACCGCGCCGTGGTCCATCGCGAGCTGTCGCATCAGCACGTTCGCGACGAGCGAGGTCACCTTCAGGTCGCAATGGAGCCAGCGCGTGTCCTGCGCAGTGATCACCGGCACGCCGCGCTCGACCTGCTCGCGCGAGGGCACGACGAGCGGATTGCTCATCATGAAGACCGTCGGCACGGCATCCGCCGGGAACGCGTGATCGCGCTTCGCGACGCCGCGCGTGACCTGAAGGTAGACCGACTGATCGTCGAACGGCTGGCGCGCGACGAGCTGACCGATGATCTCGGTCCAGCGCGCCGGGTGCGGATCGGCGAGCCGGATGCCGGCGAGGCTGTGCGAAAGACGCGCGAGATGCTCCGCCATGCGAAACGGCCGGCGACGATACACGGGAACGACTTCGTACACCCCGTCGCCGTAGATGAAGCCCCGATCGAGGACCGAGATCTTCGCGTTCGCGAGCGGCAGGAACTCGCCGCTCAGGTAGACGATGCGTTCGCCGTCGGACGGTACGGTCATTGGGTATCCCCGAGGCTGCCCGCTTCGCGGACGCCGGCGGCGCTCATGTGCGGTTGTGGAACCAGAGTTTGACGGTGTCGACTGCACGGCCGAAGAGATTGGCGAGCGGCACTTCCTCGAGTGCGAGCAGGGGGTAATCGGCGAGCTGCTTGCCTTCGAGCGAGACCTTGACGGTGCCGACGGTCTGGCCGTTCAGCACCGGCGCGACGAGCGGCTCCTTCGATTCGAGCGTCAGCGACAGCTTGTCGGCCCTGCCCTTCGGCAGCGTGAGGTAGCGATCCACGCGGAAGCCGGCGTCCACGTCGTGCTTCGCGCCTTTCCAGACGCGGAGCGTCGTCACCGGCTTCCCCGGCTGGTATAGCGACACCGTATCGAACGACTGGAAACCCCAGTTCAGAAGCTTCTGGCTCTCGGCCGCCCGCGACGCATCGGATGCCGCGCCGAGCACGACCGACACGAGCCGGCGCTCGCCGCGTTTCGACGAAGCGACGAGGCAGAAGCCCGCGGCGTCCGTATGCCCGGTCTTGACGCCATCGACATACGGATCGGTCCACAACAACCGATTGCGGTTCGACTGCGTGATGTTGTTGTAGCGAAATTCCTTCTGCGAATAGAGCGGGTAGAACTCGGGAAAGTCGCGAATGAGCGCGACGGTGAGCTTCGCCATGTCGGCGGCGGTCGAGTAGTGCTGCGGGTCGGGCAGGCCCGTCGCGTTGGTGAAGTGCGTGCCCGCCATGCCAAGGCGCGTCGCCTCCTGGTTCATCTTCGCGACGAACGCGTCCTCGCTTCCCGACACGAGCTCGGCCACGGCGATCGACGCGTCGTTGCCCGACTGGATGATCACGCCGTGCAAGAGCTCTTCGACGCTCACCGCCTTCCGCGGCTCGACGAACATCCGCGATCCCTCGGCCTTCCACGCGTGCTGCGACACGTTGACCATCTGCGAGGCCACGATGGCCTTCGAGCGCAACGCCCCGAACGCGACGTACGCGGTCATCAGCTTCGTGAGCGACGCCGGATCGCGACGCTCGTCGGCGTTGGCGGCGCCGAGCGTCTGTCCCGACAGCGTATCGACGAGGATCCACGATGCCGCCGCAATCGACGGCGCCGCCGGCGCACCCGGCGCCTGCAACACCACGGCCGGCGTCGGCGGCGCAATCGACGGCGCGGATTGCGCCGGCGCGCGCGTGCGCGCCACGGCAAAGATCAGGGGCGATTGGGCTGTGGCAGGAACGGAAACCGCGAGGACTGCGCAAAGAAGCGCGCAGGAAAGCGGGGGCGGACGCATGTCGGACCTGCGGAAACGACGCGGCATTATACTGAAACGCGATGCGCGCGCGCACATTTCGCGCCTCGCATCGCAAGCGAGATTCGACGAGGCCCGCATGATGCGCGGTATCCACACGAAGCACGCATTCGCGATCGCCGTCGCCATCGCGTGTGCGCTCGGATCCAGCGCCTCCGCGCACGAGCCCGACGCCGAGGAGATCGCGCTCGGCTCGCTCGTCGATGCGGAGCTCGCATTCGCGGCGAAGAGCGTCGCCGACGGCGTGCGCGTCGCGTTTCTCGACAATTTCGCGACCGACGGCGTCGCGCTTTCGCCCGCGCCCGTGCGCATCCGTGAGGCGTGGCGGGAGCCGCCGCAAAGCGCGGATCCGCATGCGCAGCGTCTCGAGTGGAAGCCCGCGCAAGCGGGCGTTGCGCGAAGCCACGACTTCGGCTTCACCACGGGCCCCTACGTGCTCAGCGCGACCGCGCGTCCCGGTGACAAGCGTTACGGCGTGTTCTTCTCGGTCTGGCAGCGTGATCGCGCCGGCCACTGGCAAGTCGTGCTCGATGCGGGCACGACGAACGCGACGCCGGTCGATTTCGCCGCGCTCGGACAGGCGCCGCGACCGGCGCATCTCGTACAGCGCGCCGACGCACCAGTCTCCGCGCTACGCGCGCGGCTGCTCGCCGGCGAGGCGAACGCTTTCGGCGAAGGCCCGTGGCTTTCGCCGAACGCCTACGCGCGATTGCTGCGCACCGACGTCCGCATGCACCGCAACGGCTCGCCGCCGCTCGTGTCACGCAGTGCGGTTGCGCAGGCACTCGCCGCGAGCCTGCGTCGCGTCCGCTTCGAACCCGAAGGCGCGCACGTCGCCCGCTCCGGCGACATGGCGGTGACGTATGGCCGATACCGCGCGGACGATCGGGACGATGTCGAGAACGACGGGTACTACGCGCACCTGTGGCTGCGCGAACGCGATGGCGCGTGGCGCATCGCGTACGACATCGCGCTGCCGGCGCGCCGCTGACGCCTTCTCGACCGAGCGCGCGCGGAATAGCGCTCGCGACGCGGGTGTTTGCCCGCCATGCCGTCGTTGCCGGAGGCCGTCATGAAGCTCGCGCAAGGGTTCCTGCTGATCGCTGCGTTCGCCCTCGCGGCTCCCACGCACGCGGCGTTCCACCTCTTCCGCATCGATCAGGTGTATTCGAACGCCGACGGGACCGTGCAGTACGTCGTAATGCGCGAGACAACCGGCAGCAACGGCGAGGGCTTCTGGAAAGACAACAACGCTTTCCTCGCGGCGACGAGCGCCGGCGGCGGGACTCAGACGTTTCCGTTCCCCGCGAACCTGCCGTCGCAGCAGACCGCAAGCAGGAAGGTGCTGATCGCGACGCAGAGCTTCGCGGCTCTGGGCTTCGTCACGCCGGACTACACGATCCCGAACGGCTTCATTCCACGCGGCGGCGGCTCGCTCAACTACGCGAACGTCGACGCGATCCCCCTTCCGGCGCTGCCGACCGACGGCGCGACCGCGATCGATCGCAACGGCACGCATGTGGCCGCAACACCGACGAATTTCGCCGGTGCGAGCACTACGCTCGCCGCGACCCCGCCGCCCGCCGCGGCGCTCGATCTCGACCAGCACGGGCTCACGGGCTCGTGGTTCAAGGCCGCCGAAAGCGGACAGGGGATCGAAGTCGAGTTCTATCCCGATCTCGTCGGTTTGGGTACGGCGCTCGTTTCCGGCGCATGGTTCACGTTCGACGCGGCGGCCGGCGGCGCCGATCGGCAGCGCTGGTACGTCTTCAATGGCAACGCCGCGCGCGGCGCAACGTCGATCCCGATCGCGATCGGGCAGAACGTCGGCGGCAATTTCGCCGCGCCGCCCCAGACGACCGCGGCGATCGTCGGCAGCGGCACGCTCGCCTTCAGCGATTGCGGCAACGGCGTGCTGCACTACACGTTCAACGACGGACGCAACGGCACGATCCCGATCACGCGGATCACACCGAACGTCACGTGCGTCATGTCGGGCGCCGCGCCGACCAACGCCGACTTCGCGCTGTCGGGGAACTGGTACGACCCGGCCACGTCGGGCCAGGGCTTCGTGTTCGAAGTGAATCCGCTCCCGCCGCCGCAACTGTTCTTCGCGTGGTACACGTACTCGCCGACGGGACAGCAGACGGGGGGCGGGGCAAGCCAGCGCTGGTATACCGGGCAGGGCGCCTTCACGCCCGGCAGCCGCACGATCGCGCTGACGCTCGGCGAAACGACCGGCGGCGTTTTCGATCAGGCCGCGCCGGTCAGCAGCACCGTCGCCGTCGGCAGCGCGACCGTGGCGTTCACGAATTGCACGACCGCGCAGCTCGCGTTCAATTTCACCGGCGGCAGCAGCGCCGGACGCGCCGGCACGATCAATCTCGTCCGCGTCGGCCCGGTGCCTCCGGGATGCACCGCGACGACGAGCGCCTCGACCGATCCGCCACCGGGAATGGGCTATCCGCCGGGCGGCTACGGACCTCCGTAACAACGGGGTCGATTTGGCGCCTTTTCCTCCGACCCCGTATTTCGTCAACGCCCGATGAACTGGAAATCGACCTCGGGCTTGCGTCCCGCGATCACGTCGGCGAGCGCCCGTCCTGATCCGCACGCCATCGTCCAGCCGAGCGTGCCGTGGCCGGTGTTGAGGAACAGGTTGCGATAACGCGTGCGGCCGATCAGCGGGACGTTCGACGGCGTCGCGGGCCGCAGGCCCGTCCAATAGCGCGCGCTTTCCCGATCGCCCGCGTCGGGGAAGAGCTCGAACGTGCGTTGCGTCAGCGCCTCGCAGCGCGTGCGATCGAGCGTCAGGTCCCACCCCGAGAGTTCAGCGGTACCGGCGACGCGCAAGCGCTGTCCGAGCCGCGTGAAGACGATCTTCCACGCGACGTCGGTGAGCGAGACGGTCGGCGCGCCCGCGTGCCCGCCGATGTCGATCGTCGCGGAGTAGCCCTTCGCGGGATAGACGTTGCACGGCACGCCGAGCGGCGACAGAACGAACGGGCTGTAGCTGCTGAGCGCGACGACGTACGCGTCGGCGGCGAGCATCTCGAAGCGCCCGTCGTGCACGCACTGCACGCCGGCGATCGTGCCGCCCGCGCCCGCGAGCGCCTGCACCTGCGTATTCCAGCGGAACGCGACGCCGCGCGCCGCCGCGCGTTCGGCGAGATCGCACGTGAAGCGCCGCGCATCGCCCGATTCGTCGGTCGCGGTGTAGATGCCACCGACGATCGCATTGCGCGAAGGCCCGAGCGCGGGCTCGATCGCGACGCATTCGTCGGTCGTCTTCACGTCGCGGTCGCAGCCGTAACGGCGCATCAGGTCCGCCGACGCGACGGCCTGGTCGAATTCCTCGCGATCCGTATAGAACTGCAGGATGCCGCGCGTCAACGCGTCGTAGCGCACGCCGGTTTCGTTGCGCAGCGCGTCGAGGCAATCGCGCGAGTAGAGCGCGAGGTTCAGGCATTGGATCGTGTTGTGCCGCGTGCGCGACGGCAGGCATTCGTACAGGAAACGGATGCCCCAGCGCCATTGGCGCCAGTCGAGACGCGGCCGGAACAGCAACGGCGCATCTTCGCGCGCGAGCCACTTCAGGATCTTCCGCGGTGCTTCGGGATTCGCCCACGGCTCGGCGTACGACGCCGAGATCTGGCCGCCGTTCGCGAACGACGTTTCCAACGCGGGGCCGGCCGCGCGATCGACCAGCGTGACCTCGTGTCCGTCGGCTGCGAGATACCACGCGGAGGTGACGCCGACGACGCCTCCGCCCAGCACGAGGATGCGCATCAGGCGAGCGTCGGCGCCAGCGGCGCGGCGGCCATTTCCGCGACGTCGTCGACCGGCAGGCAGCTGCAGAACAGATTGCGGTCGCCGTAGACGTTGTCGATGCGAGCGACCGGGCACCAGTACTTGTCCGCGCCGAGGGATGCGATCGGATACGCCGCCTGCTTTCGGGTGTACGCGTGCATCCACGCGTCGGCGCTGACGGCGGCTGCGGTATGCGGCGCGTTCTTCAGCGGATTGTCGGTGCGATCGAGTGCGTTGCGCTCGATTTCGCGCACCTCGTCGCGGATCGCGATCATCGCGTCGACGAACCGGTCGAGCTCGCCCTTCGACTCGCTCTCCGTCGGCTCCACCATCAGCGTGCCGGCGACCGGAAAGCTCATCGTCGGCGCATGGAAGCCGTAATCGATGAGTCGCTTGGCGACGTCCTCGACCTCGACGCCGGCGAGCGCGGCCAGCGGTCGCATGTCGAGGATGCATTCGTGCGCGACGAGTCCGTCGGGCCCGGTGTAGAGCACCGGATAGTGCAAGGCGAGGCGCTTCGCGACGTAGTTGGCGGCGAGGATGGCGCTCTCGGTCGCCGCGCGCAGTCCGCGTGCGCCCATCATCGTGATGTACATCCACGAGATCGGCAGAATCGACGCCGAGCCGTAGGGGGCGGCGCTGACCGGTCCGACGGCGGATGGATTGGGTTTGGCGTAGCGATGCCCCGGCAGGAACGGCGCGAGGTGCGCCCTGCACGCGACGGGCCCCACGCCGGGACCTCCGCCACCGTGCGGAATGCAGAACGTCTTGTGCAAATTGAGGTGCGACACGTCGGCGCCGAACGCGCCGGGCGCCGCGAGCCCGACGAGCGCGTTGAGGTTCGCGCCGTCGACGTACACCTGACCGCCGTGTGCGTGCACGATTTCGCAGACGTGCACGATGCCGGGCTCGAAGACGCCGTGCGTCGATGGATACGTCACCATGATCGCGGCGAGGCGATCGCGATGCTGCGACGCCTTCGCCTCCAGGTCGGCGAGGTCGACGTTGCCCGCGCGATCGCAGCCGACGACGACGACCGTCATGCCCGCGAGCTTCGCCGATGCCGGATTCGTGCCGTGCGCCGACGCGGGGATCAGGCAGACGTCGCGCGCGCCTTCGCCGCGGCTTTGGTGATACGCGCGGATCATCAGTAGGCCCGCGTACTCGCCCTGCGAGCCCGCATTGGGCTGCAGCGACACCGCGTCGTAGCCGGTGCACGCGCACAGCATTCGCTCGAGGTCGACCACGAGTTCGTCGTAACCCTGCGCCTGCTCGGGCGGCGCGAACGGATGCAGCGACGAGAACGCGTCCCAGGTCACCGGCAGCATCTCGGACGTCGCGTTGAGCTTCATCGTGCACGAGCCGAGCGGAATCATCGTGCGGTCGAGCGCCAGGTCCTTGTCGGCGAGCCGGCGCAGGTAGCGCAGCATCTTCGTCTCCGAGCGATGCCGGCGGAAGACCGGATGCGTCAGGAACGGCGACGTGCGTGCGAACGGGGCGTCGAGGCGATCGTCGACCCCCGTATCGATCGCGTCGACGTCGAAGGCGACATCGTCTCCCGCGAATGCGCGCCAAAGCATGGCGACGTCCTCGCGCGTCGTCGTCTCGTCGAGCGACACGCCGACCGACGTCGCGTCGCGAAGCCGCAAATTGCACCCTGCCGCGACGGCGCGCGCCGCGATCGCGGCGGTTGCCTCGCCCGCCTCGACGACGAGCGTGTCGAAGAACGGCGCGGGCGACAACGCAAAGCCGAGTCGCACGAGGCCCTCGCGCAGGATCGCCGTCAGCCGATGGACGCGCCGCGCGATCGTCGTCAGTCCGTCGGCGCCGTGATACACGGCGTACATGCTCGCGATGACCGCGAGCAGCACCTGCGCCGTGCATATGTTCGACGTCGCCTTCTCGCGCCGGATGTGCTGCTCGCGCGTCTGCAGCGCGAGGCGGTACGCGGGACGCCCTTCGGCGTCGACGGTCGCGCCGACGAGCCGTCCGGGCAGCGCGCGCTTGAACGCGTCGCGCGTCGCCATGAATCCCGCGTGCGGCCCGCCGAAGCCCATCGGCACGCCGAACCGCTGCGACGAGCCGACGACGACGTCCGCGTCCCAATCGCCGGGCGCGCGAAGCACCGTCAGCGCAAGAAGATCGCTGGCGACGACGACGAGCCCGCCGCTCGCGTGGACCGCGTCGACGAGCACGCGGTCGTCGCGAAGCGTTCCATCGGTTCCCGGGTATTGCAGCAGCACGCCGAACGCACCTGCGCTGGCGGCATCGCTCGCGGGACCGACGACGATTTCGATGCCAAGCGGCGCCGCGCGCGCGCGAACGACGTCGATCGTCTGCGCGAACACGTCGTCCGCGACGAAGAAGCGCCGCGATTTCGGTGGCTTCGCACGCTGGCAGAGCGTCATCGCCTCGGCCGCCGCGCTCGCCTCGTCGAGCATCGACGCGTTGGCGATCTCCATCCCCGTGAGATCGGCGACCATCGTCTGGAAGTTGACGAGCGCCTCGAGTCGTCCCTGCGAGATCTCCGGCTGGTACGGCGTGTACGCCGTGTACCACGCAGGATTTTCGAACACGTTGCGCTGGATGACGCCCGGCATGAAGGTGCCGTAGTAGCCCTGGCCGATGAACGACTTCAGCACGCGGTTGCGTGCGGCGATCTTGCGCAAGCGTGCGAGCGCCTCGGCCTCGCTCATGGGCGGCGGCAATGCAAGCGGCTTCGCGAGGCGGATTGCCGCGGGGACGACGGCATCGACGAGCGCATCGCGCGACGCATAGCCGATGTCGCGCAGCATCGCCTCCTGCGCGGCCGGCGGGGTGCCGATGTGGCGCGCGAGGAAATCGTCGTGCGCTTCGAGGGCCGCAAGACGGAGCTTCCGTGCGGGCTCCCTCTCCCCGCTTGCGCGGAGAGGGCTGGGGTGAGGGGCGTTCAAATTCACGGCTCCGCCGTCAGCTTCTGGTACGCGTCGGCGTCCATGAACGTCGAAAGCGCGCCGGCGTCGGAGGGCCGGATGCGAAAGAGCCACGCGGCGTACGCGTCCTCGTTCACGGCCTCCGGCGTGCCGGTCAGCGCCTGGTTCGCCGCCACGACTTCACCGGCGATCGGCGCGTAGACGTCGCTCGCCGCCTTCACCGATTCGACGACCGCGCAGGCCTCGCCCGCCGTCACCTGGCGGCCCACCGCGGGCAACTCGACGTAGACGAGATCGCCGAGCGCCTTCTGCGCGTGGTCGGTGATGCCGATCGTCACGCTGCCGTCCTCCTCGCGGCGCAGCCACTCGTGCGTGTCGGTGTACTTGACGCCGTTCGGGACGTTCATTGCGTTTCTCCTCGCCATTCGTGTCGTGTCATTCGACGATAATGCGTCCCTGCCGCACGAACGGCGGCTTGACGACGCGCGCGGCGAGCGAACGGCCGCGGACGTCGACGTGCACGATCTCGCCGTCGGGGACGCTCGCGGGCAGGCGCGCAAGCGCGATCGACTTTTTCATCGTGGGCGAGAATGTGCCGCTGGTGATCTCGCCGTCGCCGTGCGACGTGTGCACCGCCTGATGCGCGCGCAGCACGCCGCCCGCGTCCTGCAAGACGAGGCCTGCGAGACGACGTGATGGCTGCACGCCCATCGCAGCGCGGCCGACGAAATCGCGATCGGCCCTCGTGTCGACCGTCCACGCGAGCCCCGCTTCGAGCGGCGAGATCGCTTCGTGCATGTCCTGCCCGTAGAGATTCAGGCCCGCCTCGAGGCGCAGCGTGTCGCGCGCGCCGAGTCCCGCGGGCCGTACGCCGGCGTCGCGCAGCGCATTCCAGATCGCTTCCGCCGCGTTCGCCGGCACGATCAACTCGAACCCGTCCTCGCCGGTGTAACCGGTGCGCGCCGCGAACACGTCGCCGAACGGCGAAGTGAAAGACGCCGCGCTGAATGGCTTCAGATCCTTCGTCGCCGCCTCGCTTCCCGGCAGCGCGTGCCACGTCTTCTCGCGCGCGTTCGGGCCCTGCACGGCGATCATCGCGAGGTCTTCGCGCGGGACGATCGCAAGGCGCGGCGCGCGCCTGGCTGCCAGCGCGCGCAGCCACGCGATGTCCTTGTCGGCGGTTGCCGCGTTGACGACGAGGCGGAAGAAATCCTCGCGCATGAAGTAGGCGATCAGGTCGTCGAGCACCCCGCCGTCGTCGCGCAGCAGGCACGCATAGAGCGCCTTGCCCGGTGTCGTGAGCTTCGCGACGTCGTTGGCGAGTGCGTAGCGAAGAAACGCGCGTGGCGATGCGTCGCCTTCGCCGTGCAGGTCGACGACGCGCATGTGCGACACGTCGAACATGCCGGCGTCGCTGCGCACCGCGTGATGCTCGTCGATCTGCGAGCCATACGACAGCGGCATGTCGTAGCCGCCGAAGTCGACCATGCGCGCGCCTGCGGCGCGGTGGGCGGCGTTGAGAACGGTGGTCCTGGGCACGCGCATCTCCGGAAAAGCAAAAAGGGCGACGCATCGCGTCGCCCCGTCTGTCCTTTTACCTGAGAGATTGCGGTGACGCTCGCGCGTCGCCGGTGCCCCTTCGGTGGGCCGCGCGGGCGGCCTCTCTCCAGATCGTGCCCTGCCGGCGTGCGGTCCTTTTGCCTGAGCGGTTCCGGGGATTACGCCTTCGGCGGCGCCGACGCGTCGGCGCCCTCTCCTGCACGCTGGCGCAAGCCTAGCACATTCGCGCGTTATTTCTTGAGCGCGAGAATGAGCTCGACCATCTTCTTGATCTCGGCGTCCGGCACCTGCGTGTTCGGCGGCATCGGCACCGGACCCCACACGCCCGAACCACCCTTCTTCACCTTGTTCTCCAGGTAGGCGGCGGCCTTGGGATCGTTGCGGTACTTGTTGGCGACGTCCTTGTACGCCGGTCCGACGATCTTCTTGTCGACCGCATGGCAGGCAGTGCAACCGTCCTTCTTGATGAGTTCCTCGC